>Ga0209429_10000730_pt1 | contig 21420 bp, 21 predicted proteins | sample BarGraNGADG00212_3_FD_184493 | JGI IMG/M metagenome (GOLD analysis project Ga0209429, IMG submission 184493) | Arctic peat soil microbial communities from Barrow, Alaska - Barrow Graham LP Ref core NGADG0004-212 (SPAdes) (version 2) | ecosystem: Environmental > Terrestrial > Soil > Wetlands >...
CTGTGCTGGGAGTGCTCTTCTCAGTCCTGCGTCGATCTTCGCTGCGGTCTCCTCCTGGATACCGGGGATGTGTTGGCGCAAGATGGGCGAGCGACACTCCGGGCGGCTCAGCCAACGGATTGTCCATGAGTCGCCAAGACGAAGAGGCCGCGCTGGACGTGGCTAGCGTCATGGTGCCGGAGAACTTCTGACGGCTCATGTTGGCAGATGTTGGCAGATATCGGCTCATGGACGTGCTCTCGAACCCGTCCCGCCCCATCGGAAATTGCGTAGAGCAGCAGTTTTGCCATTCGACAGGTAGCGGAGACGAGGATGGAAGTGGTGCACCTTAGCGGACAACTCTCGAACCTTCGACACGAACTGAAACGACTCTTCGACCAACTTCAAGAGTAGCTCTGTATTAGTCGTCCCTACCGCTCATATCTACCAGCTCTTCCACTTGCAGGCTTCCCTTAAAGAGAACTTCCGGCAGGGGACTGTCAGTCTCTTGGCCGCTCCAGTAGGCTCGCGCCCTCTCATACCAGACAGGAAGAGGCTCGCTGTCGCCAGCCAACTGACTCCCGTCAACGCGCAGCACTTGGCCAGTAGCCCTTACCTTTGCTACCACATAGTTCCCTGTGAGACCAATTGCACTAAGCCAGCGCTCCACATCGTCCATTGTCTCTATCAACCAGAGACAGTGTTGACGTGAGGGGGCCTCAGGGAACTCGGCCAGACGAACATTTTCCCAAAGCAGCTCTCTTGAGAACATCAAGAAGTGTTTGGCGGTCTCCACCGCGATACTCGGCAGTGCGTCACTAATGACAGCGCCATTGCTAACAGAACTGAGAAACTTGATCGCAGGCACTTGAATCACTTTCCCGGTAGCTGAATCAGTGACCGGATATGTGCGTTGAAATGCCTCATAGAAATGGAAGAACGGGTTCGTCTGCACCCCGATCTCCAAAACATCACCAGGCTGCATAGGCGAATATGGAGAGCCGTTGGCGTTGCTGTTGATGTGATAGTACGTCGCATTAGTGATTGTATTGGTCATCTTGTCTATTCCCCATCCGAACGTCGGACGCTATGGCCAAGTCGGACGATGTTGTGCGACTGCCCACTTACGTTTGCGAGTAGAACGGTCCAGAACCCGTTCATCACCGGTGTCAGAAGCGACAGCAGATCATTCGGGTCAACCGAGTCACCACCCAACAGCTCCTTACGGAGCACAGACCCCATGTGGTATTCGGGTGTACGGTAGCTGCTGTCGTAGTTATCGATATCGCTCTCAAATTCCTTCAGTAGGTCCCAACGTGGCGACCACTCTGGTAGATCACGAAAGAAGCGACGGCGGATCGATTTGCCGGATGGGTCCTTGCCTGTTTCAAGGAAGTAGATGCATTTCATCAGCCGCTCCCAGACGACGCGAGATTGGCCGATAAAGGCTTGCGAGTAACAAAGCCGCGCTAATTGCAGGCCAGGCGTCGAAAGCGGGTCCTTCTCATCGAAACCCCTCAGGTACACCAGAGCATTCACGGTACCTGGGAGCACCTGAGAAACATAGTAGAACTCTAGTTTCGTGTCCATAAGCCGGTCTATAACACCTGGCAGGCGATCCAATGGGTATGTGGTACCTGTCTGGTATGCGTCAAATAGGTCAAGAAGCCGCCAAGCAAGCACTGGATCGTGTTCAAGGAAATGTTCACCAACTTCGTCAGGATCGTTAACCCATAGTGACTTCTTGGCTGCATAGACAATCTCTTCGAACTCTCGAACCCGTTCTCTGGCTCGAGCAATCTCGGAGGAATCTGTGCCAAGTTTCGACATACTATAATTATACTCTTCGACCTCTACCTACGGCTTGGTCGGCCCTACGATCCCTTGTTATTGGCCTCGCCGAGCTGCTCAGCTAGATAGAGAAACGCCTTCGCTAGCTTCTCCATGTCGGGAGGGTCCTTGTGGATGGCTTCAATCCAGATCGCCCTCTTGCCAGAGCAATCAACCCGCCCCTTGGTGACATAGTTGCCATTCGGCAGCGGATAACTGCCCTTGAGGCGCTTGGGCCTTAGCTTGTTTGACCTCTTCATAGTGGGATACCTGCTTCCTCCCACCACTAACTTAGTAATGGTTCCAGTGTCTCACACGAGCCTGGTTCGTTGCACACAGCACAACAGATCATCTGTTTGGTATCTGGTTAGAGTCCTGTTGGGGTAGGAACCGGGAAGCTTCGAACCCCGCAAAGATCCCGTCATTCCCACAGGGGTGGCAGGCACAAAAAAGAGGCCTTGACGGCCTACTATAATGCTAATGTTTGGTGCACCTTAGCGGACAACTCTCGAACCCTCCGGTAGCACTTGAGAGATTGTTCGAGGTCAGTACTGAAAGTATAAAGAATTCTCATAGATAAGACAAAATATTACGAGTCTAAATTCCTAAACAGAGAGTGTGTAGCCAATCTTATTGGCTAGTTCATGCGTCCAGCGATCCAGCCGATCTAGTTGATGACCCATGACCAATCGCTCGTCATCAGAGATTTCTTGGCGCTTAGCTATAGAATCAAGCAAGCCAAATACGCGTTCCATATCCTCTTTGCTAGACGTGTCGTCAAATCTGGAATTTACTTCAGAGGGAAACGCCTCCATATACCTGAACAGCTTAGTAAATTCATCAGTACTCATAGAACCTATTGTACTATGCAATGACACCAACGTACATTGTATTTGTGGATAACTCAACAAAAGTGTCCTGATAGCATCCTATCTAGCTACCATTCTACTTTCGCTCATATTTGCTCAGCTGCTCGGCCAAGTACAGGAGCGCCTTCGCCAGCTTCTCCATGTCCGGTGGGTCCTTGTGGATGGCTTCAATCCAGATTGCCCTTTTACCGGAGGAGTCGACTCTCCCTTTGGTAACGTAGTTGCCGTTCGGCAGCGGGTAGCTGCCTTTGGGGCGCTTGGGCCTTGGCTTGTTTGACTTCTTCATGGCGAGACACTTTGCTTCCTCCCACCACTAACTTAGTAGTGATTCCAGTGTCCCATATGAGCCTGGTTCGTTGCGCAGGGCACAACAGATCACCTGTTTGGTATCTGGTTAGAGTCCTGTTGGGGTAGGTACCGGAAAGCTTCGAACCCTGCAAAGAGCCCGTCATGCCTATAGGGGTGGCAGGCACAAAAAAGAGGCCTTGACGGCCTACTATAATGCTAATGTTTGGTGCACCTAAGCGGACAACTCTCGAACCTTCGTCACGAACTGAAACGTTTGTTTGAGTCTCAGCGAAATGCCTAGTTGCAGTTGAATCCAACTGGACAGCTCTCGAACTTGGGCCACGAAGGTGAGTATCTCCTCTCTACTACTATAATAACATGCACCCTCTCGCCGCCGATAGGTCGTTGGGTTGCATGATTGTGTCGGTGGTCAGGGCTTCAGTCCGGATGACGCCGTCCGTGGAGGTAACCGGGCTCGAACCGGTGACCTTTTGGCTGCCAGCCGCAGCAGGGGAGTAACCCGAGGACCCCGCTCTCACCCGTTAGCCTCGAAATCCATGCTTTCTCCGGAGTCGCATAACCCGAAGTATACGGGCACAACCCGGCTTGGGAGGACTTGGCGAGGACTTCGACCGGGTGTGCCTAGCGCCTCTCCGTGAACCTGAGCAGACGCCGTACACAGTCGTGGACCAGCTCGGGGTGGGGGTAAGGAATCGGCCCGACTCCGCTTTGCCCCGGATCGGAGTCCTCGTACTCCTTCCGGGCATCCGTGAACCGTACTCGGTGCCGCCGCGACAGGCAGGACTCGAACGCGTCCCACTGCGCCACACTCGGACGGCGTTCAGGGTGATACAGGGCTCGCTCCTCACCCAGCAGAAACGCCCGTATCGGCTGCGCCGCCTCGTTGAACTCCTTGCGCTTGTCGCGCACGACAGCAAGCCAGTGACCCAGGAATCCACCAAGGACGAACGTGATAATAGGGATGACGAATGCGGCCACGGGTCTGAGCATACCAGTAGGCCGTGACGCGAGAAGCGAGCGCCGGAGCGGCGCGCCATGGCAAACGCACCGCCCCGGCCACACCGGCTGGATCCTCGCCGGGGGATTGGCTAGACGGTGACCGCCTGCTTCTCGTCTGCGCTGAGGTGACGCGGCTCTCGTCTGCATCATGTACGCGGGCATGAAGTCGACTACACCAGAGCTTGATGCCGGCTTCGACCTGGCCGCCGAGTATCAGGCTGCCGTAAGTCTATTCGAAGCCAGAGCCCACTAGAGATAACTTGTCTATCGTCTTCATTCGGCTAGCGGTTGATCACGCGTCCAACCTTCTCTCCATGTCATACTTCTTGAACTTGATCCCGTAAGTAGTGACTCCGCCCTCAAAATAATCAATCACTTCTGCCTTGACCGGCCCAGCGACGCATTCACTTCTTCGTGAGGTAGACCTCGCCGTTCACCGTGACGACGGTGACGTTCTTGAGTCCGAGGGTGGCTATCGCCTTCCTCACGCTGAGGGCGGCGCTCATCTTGACGCCCTCAATCTTGGCGTTCTGCAGATCGCTCTTGGCGAATTCATCGACAAGGTCGACGTAGATACTCCTGCGGGCGGACTTGGGAATCTCGGAAATAGCGACAAGGCGTGGCTTGGATTCCTTGCTCTTCGGCATGTGCGCCCTCCCTGGGTCGGTCTAAATGGCCTGACATCTTGGGAACTTCTGAACCTACATTCAACTGTTGCAGGGACGGTCTATATCACCGCGAAACCCGAAACCCGTAGGCCGCGGCCGCGGTGCTAGGCGCATAGTACAAATGCAGTGCCAAGACTCCAGCTTGCCCGGCATAGACCCAAGAGCCACCGCGGAGGAAGCCACGCAGCCCCGCCTCTTCAGTGTTACTCCATATATGACCGATACCGTTGCCACTATTCCAGCCACTGGCACCTGTTATGCCAGTAGCGGCTGGAGATGGATTGGGCGAGATGGTGCCAGGGTTGGTTACGGCTGTCCATTCACGCCAATTACCACCTGTACCTGTTATTCCTGGTTGTCCAGTGGTTGAAGTGCCTGATGTCCATTCCCAAACGTTACCAGCCAGATCCCAGATGACTTCACCGTTAGATAGGGTTAGGGTGCGGCGTTGGTTGCCACCGGTATTGGTTTCGCCAGCGTAACCATTGGCGTCGCTCGAATCAGCCGCTAGCGCATTGGCTGGAGCATTGTCGTTATGTCCACTGTAGATGTAACCAGTTCCTACTGTGCCACTGCTCCAGTTGCTAGACACATTTAGGACATTTTGAGCAATCGTCAGGTATTCGCCTTCGGTGATGAGGTGGCAGCCGGTGCAAGCGGCACCTGAGGTGGTAATGGCATTGGTTTGAGAGATGCTGACCCAGGGAGTTAGGGCAGCTTGAGATGTAGCAACACCACCGACGTTTTTAGCTCCGTATTTCATGACACAGAAGTCGGCTGTACCGTAGGTTGTACTGCCTGGGACCGGTATGAAGCCTGATGGACAGGATAAGGTCGGGTTAGCAGATATCTGACCTGGTGTGGTGTCGTTGGCGATAATGTAGCTAGTGCCGCTCTTTGTGGCGGTCAGAGCGAATGATTGAGGGTTAGTGGTGTTGGTAGATGTGTAAACGTAGACAGTACCACCACTTGATTTGAGACAGATTTCAGTACTACCAGGCGTCGGACAATTGTTAGCGGTTGGATAGGCACCATTGATTACCTGGAAGATTTTGAGTTGTTTAGAAGCATTATCTAAATCGGATACTAGTGAGGCTACGGTGGCTTTGGACGATATGCCTGTGTAGGTGACGATGGTAATGGCGGCGAGGATAGCTATTACTACTATGACGACTAGGAGTTCGACGATGGTAAAACCAGGGGCGGTGTGAGGCTTGCTGGAATCAATCGTCACATTTCCTTGTGGTGCGGCCCTGAAGACCCTGTGTAGATGTTGATACATGACTTAAAGTATAAGCAATGTGCGGATATTGTGCAATAGTATTGTGATGTAATTAGAGGCTTCATGGTTAGGTCGCCAGTCAGAATGTAGTCCTTGGCGTCATTCGGGAGTTGCATCAAAGCGCGGACCTGTTTAGCAGCAGATGCACAAGAGAATGCCTGTCTCTACTCAGAGACTGATGCACCAATGGCTTTGTCGATTACTCGTACTAGGAGCGGACACGGATCGCCTTCGGCTTCCAATGTCGCCGTGCGGTACGCCGCGCTGTTCTTGGCCAAGGTGATCCCCAGCTCATCCTCTAGCTTCGAGCAGGCTTCGCTCCAGTTGGGCCAATCCTGCTTCAACAGCGCCTCGAGGCGATCTTCCAGAATCGTAACCGAGGCGGTCTCTGTCTCTGGGGGGAAATCCACCGGAGATAGCTTGAAGTAGCTCATCACGCAACGATTCGCTGCCACGTGGCTCTTCCGCTCAGACTCGACCTCGGCATCGTCTTTCCCATTAGCGTGCGCCCGCGCTTCAAACCCACCGTCGCCGTCGAACATCGAGTACGTCGGAATGCCGAGAGACGTCAGTATTGCGTGGGCTAGAGGGATGCTGGACTTGCCACCGACATCAACCACTGACACGCCCAGTTTCTCAAGACGGCCCGGAGAAGTCCGGTCGGCGATTCCACAGACAACGGAGGCTTCAGTTGCCCCTTCGACCAGTACAACGCGGTTGGCGAATAGAGCGACAGGCAGGCGTGCGGATACTGTCCCGGCGAGCTGGCGATCGACTTTCTCTGGCTTCACGGTGCCCTCCAGTAACTTCTTCACATCGCCAAGCGTTGAAGCACCGACTTCAATGTCCGTGATCTCTCCGCTGGAACGTGTCATCCGACGAATCTGAGAGAACTTGCTGCCGTCGACGAAGTACGGGCTGTGTGTCGCGTAGGCGACTTGAATGCGCTGAGATGGATCCTCCGCCAACTTGCGCAGCACCTTGGCAAACGCTTGAGCTTGAATCGGATGTTGAAACAGCTCTGGCTCTTCAATCGCCAGGCAGATGACACCCTCCGATTCGCCTGATCCTGATTGAGCCAGAAGCTGAAGTGCTGAAATGAGGAGGGTCCTTTGGAACCCATGTCCTTGACGCTCCACGACGGTTTCGGTGTCGCCGTCCACAACGGAGACGTTGAAGGTCGTTCGCGGAGCTTTCAACTCGACATCCGAGGGGAACACCTTGATCGCTCGGCCCGGCGCATATGATTCAACCACAGCATTCAAGCTCGCTGCCATTTGATCCAACTGTTGCTTGAACTTGTCGCCGTAGACCTTCTGCTGCGCCAGGCGGCTCTGTTCAACGATGGCCCCAATCTCTTCGTCTGCGGCGCTTCGATCAACTGTGCGCTCGAGTATTCGCCCGATAATGCTGCTCTTTGCATCCTGCGATTCCTCGCTTGCGCGGAGATCGGCGGTTACGAGCACGAAGTCGAACAGGCCACTCATCTTGCCTGCACTGTAGAACCCGAAGAAGTTCGTCTGAAGACTCTCCGACACATCCTCAAGCTTGTCGGTGTTATTCGACTCCCATTCAGTAATCGCAGCATCCACGAGGGGGCCAGTTGTGGCGCTTGGTAGCCCGAGACCGGGGTTGGCTGTTCGCAGTGCGTTGTACGCATTCTTCTTGTCAGTTGCGTTCGCGGCTCCCTTGATCTCCGCGAAAGCTGGAAGTCCCTTGGCGTTGGCCGACAGATACTCCTCACCCTCGCAAGTACGCTTCTTCCAGGCGGTGAAGGTCGTCACTCCATCGGGCGCATACTTTCCGAGTTCGGCACGGTCGGCATCGGTCAACTGCCCGAATGTGACCTGAACCTCAATGTCCTGATCGACTGCACCATAAGAGCAGTCCTTCTCACACAAGTCGCCTGACTTGCTGCCGTTGAAGAACCAATCCAACGCCCTCAGCACCGCTGACTTCCCGGTGCCATTCGGGCCGATGAACGTTGTAACGTCGTCAAACCGAATCGTGACGTCACGTAGTGGACGGAAGTTTCTGATTTGTGCTTGCTCGATCCGCATCAGAGTTCCTCGAATAGGAGCGCGAGGTGTTCCTTGGTCTTCACCGCGAGCACCTTCTCGCGTTTGGCCTCATCAACAAGGTCAATGCGCCTGATCTCATCATCGGTGCCTCGAACGATTATCAGCTCTATGCGACCGAACGCGGCGTGATGCTTGGCAGCATACTTTGCCAGACCAAGAGCCTTGGCTGGCGCATCCGCAAGCTCAATGTGGTGCGGGTCGAGAAGATCGACCGCCCATTCGCCGTCCACCCGACGCGCGAATAGGAAGTCTGGGTAGAATGCCGCCGATTTGCCACTAGCCTCGTAAGGTACCGTCAGAGCCCAAGGCTTGCGCGGGATATTGCGGAACCACACGACAGTGTCGTCGTGATCTAGCTCCTGCCTCACGACGGCTGTCTCCCACCTGTTCAATGTCGCAGGGTATTTGCCGTCCTCGTCCAGGTACGCGTGCCTCTCCCACAGCGAGTCGGACTTGGTGATCGTCATCTCCTCTGGGAGAGCCAAGGAACGAAGCTCCGGGTCTGCGGCTTGACCTCTAATATCATCGTAGGTTTGCCGGCGGCGCTCAGTTAGTCCATCAATCGCAGTCTTGTGACCCCGAAGCCACTCCTGGACTTTCTGCTGAGCCGCTGACTCCAGTCGCCTCCTTACAGCCGGATCAATCGACAGAGCGACCAGTTCCAGTTTCGCCTGAGTGTTGTCGACGCTCTCGCGTCTGCGCACTTTCCACCATTCCTTGTGCAGACCCTCATCACCGATATGGCGGCCAGCCTCATCAAAGACGTCGTCGATGTTCTCGCTTGAGACCTCCAGCTTGATGGTCGTCTCTTCGTCGACAGAGCTGAGACCGACTTGCCAGTCGACGCCGCGAATGGTTACTTCGCTCCGCTCTTCGACGAGCTTCGCAAATGCATCGGTCCCTTGGACTCTGTCGTACTCATCCAGCAAGACTCCAACGAGCGCGGCGAACCCCACTTCTTCCGCATCAGGTTCCACCTCGTCATTGCCAAGTGCCCTGGCCAGCTTCATTAGGCGACGAACCTGGCTGACCTTGCGCTGAGACGGCACGATGTATGACGGCAAGCGCTCGATCGCAGCGAAGACCGCATCGCACTCGGGTGCCCTCGAAACAGAGACTTGATTCTCGCCACGCCGAAACTCGACCGGCGGAAGGTTGTCTGGGTCCGGAGTGGTAAGCCGGTCGATAACCTTGGTCAAACCGGCCTCGTCATAGTGCGGCAGGTACAAGGACACGCCGTTGAGATAGTCACTTGAATCAATTCGGCGAGCAAGTGGACTGCGGACCATTCGGCCGACCAATTGAGCAATCGACGTGGCGTCAAGTGCGGTACGAAAGGACATGATCACTTCGGCTCTGGGACAATCCCAGCCTGTGTTCAGACTCGTTTTGAAGAACACGACCTGCACGTCTGGATCGCCATCGATGTCCGCCGGAGCCAGATAGCGGACTTCCTTGCCGTTGACCCTGATTTGGGCGCCCTCCTGAAAGGCGTGAGCGAGGGCGGAGTCAGAGATGCCCCCTAGCTCATCCTCAATGGCGCTCACAACTTCGTCTAGATCAGTCCTAGAAACGCGTTTGCCAGCGGCGTCCTGAACCTGCACTGCCAGGACTGGTCTCACAAGGCTCTCGTCCTGGGCTTGACAGTATCGATCCCACTCGTCTCGGAACTTGCCCCACGACCTCACGGCCTCTCGAAGCATCGTGATGTCAGTCGGTTGCTTGACGGTCGGGTGGTAGAGAGTCACCACTTCCTTCAACAGCCCTGACGCGCGCACCTGGTCAATAGGAATATCTACCGAGCGCATTGTGCGGCCCGTGCCACTGACCAACTTGTTGAAACGGTCGATGGTGGCGGAGATTCCCAAGACCAGCGGAACCTTTGGGATCTCGTCGGCAGAACCCTTGATGAACTTCTGAATGATGGTGCTCGCTTCTGATCGCGCCTTGCTGCCTTCGATCATCCCGCGATGTGCTTCGTCAATCACGACGAAGAACCGGTCCGGGCTCGCCTCCACGGAGTTGGTGATGGTCTCCCAGATCGTGTACTGGCGCTCATCGCCCTTGGTGATTAGGTCACGTTCTTTGCCTAATTTCTGGATGTTGATGAAGTTCACAGTCCCGGGGTCGAAGACCTCTTGGTCGAATGAGGACCCAATGGTCACCAAGTTGACTTGGTTGAAGAGCGAGGAATCCTTCAGCATCTTGCGCCGAGTCTGTTCATTCAGCTGTGGCTGGTCGGTGATCCAGAGGAACACCGCGTCGCTGAGCGCTCGGTTGTCGGAGTCGCCCTGAAGGAGGCACTCCATCGCAGCTGTGACTATGACCGTCTTACCAGAACCAGTCGGCGACGAGAGTCCTACAGCTTGGGTTTCGTTTGATTGCGCTACCTCACGAACGGCACGACGTAGCTTGTCGACAAGTTCGGCCACAGCGTGTGTCTGGAAGTCCTTCAGTACAAGTCGCATCAGGCACCCCTCCCGTTGACTCGAAAGGTGCGCAGATAGTCGCGGTAGAGCTGCGATGAGTAGACGACGTGCGATGGCATGGTTTCGCACGCTTCCGCGTAAGCCTCATCTGAGTCCGTGACAACCCAAACGTGCGTAACATCCGACCGCTTCTCGAGTGCCGCCAGAAACTTCCTCAGTCGCGAAGGCTTGAACAACACGCCGTAAGGAGAAGCAGGTGCAATGTAGAAATCGGCAGGCCTGGCCAGCGACCCACGCTCACCAATACCCCCCGCCGCCAGCCACAACAGCGGGTGAATTGCCTCGAACTGCTCGCCAAGCTCGACGTCGTCGGGATCGAGATACTGCATCTCGTAGAACTCGACGTTCTCGTCGAAGCCTTGTGCAAGAGCCCTCTTGTCTGCCCACTTGTACTTGCCGGTGAGTGGAGATCCGTCGGCCTTGTGGCCAGTCACTGCGGCTCTGACCCTTGGCGCGGTGACTCTCTCAAATATCCCGAGAGCTTCGTACTCCTTATCCCCGCGGAACTTGCCAACCTTCTCCAAGTCACTGGAGGTCTTTTCGTCGACCTCGTTGTTAGTCACAAGAATGCATCGCCTGCTCCCGCCGTCAATGGCGTTGAGCAGGCATGTCGAGTGCAGCGTCGTTCCTGAGCCAGCGAAGAAATCAAGAATTAGTGCGTCGGGTCGTGAGCCGACAACCGTCGCCAACACATCCCGCACCGCGTAGACGGACTTCGGGAATGGGAATAGGCCTGATGAGCCGAGGAGCTTCTTGAGGATGTTTGTACCGTTCGAGCCAGCGTCGTATGACTTCTCCCACCAGATAGTGCGTTCCCGGAACCGTTGCTCGGTGCGGCGCACACGCCGAACGTTGACTGCATATGTGTTTCTCTTGGGATTGAACCTACCAATGCGGATGTTGCCTTTGGCAATCTCGTCGCGCATTCGGCCTGGCTCATAGCACCACACCCTATCGGCGCCCTCTTCGTCGACGGGCCAGATCGGTGTAAGGCCATTGACCTGGTCCCAGGAACCCGGCATGAGGTTGCCGCCTTCGTCGCGATCCAGCAACGGCTCACCCACCTCAATGCGATCAGGAGCTTCTGGGTCGATGTAGAGGGGATAGAACTGGTTCTTTCTCTGTGTACGAAAGCTCGTGCCTTGGCCAGTTCGGACAGCGCCCCTCCAGTAGATAGCAGGGTCATTCTCCTCTGGTACATCATCGGGTTCAGCCGGGCTGTCGGCCTCGGCATCAAGCTGCTCCTCATCCAAAGGGAGCAAGCCTGCGGACGCCAGCTCGTGCCACTCATCAATATCCTCATCATCGAGCGATACGCCTGCCTCACGGACCTGGTCGAGAAGATTCGGGAAGGCATGGGCGATCTTGAACAGCAAGCGCTCTACGGCCGTCGGACCGTCAACACTCGAATGGAAGTTGGGAATGAAAGCCTCGCGTGGCTGAACAACGTCATAGCCCAGATTCGGGACAACAAATATGGCCTGCTCCTCTATCGAGCCGAAGTTGCGGTTCCCGGTGCTTCCCCGCGCGTTGATGACGATCGACACAACGTATTGGAGGTATTCGGGAAATAGCCGTTCAAGTAGCATCCCAAGATGGTGGAGTTCGTGCTCGTCAATCGTCACGACGAGCACCCCGTCCGGCTTCAGGAGTTGCTTGGCAAGCCGGAGCCGCCTCTCCATCATCGCTAGCCACTTGCTGTGTCGCCACACGTCATTGCTATCGACGAATCGATTGTTGTACTTCCAATCTCTGGCACCCGTGTTGTATGGAGGGTCGACATAGATGCAGTCAACCGCATGGTCATAGACATATGTCAGCATCTGCAGGGCATGAAAGTTCTCGCCATTCACAACGCTGTGGTAGGGCCGATCTGACCCGCGCTCCACGCGATCAAGCGGTTTGAGAGAGGCGTACATCGGCTCACCGAACCGCTTCACGACCAGGAGGTCCTTGACTGGCACAGACTCCTCGCGACCATCCTGTGCGACGAGAATGGCAGTTCTGCCGTTGTCCGCCAGTCGGGCGACCTTGAACATCTCAGGGTCGTTGGTGTCCTGGCGGAGCTGCACCGAAGCTCCAGCTTGCACGGGCAAACCGAAGATCGCCGTCGTCTCAGGGATGTGCTCTTCGAATACGAGACCGAACTTCTGCTTCCGGCGAAGGTCAGTGATTGCTTTGCGCAGACGACTTCTCAGAGCCACATCGGGAATCTGCGATACGAGGTCGTCTAGAAGCGCCATTCAGCGCTCCCGCCTGTGTGAACGGCAAGCTGCCTGTGTCCGCTCTTGGTCGCAGCCTCATAGAGTGGCTGCGCGAGTGTCTTCTGCTGTTTCGGTTTGCTTGTTCGGGCCATACATTGCGCTCCAATCTTCATTCACCTCGAGAATGCGGTCTCGACCACCCCCAGGTGTTACTTGCTTCTATTATACACATAGTATGCCGCATTTGGCACACATTTTCCCTGCAAACTGTCATCTGCGGTGATTCGACCGCAACGGCCGCGCCGGCTCTGATGCGACCAATGCTTATCCTACATGGCGGGGGCGGCGCTGCCTGACGGACTTCTTGCCAAGTTGACCAACGTCGACTCGGGGACTTCACCCGCAAGCATGCAAGGTCCGGTCATGCAGCCCCTTCGTCCAGCGGCCTCGCCCAGCCACGTCTGGCAGGGCGAGGCCTGGCCGATGAGACGAACCAACGCTGCAGACGAGGCTTCCCTTTCGGCGTGGCATCAGTCTGCTCGTATTCGGGGTGGCAAGAAAGGGTGACGATTGGTCGATGCTGGTGACAAATGCCGAGAGCCGCAGGTCTGTCAGTACTCACTGTCATTGACGACTTCAAATGAGCTATCGGCATGCCACGGACCTTTGCCCTCGTCACGGCCAGAGTATCTGGTCGCCCGCAGCTTCATTACATCGCGATGCAGCTCCGAGATTCTCTTCACCACAGCGATCCTGCGGTGCAACCCGGACTCCGCTTGCCCTTCGATGTCGATGACGCGGTGCCACCCGGACTCCTCTAGCCCTTCAAGCATGACGCCTAACACCGCATCCCAACACTGCCTATAATGATCATCTAGGGTGTCCTCCGGGAAGATGTCCTGAAGAAGAATGCACAGTCTGAGCAGGTCGTGCCTCAGCTTGTATCGATCTTCGTCCGTGGGCAGCTCCGCGTACGCCCCACGCCGGTAGTACGCGGTACTCCGCGGTGCGCTCAGGAAGTCCAGCCACTTCGTATGGATGGTTCGCCCCTCAGCGTCCTGGCAGAGGTCTTCGATGTATGCCTGGGCATAGTCAAGACGAAGTTCCGACAGCACCGAAAGCATCTTGTCGACCTCAAGAGGTTCGAACGGAGCACCAAGCTGCATCCTCTGCCAGCCATTTGCCGCGAAGTTCTCTCGCAGGAATTCTCGTCCACTGTACTCGTGCAGCAGGGCCCCTAGGTATCTACGGGTATAGGCGAAATTCCAGAGGCCCGAATCGCTGACCGATGTTCGGAAGGCTGGCGCCAAGTGAACGTCAACATCATCTTCGCCATATAGCACGAGCCATGGGCGATTGCGCTGCTCCTCGGGCTGCGACAGAAGGCGCTGGCGGAAGCTGTACGTCTGGAGCCATCCGTGGGAGATCTGGTCCAAGTCCTCGCGACTACTGAGAGCGTGGTGGAGAGAAACCTCAAGCTCGCGAGCGTATGTGGCACAAAGATCGTATGCATCCACGCACACGAGGGTTGACTGAGCATACCGGTACAGTTGTCGTGCAGCTCGCCGGGCCTGTGGAGAGAGTAGCGCCCCATGATCCGCAGCCTTCTGCTCGCCAAACATCACCTGCAGCGCAGCGGTCGCATCGCCGAGGATTATCCGCCGTCTGGCATAGTAGAGATGGCTGTCCACACTTTGAATGAGGCCCACCCGCTCGCTCACCGTTCTAAGGCCATAGAACTCGGGCGTAGCGGCGAACACCGCCTGGGCAATTCGGCGGTCCTTCGGGTCGCGAATATCGGCGATCATCCCTAACAGCGCGCGCTCAACGCTGTCAGCGATTACTTGACGCTGGACCGCATCGACCAATGCCTCCTCGCCGAACAAAGCCTTCAGGACGCCCTGGAACTCTTGGAGATGAGCAGTGGTAAAGCCTCTGGCGATCCGTGCAAACGACTCTAACTCGGCACGGAGCCGACTCTTCTCTTGCCCGCCAGACATTGATCCCTTCCACCTTCTACGAGGCACGCATCGGGTCGACAGATACGCCGCCGACATTCGCAAACTTCTCGCAAGGATGCCGCAAATACTGACACATGACCCTGACGCTTGCAGCCCCTACCCTCGGTCCAGCGGCACTCGCCGTCCCATTTCACTCAACACAGGAAGGAAGGCCAATGTCAGACATCACGCTCTTCAACAGCGGCATAGGCGGACAACTCGATCGCACGGCTCGTTCCACCAAGCGAGCACTGGAGCAAGTCCACGCACACGGCTTGGTAGCGGCTGCCAAGGTGGACGCGGCAGCGTACGTGACTAGCGTCGCCATTCAGGAGATCGGGATTCTCTCCATGGACGAGGCACTCGTGGTCGAGCGTTGCCCGCACGCGGCCGGGCGGGCCAAAGTCATAGTCGACAACTTCACCGCCGTAGCCGCGGGCGTCGTGGCGCACATGGGGCGCTGACCATGACTGCCGTTGACATAGCCATCGCAGTGCTCGCTCTGCTTCTTACAGCGGCGATCAGCATCGACCTCGCTGCTCCTGCAATCTCCGAATACCTGAGGCAGCGACGCGTCGTACGCCAGAGCGCGCTCGACTCCCAAATGCAGGCCATGAACGCAGCTCGACAGCTCTCAGTCATGGCCTGGCAGGCGCGGCATCAGATGTACCGCCTCGGCAACGAGATGCGCGATCCCGAGTCAGTGCATTCGCGTCGTACCACGCCCACTCAATACAAGTAGGCCTGGACCAGAAACGTCACATGCACGGATGGCTGAACAGAATCGTCACGAGCCTGCTCGTCATCGTCTGCATCGCCGGGGCAACACGGCTGGCCTGGGAGCTTCTCAGGCCAGCCGTGCCCACCCTGATCGGTCTGCTCGTAGCCTTTGTCGTCTTGCGGTTCGTGCTGCGACGGCCTCAGGGGTGGTAGGCCTCCAGAGGTCAAGAGCCCCCGCTCGGTGTTGTGGAATCTACAAACCCTATTGACTGATGCATTTACGCATCGTTTACTGGTAAGTGACTAAGGCTGATGCGTTGATGCATCGTAGAGAAGTTGGTCAGAAGGGAGGTTGATATGGCTAAGAAGGAACCCGGTCGGCGGATCTCGATTCGATCCGTCAGGAAGAACCCGCCGGACCTGAGCAAGCTAGGTCGAGCGTTGATCGCTCTGGCGATGGCTCAGGCCGAGGCCGAAGCGGAGGCCCAAGCCACCAAGGCCAACAAGCCCGAGGACACGCCCCAGCCTGACCCGGAGGACGCGTCATGAGTGACGAGCAGCTGGCACTCATCGCCCTGCTCGGTGCAGGTGCCGCCGCTGGCGGCCTGGCTCTGACCCGCCGCAGATTCGAGCCGCCGACCGCCTGGTACCACCTGACCTGGCCCCGCCAAGTAGAGGGCGACAACGTCGCGGCGTTCTTCCGCCATCTTGCCGGCGACCGTCGATCTCATGTCCTGGCTCTGGAAATTGTCGCTTCAAAGGGCCACCTGTCCTATCGACTCGGCATCGCCAAGCGACACAGCGAGGCAGTCCTCGCATCCCTATCCTCATATCTCCCCGGCGTCGCCGCCAAGCTTATCGAGCACGACATTGTGCGCGCTCCCGATGCCGCCTGGCGGGTCACGGTGAGCGTGTCCCAGCGCGCCCTTCGAACGACTCACCTCGACGAGGTTGCCAGAGCGATCACGACATCGCTGGCGAGTGCCAGCACTTATCACACCGTCATCTTCCAATGGCTTCTGGGGCCGCGTCTCATGCCCATGAGCGCGCCGGCCAAAGGCACTCCTGCGCCAGCATCGTCGTGGCGAGACGTCTTGAAGCAGACAGTCGGGAGTGCAGCGCCCATTGACGCTGAGGCGCACAGTTCCATAAGGGAAAAGGTAGAGGAGCCCGGGTTTCGGGCCGTCTGTCGCATCGGCGTTGATGCGCCCAGCCCCCAGATGGCTCAAGCGGTCGCCTCTCGACTGCTCGCCGCCCTGCGTACCGCCGAGACGCCCGGAGTGCGCATCGGCCTCAAGAAGGAAAATCCCGACAAGCTTGCCCAGGCGCGCCACCCCAGAAGCTGGCCTGTAGCCGTCAACGTGAAGGAGCTGGCCGGCCTGTGCGGCTGGCCTCTCGGTGGCCAGGTCTACTCCGGAGTCGACCGTTCGGGCGCGCGTCTACTTCCGACGAGCGACTCGGTTGCGCGAAGGGGTCGCGTTGTCGCTGTCTCCACGTATCCCGGGGCGGAGCGACCACTCGCCATGAGACTGCAGGACTCCCTGCAGCACCTGCACGTTCTTGGCCCGACCGGCGTCGGTAAGTCGACCCTGCTGCTCAACCTGATCGTACAGGACATCGCCGCCGGGCGCGGCGTGGTCGTCATCGACCCCAAAGGGGACCTCATTGAAGAGGTCCTTCGTCGAGTGCCGGAGCAACGTGCCGATGACGTCGTGGTGCTTGATCCGGCCGACGAACAGCGGCCGGTCGGCTTGAACGTCCTGCGAGGCGGCAATCGGCCGGCCGAGCTGATCGCCGATCAAGTGCTGTCGGTCTTCCACGACCTTTATCGAGAGAACTGGGGGCCGCGCATGCAGGACATCCTGCACGCCGCCCTGCTGACCTTGGCGGACAGGCCGGGCATGACGCTCTGCGCGCTTCCCGTACTGCTGTCCAATCCGCGCTTCCGTCACAAGGCCGTGGCCGCGCTGACGGACGAGATTGCTCTCAAGCCGTTTTGGGCTTGGTTTGATGGACTCAGCGAAGGTGAACGTCAACAGGCCATCGCCCCGGTGATGAACAAGCTGCGGGCCTTCTTGCTGCGCCCCCGAATGCGAGCAGTTATCGGCCAGGCTGACCCTGCCTTTGACCTCCATTCCGTCTTCTCCGAGCGCAAGGTCTTGCTGGTGTCGCTCGCCAAGGGGCTCATCGGCCCTGAGGCTGCCGCCTTGCTCGGATCGCTAACCGTCTCGCAGCTGTGGCAGGCGGCTTTGGGGCGCGTGCGCGTGCCGGCAGACGAGCGAACACCGGTGATGGTCTACATCGACGAGTTCCAGGACTACCTGCATCTACCAACAGACATCGCTGACGTATTGGCCCAATCCCGAGGTCTGGGCATGGGCTTGACGCTGGCTCATCAGCACTTGGCGCAGCTGCCGACTGGTCTGAGATCAGCGGTCATGGCCAACGCGCGCTCCCGAGTGTGCTTTCAACTTGGAAATGAAGACGCCCGACTGATCGCCGCGAGCTCGGCGGAGATCGAGGCGCTCGACCTTCAAGGCCTTGGCCGGTATGAGGCCTATGTGTCACTGGTGTCTCGCACCAACGTGACACCGTTTGCCTCGGCGCGAACCCTCGAGCCGATCCCGCCGACCAGCGATGCCCAAGAACTCCGCACCTTCAGCCGGAACCGCTATGGCCGTGACTTGGCTGAGATCGAGACAGAACTCGCTGCCCTCGTTGCCGGTGGCGATGCCACTGACGACCGTCCCATCGGACGAAGGAGGCAGTCATGACCTACCCGCTCGCCTACCCGATCGCACCGACGAATGGGCTTGGATACTGCCTGCAAAACACCGCAATGGGCGGCAATAGTGGCAACGACTCTTCTGCTTTCGCTTGGTACACCACGAAAGCATCGCGACGCGCCGGACGCGCTGCGGTTGTACGCCATCGCAGGCAGCTGTCCGAGCGCGACATGTGCGTTATCGGCAACATCGATCGCTATCGATACCTCAGCGCCCGGCAGATCGAGGAGCTTCACTTCTTCGACCACGCCAGTTCCCTGACGGGAGCCCGCGCCTGTCGGCGCGTCTTGGAACGCCTAACAACGACGGATGTGCTGCGCAGACTCGACCGGCGCATCGGGGGCACGTGGGCCGGTTCCGTGTCATACATCTACGCCTTGGCACCGCTCGGCTATCGCCTGCTGCACAGTGATCGTCAACGCCGCGTTCGCCGCCGTGAACCCTCAGAGGGATTCCTCGACCACACCCTGGCCATCGCCGATCTTGCCGTCGGCCTGCACCGCGCAGCTCGAAGCGACGAGAACCTTGACCTTCTCGAGGTCGATCCGGAGCCGCAGTGCTGGCGTCGGTTCAGCGCCGGCATGAGAGGAACCGAGGTGCTCAAGCCCGACTTGGCGGTCGCACTTCGGGCCGCCGAGTATGACTACCGCTGGTTCGTCGAGGTCGATCTTGGCACGCACAGCGCGGCGGCAGTGGTGCGCAAGTGCCGACTCTACGAACGTTACTGGTCTACCGGCATCGAGCAAGATCGCAGCGGCCTCTTCCCCAGAGTGCTCTTCGTGGCCCCGAACGCCAGGCGGGCGGGCTTGTTGGGGCGCGCTATCGGCGGCGCACGCCATCTGAGCACCAAGCTCTTTGCCGTCACGACAACTGCGGACGCAATGGAATGCCTGACAGGAGCAGCGTCATGAAGCGCCTGCCACGTAATCAGATCCTCATTGGCGATGCTCGCGACGTTCTGGCCTCGCTTCCCGCCGACTCAGTCGACTGCATCATCACGAGCCCGCCGTACTTCCGCCTGCGCAACTATCAGGATGGGCGGCAGATCGGCCTCGAAGCGCACGTCGACGACTACGTGCACGAGCTGCGGCTCGTAGCCCGCAAGCTGGCCCGGGTGCTGAAGCCCGGCGGCGCATTCTGGCTCAACCTCGGTGACACGTTCAGTCGCGCCCATGCGCAAGGTGCCTCCGAGAAGAGTCTCATCCTGGCTCCCGAGCGGCTCGCCCTGGCTTTGATCAAGGACGGCTGGGTTTTACGCAACAAGGTCGTCTGGGCCAAGACCAACCCTATGCCGACCAGTGTTCGCGACCGCCTCAGCTGCACCCATGAAGTCGTCTACTTCTTCGTTCGAGAACCTCGCTACTTCTTCGACCTCGACGCGATCCGTGTGCCGCACGTGAGCAAGCTGAGCCGACCGGCCAAGGGGCATGTGTCGTGGTCGGTGCCGGACAGCTGGCGCGGGCCGTCGACGGGCAGCAACACGGGCCTCGACCGTCTGAAGAGAGAGGGTCTCGTCGGGCATCCCTTGGGCAAGAACCCCGGCGACGTCTGGCCACTAGCCACCGCCGGCTATCGCGGGGCTCACCATGCGGTCTTTCCCGAGAGGCTGGTTGAACGTCCGCTCCTGGCGACGTGTCCGGAGAAGGTCTGCAGCAGATGCGGCAGGCCTTGGAAGAGAGAACCAATCAGGACGCTTGGACACCTCGCCGTTGCAGGCGAGCTGCAGCCAACTTGCCAATGTGACGCAGCGCCGCGTCCGGGCATCGTGCTTGACCCCTTCATGGGCTCGGGCACGGTGGCTTCAACGGCGACGCGGCTCGGTCGCCATTGGCTCGGAATCGAACTCAATCCGGCCTTTGCCGATCTAGCCAAGGAGCGACTGTCGCAACTGGAGCAGCGCCCGCCGCCACTGCGGGCCGCCTAGGCATGGCGGCTTCGTCGGTGCCATGCGGCTGTAAGGAGTGATCGCACCCGTGATCGCCGGCCGCACACCACCGAGGAGGTGATGGGATGCAAAGCAAGCACCCCAAGACAACGCGTCGTCAGAAGGAGGCCCGAGCATGAAGACCCTGGCCATCCGTCTCGACGACGAGCTGCACGCCCAGCTCAGCGTGCTCGCCCAGCTCTGCGGATCGACGCTCACCGACGAGATCCGACAGGCACTTGAGGCCCACCTCAAGGCCAAGCGCGCCAACCCCGAGCTGACCGAACGGGCCAAGGCCGTGTCCGAAGAGATCGAACACGAGGCCCAGGCCCGGCAGGCGGCCATCACGACACTGTTCGGCAACGCCGAGCAGCAGAGTGGCACGCCGAAGGCGAGCAGCAAACGCCCGCGCAGCAGCGAGGAGAAGCCCGAGAGCAGCTGACGCTGCCCTTGGAGCGAGTGACCTGAGCTGCGGTGCAGGCAAACGGGTGGGAGCCTCTGGTCGCTTGGCCCTTACGGGTCGAGCACCGGGGCTCCCGCCCCACTATCAAACGGATAAGCAGAGAGGAGGTGAAGATGCATGAAAGAGAACCAGACGATGAAGACGAGCAGCCGCCCGTCTTCACGGCAAGGTCGAGTGAAGTCGACGACGTCGGTCTTCGCGGTGCCTGGATGGACGCCGCAGAGTACATCGCCGGCGCGGAGAAGAACATCGGCCTGTGGCTCCGTCACCCGCTGCCCTACGACGCACCAGGGCGTGACGGCCACGACCACTCCGAACCAGGCTTCCTTTACCTGGGCGACAACGAGTCACTGGCGTTCATTGCCGAGATGGCGGCTGGCATCCTCAAGCACGGACCGGCCGTCGGCTTCTGGGTGCGCGAGATGGGGGGCAAGCCGGACGCACTCGACGAGTTCGAGAAGGTCTTTCTCGGCCACTGGAGGAGCGCGGAGGACTTCACTCGGCATGTGCTCGATGAGCGCGCCGGAGAGGACTCTGAGCACAGCGAAAGTGAGGCGTCGGGTGAAGACGTGCCGGCCGATGCCAGGTCCTGGGCACGCGACCTTCAACGGCGCGGCGAAATCAAGGTTGTGCCCAACCCGCAGGGCGGCGTTTGGGTCTTCCGTGGTTGGTAGGACGGAGCGTTGTGGACTTCCCCACACCGCTCAAACGAATAAGCAGAAAGGAGGTGAATATGCATGAAAAGGAACCTGAAGGTAACGAACACCAAAACGATCAAACGAGCCCCGAGCAAGAACGCAAGGCGCAGCCGCGCATC
>Ga0209429_10000731_pt1 | contig 21410 bp, 20 predicted proteins | sample BarGraNGADG00212_3_FD_184493 | JGI IMG/M metagenome (GOLD analysis project Ga0209429, IMG submission 184493) | Arctic peat soil microbial communities from Barrow, Alaska - Barrow Graham LP Ref core NGADG0004-212 (SPAdes) (version 2) | ecosystem: Environmental > Terrestrial > Soil > Wetlands >...
GTGCAGCTCAACCGGAAAGCAGGGATGACTTTTGCCAGTGGTCTACGTTCGATTTTGCGGCAGGACCCGGATATTATAATGGTTGGTGAAATTCGTGATTCAGAAACTGCCGCCATCGCTGTGCAAGCCGCGCAAACCGGACATAGAGTTTTGAGTACCGTTCACACAAATGATGCCGCCGGAGCAATAACCAGGTTTATCGATATGGGAGTTGAACCTTTCTTAATTGCCTCGGTTTTGCTGGTCTCTTTTGCCCAGAGATTAGTGCGGACTGTTTGTCCTTATTGTAAAGAATCATACAATCCGCCGCAGAAAGCCCTGACCGCGATGGGAATAACACCAGAAGATGCAAATAGCGCCACTTTCCAACGGGGTAAAGGCTGTTATCAGTGCAAGAACACAGGTTACAAGGGAAGAACCGGGCTTTTTGAAGTTCTGGTCAATGATGAAATGATTCAGGATATGATTCTTAAAAGGCTATCCAGTCAGGAAATTACCCGCGCGGCGGTAAATGCCGGAAAACTGAGAACCTTAAAAGAAGACGCTGCCGGAAAAGTGATCAAAGGAATTACAACACTGGAAGAAGCGGCATCAGCAGTAATGACATAAGGTAAGTAAGGTATAAAAATGCCCAACTATAGTTATCAAGCAATTAATGAGAGTGGGAAGAATGTCACCGGAACGCTGGAAGCGGAGTCCATGGACGTGGCCAATTCCCTGATTTTTGCCCGCGGCCTGATACCGTCAAAACTTAGACTGATAAACGTCGGCACAGGTGATAATTGGTTGTCAAAAATAATGTCGATTGGTGATGCGGTAAAAGTAATGGATCTGATAATCTTTACCAAGCAGTTCCGTTCCATGCTCAGCGCCGGAGTGCCAATATTAAGGCTTTTGGAAGTATTGGAGCTGCAAACAGAAAGCCGGGGATTAAAGACAGCCTTAGCAAAGATAGTTCAGGACATCAAACAAGGCTCTTCCATTTCAGAGGCATTTGGAAAATATCCTAAAATATTTTCACATCTATACTGCAGTATGGTCAAAGCCGGCGAAATAAGCGGAAATCTGCCCAGTGTTTTAGACCGTTTAATCTATATTATCGAACATGAAGCAAAACTGAAAGCAGATATCAAATCGGCAACAAGATATCCGCTGATTGTCGTTATCGCTTTGGCACTTGCTTTCTTCGTGCTTTTAACTTTCGTTGTGCCCCAATTTGTTTCCGTTTTCAGTAAGGCCGGCCTTGATTTACCTCTGCCGACAAAAATTTGCATGCTTCTTAGCAACTATATAAAAAATTACTGGTATGTAATTCTATCTGTTGTAGCTATTATTACATTTGGATTGTCCGCATATTTTAAAACAGAAAATGGCAAATTTATGAGAGATAAATTTTTACTGGAGGTTCCGATATTAGGTCCCTTATTCAAGAAGGCGGCCTTGTCGCGCTTTGCCAGCATCTTTGCTATTTTGCAAACCAGCGGAGTTCCTGTTATGCAGTCAATTTCCATTCTTTCCGCGACAATTGGCAATGCCGCCATATCCAGAGATTTTGATTATGTTCGCGATCGTATTGAAGAAGGGGCCGGAATTTCCGCGCCATTAAAATCGGCAAAATATTTTACTCCGATGGTTGTTGATATGATTGCCATCGGTGAAGAATCCGGAAATATCGATGATATGTTGCGTGAAATCAGCAAGCATTATGACGATGAAGTTGAATATGCCGTTAAAGGGCTTTCGGACGCCATCGGCCCGATTCTAATTGTCGGTTTAGCCGCAGTTGTCGGCTTTTTTGCTCTGGCCATATTTTTGCCGATGTGGGATCTTACCAAAATAGCAACAACAAGACATTGAAATATAAAAAAAATCAAAAAAAATATTACGTAAATCTATCTATTTTAATTCCGGTAATTTTTACAGGTATATCAATAATTGGTTTAATCTTAACATATCAATTATTAAATCCCAGTGAAAAAGCAAATCAGATATTATCGCTGCGTTTTGTTTATGTAATCACATTGATAAGCATTTTCACCTTTCTTACAAGCTTTATTATTCTGCGCGTGTTCCTAAAACCATTCATGCAATTTATCGAGAAAACAAAGAAAACACCTATTTACGCTAATTCCATACCGGATAATCAGAAAAAAGTAACTAATAATTTAGAAAATATTACTCGTGTTTTTGATAATGTTTCTCATATTCTGAGCAGTGTTGACACAAAAGAATTATTTCCCGATGTTATCGGCGCAAGCGTTTCCATGCGCAATATTTTCACACAAATTACCAAAGTTGCTCCGACAGATTCCACTGTTCTTATTACGGGCGAAAGCGGAACAGGCAAGGAATTAATTGCGGAAAGTATTTGTTCGCACAGCATGCGCAAAGGAAAGCCTTTTGTAAAAATTAATTGCGTGGCTATTCCGGAAGGATTGCTCGAAAGCGAGCTTTTTGGTCATGAAAAAGGTTCGTTCACCGGTGCCATCTCCCAAAAGAAGGGTAAGTTTGAAATTGCCAACGGCGGCACGATTTTTTTAGATGAAATTGGCGATATGCAGCTGGCAACACAGGCGAAACTTTTACGTGTACTGCAGCAAAAGGAATTTGAAAGGGTGGGCGGAACAGCGACTATTCGCGTGAATATCCGCTTTATTGCGGCAACAAATAAAAATTTACTCCAAAACATTAAAGAAGGATCGTTTCGAGATGATTTATATTTTCGCTTAAATGTTTTTTCTATTTTCCTGCCGCCTTTGCGGGAAAGAAGAGAAGATATCCTTCTTCTATCCAATTTCTTTTTAAGTAATTTCCCCAAAAAAGTCAGTTTATCGCCGGCGGTATCCCAGCTTTTGATCGGTTATTCCTGGCCGGGGAATGTTAGGGAATTAAAGAATGTTTTAGAGTATGCTTCCGTACTGGCGGAAAAAGATATTATCGAACCCCGGCATCTGCCGGAGATAATCAGCAGGCAAAATTCAACAAATATAGCCGATAATTGGAAGGACAATATAAGTCTGGATGATAGATTAAATATTATGGAAAAAGAAATGATTTTGCACGCGCTAAAAACAGCCGGAGGTGTTCAAGTTAAGGCGGCCAATATTTTGGGGATAAACCAAAGAAGCCTTTGGCATCGAATCAAAAAACATAATATAGACATTAAAGCTGTAAATCATCTACAATAATTGTAGATGATGCATCATTATTTGTAATGCGCGGATGACCTTAAAAGGGCATTTTTTATATTTTAAGTTGATAAAATAAAAATAATGAATTAATAAGGCATATTAGGGAATTTAAAATGCAATAGAGATTATATTTTATTATCCCATAAAGGGCATGTTATTTGCTTAATTAATAGTAGGTGTAGTTAAAGAAGTTTCAATTTAATTTAATAACAAATTTAACTAAAAGGAGAAGAAAATGATTAGAAATCAGAAAGGTTTTACGCTCATTGAAATCATCGCAGTTCTAGTGATCCTGGGCATTCTGGCGGCTGTAGCTATTCCCAAATATATGGATCTGCAGACTGATGCAAAGATGAAGGCGATGGACGGAGCGCTGGCTGCCGGAGGGACCAATGTTTACATGCAGTACTCAAGGAATGTGCTCACTAATACCGCTTTTGCAGCAATGGGATCGGCCGCGCAAGCAACTCAGTTAGCTAATGACTTAACAACTAATATAGCTACTACTGGACCCGTAGGCGACTTTTCAGTATCTTATGCAACAGGTACTATGTCTGGCACTGGCTGCGGCGGGGCAATAACGGTAACCATGACGGGTGCACCTCCTGTCAGCAACGGCGTCTACACGACTATGGCTGTCTATGTCCCCGGCAAAGACGCTCCAAGTAAGACTTTTTGTATCAATTAGGTGATTCTGAACGGTAAACAACCGGGCGGGGAAACTGATGTTTGACTGATGTTTCTCCGCCCTCTTTTTATTATCACCTGAGGACTTCCTGCGTCATGTCCAGCATATACCCTTCCAAACAGGCAGCTGTCCCGGCGTTGTTCCTGGCCACAGCACTCCTGCTTTCTTTTTTCTTCAACGGGCAGAATTTTTACGCTTTTCTGGGGACGCAGACTTGCCTGGTTCTGGCCTTGGCCGGCGCTCTCTATTTTGCCTACCAGGGCAAAGAAGAAATCGCAGTCTCCGCGGTAACTTTTCTGATGCTGGTCTTGGCTCTGTGGCTGTTTATCTCCATCCTGTGGTCCCGGATCCCTTACCTGAGCATCATCACCGCCTGGTGGCTGGCGGCATCCGCCCTGGCCTGCGGCATTTTTATCCTGGCGCCCCGGAAGGAGGCCCTCTACACCGCCCTTCTGGGGGCGGCCTTCGTGTCCGGCGGTCTTCAGGGTCTCCTGGCCCTTTACCAGTTCTTTGTCCTGGAGACCCTTCCCAACGGTCTTTTTCTTTACAAGAACCTGCTGGGATCTTTCCTGGTTTTGCAGATTTTCGTCTTGAGTGGCCTGTTTTTCATTCTGCCTGAAGAAAAAAAAAGGACCGGTTACCTTGTCCTCTCGTTCCTATTTTTTCTGACCTTTGTTGTGGACATTATTCAAAGCCGCGGCGTCTTTCTTAGTCTTTTTCTGGCGATGCTGCTGTTTTTCGTGCTTGCCCGTTATCTGCGGGCAAACAGACGATCACTTGTAATACTCTTGATCACCCTGGTGCTGGCCCTCGTCTGTGCGGAGTTGGTAACGCAGTCCGGGCTGGGCCAGCGAATGACGACTTTAGAAGACCCCTTTGCGGCCGGCAAGGACCGGTTTCTCATCTGGCAGGGATGCCTGCAAATGATTCGGGATTATCCGCTGTGGGGGACAGGTCTCGGCACCTACTGGCTCCTGTGGCCGCCCTACCGCTCACCTCTCGATACCAGCGGCGGATATTTCGCCCACAACGATTATCTGCAGCTCTGGATTGAAGGGGGCATCCCCTTGATGATCATTCTTCTTGGACTGATGTCAGTCATAGTCCTATCGTTTTACCGGACGATGAAAGCAAAGGAGCTACCAAAGGCAAACAAAATTGAGGCTCTGGCTCTATTTTCCGGACTTATGGCTTTGGCACTCCATACTTTTACTGATTTTAATTTTTACAATATGCCCACCATGATCCTGGCGGGGGTGATGCTGGGCCGGCTGGACATGTTGAGCGCCGCAAAAAAATGGTGGCTGGTTCTTCCTGAGCGCCTGAAGGTTCGGGGTACCGTGTTCAGGACGTGTATCCTGCTGGCGGGCTTGACGCTCCTGTCGTTTTTCCTCTGCATGGGTTTATCCTATTATTATTGTGATAAAGGCAATGAACAGTTTTTCAATAAGAATTATGCCGATGCCGCACACAGCTACGATCTTGCCGGCAAGCTCTGGAGCTCCTACGACAAGCCCTTGTATTCCCATGCCTATCTGCTGGGAAGTCTGATGAAACCTGCGGGTAAAGACGAAGGGAACAGGGAACCAAACAAAGAAATTTACATTCAGGCGAAGGAGTATATACAGCGGGCGGAAAAATTGAATCCCTACCGGCCCCAGACCTACCTCACCCGCGGACTTCTGGAGGAATCGATCGGTGCCGAGATGAACGTGGTTGTGGGCGCCTTTGAGAAAGCCCTGCAGGTGGATCCGCTGTTTTTCCATGGCCGGACCGAATATGGACGCTACCTGGTCCAGTCCGGGCAAAGCCGGAAGGCCCTGACAGTCCTGGAAGCAGGGATGGTTTACTCTTACCCCGGAGGAGATCCGGCGACCCTGATTCCCTACTACCAGTTGACATCCATTCTGCGTCGGCAGAGCGGGGATGCGGAAGGGGCAAAGGCGCTGGAAGAAAAAATCGCCGCCCTCAAGGAAAAAAGTCGTCAAGACCGTGCGGCTAAACAGCGCAACTGGCTGTTCTGACAGGCCACCATACACCAGCAAAAATATTTTCAGGACAAAATTTATCTCAATGATTATTTCTTCATAATATATGAATTTACTTGATATTGTTGTGGTGAACGACTATCATTTGCCGTAAGTCTTCAAGAAGTCGGGTTTTATCATGCAAAGCTAAATAACGTTTCCAAAGAGGCTTGGCAATGGATCAAAAAATTGAAGCTGAAATTGTTGCCAGGGTGTTAAAAGGAGACAGGCAGGCTTATGCCCTGTTGGTGGAAGAATATAAATCACCCATTTATAATTTAGCTTACCGGATGACTGGCAACCTGGAGGATGCCGACGATCTAACGCAGGAGACTTTTATCAGGGCTTATCAGTATTTGTGGCGATATGACCCGCGCAAGAAATTCTTTACATGGCTTTACACCATTGCCTTTAATTTAATCAAAAATCATTTTAAGAAAAATAAAAAAGAAAAATTTTCTGAAGAATTAGGCGCATCGTTATTGGCCGATAAAAATCCTTCGCCGGAGGCCAAGTTGATTGCAGATCAAGAAATAAGCTCACATCTTTTGCTGCTGGAAGAAGAACTCAGTGCTTTATTAATAATGAAGTATCAGCAGGAACTTTCTTTTGAAAAAATTGCCGAAATTACCGGCAAATCTCTCAGCGCCGTTAAAATGCGCATATATCGCGGTTTGGAAAAGTTAAGAGAGTTAAGACAGTGCTAGGTGGATTTTCATCGCGCTGTCCATGGAGTCCACATCATTTTTATCCAAGACACCGAGCTGTTTAATCAACCTGCTTTTATCGAGGGTACGAATCTGATCTGCTTTGATCTTGGAGTCTTTGGGTAAATTAGCATTGCCCAATGGCAGAAAAACCTCAAAAGGATATATCGCCTGTGTGTTTTTTGAAGTAATGGGCAAAATTGTCACAGTTCCGGAAAATTCATTGTTTTTATCATTGGAAACCACTACCACGGGGCGGGTTTTGGATATTTCTCGTCCCATGGCAGGATCAAGGGCAGCTAGAAAAATGTCGCCTCTTTTAATATTCATCCCAACCCTCCTGATCAACCGCTTCAAATTCCTTAGCCAAGGCGATACTTTCTTTTGCTGAAGCGCGATACCCTTCCTCCAGTTGCTTATCCAATTCAGATTTTTTTCTTTGCCTGAGGTATTCCCGGATGGATTCAGAGATCACGCGGCTGCGGTTCCGGGGTCCGGCAACCTCGTTTAAAGATTTTGCCAAGTCCTGCGGCAGTATAATGTTTAATCGCACAGTCGTAGTTTCCATAATACACCTCCTGATTGTGTGTTTAGTAAAGCACACAAAAGTGTGTATTGTCAAGGAGAAATCTATTTCTGTCAACAGTTGTGACTTTTTCCCATCCGGGGTTGTATATGTAATAAGAAACAAAATCAGAACCCAACCAGGCAAGAAAGTATTTATGGACAAGCATCAGGACATTATAGACCGCATCAAATCAACACCAGTCATCCAGCCGCCGGAGTCTTTTACGGATAGTGTCATGCAGCGACTCCCGGATCGATACCCAGGCATCTTGCTTGCGGCGGCCTCCTTTATACATCAACTTTATAAGTATGCAATGACGCCCGATGGCGATCGGGCAAGCGGTCTCACGCGCCGTGAGTGTTCCTTTTATTTTTTTGTCACGGGATTCTTTTACCTGATTATAGGAATTATCTTGATGATCGGGCTTCAGAGGATAAGCGCCGGCATATCCGCGATGGAATGGATAAAACTGCAACCGCTTCTCATAATTGGCGCAGCTATATGGCTTCTTGTGCTCGGCATCGTATTGATGTTGGACGGCAGAAGGGGCGTCAAGGCGGCAAAATACGGGACGATAGTTTATATATTTTTCACCATTATTAATGCCATATTGATGTGGCATTACCTGCATATTCCTTTCGCCGGTGTGTTTATCATGGGATTTGTGGCAACGAGCGCGCTCATGGGTGTCATGCTTGATCATGCCGTTAAAAAAGTAGAATTGAGGACAATATGAAGCAAATAGGAAAAATTTTAAAAGACCGATGCAGGAACAACAAAGGCTTCACCGTGATCGAGGTCATTGCCGTACTGATCATCCTTGGCATCATTGCCGCGGTAGCCATATCAAGGGGAACAGGGACAGATGCCGCACAGTTGCAGGCGGAAGTCGATACACTCAAAGGCCATCTCCGTTATGCCCAGTATCTGGCGATGAATTCGAATTATGGTGGTAATGACACAGCCATACTAGCAATGCCATCAACACCAACAATAAAATGGGGAATCAGAATAGATGGTACTTCTTACACACTCATTATGTATGTAAATACAACAGTAACTGATCATTCCTTAAGTCTTCCCGGTGAATCTGCAACTCTAACTAAGCCTTCTACGAAGATGCATAGCATTGCGCCATTCACGGCATCACCGGCCGTTGTTTTTTCTTTTGATGAATGGGGCACTCCATACAACTCAGGTACTAAGATTGAAGAGACAAATAAAACAATAGCTATATCAACGCAGAGTATTACAATAACTCCGGAGACGGGATTCATACCATGAGAACAACAAAAAATAATCAGGCTGGTTTTACGCTAATCGAGTTTATCGTGACGTTGGTCATTGCAGCGATAGCAGCGGCGATGGTCTATACGTTCATGGGGAATATGTTGACCAAAAGCAGTGATCCTATTTTCAGATTGCAGAAAGCTTCAAATCTGCATCAGGTGATGGAAAATATTGTTGCTGACTATAATAGACTTAATGCCCTCAATTTGCGTTACAAGTGGCAAGCATCAATCCCTTATACTATTGGTTCCGTTGTAGTACCAACAACAAGCAATGGTTATTATTATACATGCGTGACTGCAGGAACAGGTGGAACAGAACCTTCACACACAACTGGAACGGTAGGCATTTGGAAGGCAGGCGGTGTTATATGGCAATCAAGCGGAACTCCGACTGAAAATATTGTGTGGCAGCCTTCTCCTCAAACCTATTCACTCAATAACCTAATGATTCCGATCAAGAACAATGGCCATTATTACAGGTGCACTAATGCAGGCACAAGCAGCGCCTCAGAAATAGTTGCATGGAAATCTTCTACGACTTATATAATTAACACTATTATAGTCCCGTCTCTTTTTAATGGTCGTTTCTATAGGAGTACCGCTGGTACAGGCGGTACTCCTGAACCTATATGGCCGACAACGAACGGCGGGACGGTAACTGATGGTACGGTGACCTGGACGGAAGTCCCGGAGGGCACGGTAGGCACGACGCTAGGCACGCTTAGATGGACGGAAGTCGGTACCATCCTGGCAAGGAGTGATGCGACTGGGAGTAATGAAGCGGTACTCAATGATAATATTTTAAATTACCTTACGAATACGCCAGGCAGATATGGCACGGGCTATACCGTGGTCACAGCGGAAACCAAGTTTATTCAATTCACTGGTACTCCTCCTGCCCAGGTGGATGCTGGCGCCAGCAGCACCAGTACTGAAAAAAACATCCTGAAACTAACGATACAGGACAGTACCACTGCTGAAACGCTGACGGAACTTTTTACCATTCGCTAAAATATGAAAGAGGCCTATCACATGCAGAAAAGAAAGACGGATGAAAAAGGATTCACCCTCATAGAAGTCATCGTTACCCTGGTCCTGGTGGGAATCACGGCCGTGCTGGCCGGTATGTGGATTGTTTCCGTGGCCAACGGATATATCTTTGCAAAAATGAACGCCAGCACCGTTCAGAAGGCGCAGCTCGCCATGACAAGGCTGGAAAAGGAGTTTGTAGCTATAAGCTCCGTGGACTTACCTGCCACAAACGCCACAAATGGCCAAGGAATCACATATAAAAGAGCCAACGAAATTGCAATATTAGGCCAAATTGATGGGATAGTAACAACAAGCACAAGCGGCAAAGAACTTCAACTGAATGGGAGTACATTGACCGATAGTGTGTTTGCATTTAAATTGGCGTATTGTGATAACCCAACTTCTACCAGTTGTCCATTAATCTGGTCGTCAACGTCGAGAATCATAGAAATTACACTTACCCTCACGGGAGCAAGCGGCGTTCAATCTACTTTTACCAGCCGTGTTGCTCCGAGAAATTTATGATATTGGAGGACTGAGAAATGTTAAAGGCAGAAAAACTGGAAGAGTTTTCTTCAGTTAAAATAAAAGACTATCGTTCGAGTTCGCGAAAAGGCCTAGCGCGCCCACGTCAAAAAGGCTCAATCCTCATTGGCCTGATCATCACCATGGTCATAATGGCTTCCCTTGGGGCAGGAATGCTTTACGTGACAACGACCTCTACCTTCCAGGAGCTTTTTGCCAACAATCACGCACGTGCATATTACTTAGCCGAATCCGGCGGCCGGTACGCAACTGCCCTGGCCAGGCAGGCCCTCGCAACGAACAACCCAACATTGCTATCACTGAATACTGCTTTTAGTGGCATCGCGCCTACTACTGGCAATTTTACAATGGCCAATGGTAAATTCCAAATTGAAAATTGGGCTGAAGATACCAGTGGTCCTGGTGGTTCAAAGCAGATTTCCTTTGATTCCACCGGGACCGTCAATTCAGGTTTTCTGCAAGCAAAGAGAAAGCTCCACTATAAAATTAATCCGTCAAATCAATCGGGCGGGGGGACTTCAGCGCAACCCATAACACCTGACTTGTCTACGATGGTTGCACTAGCTGGGACAGATCCCTTGCCCAATAACAGTCCTGTCCCGATCACAGTATCGGGTGATACAGGAATTAAGTTAACACCCAGTGGTGGAAATGCAAAAGCCGCAATAGTTGTTACTTCTGGAAGTCCAATAACCTTAACCGGGGACTACAGTGTTCAGGTAAAGACCGCTTCACCAAATGCAAATGTTTGGATGATGGGAATACTGTTCAACATTAATCCGGGTAGTGCTACGAGTACCGGTTTGCCGGACGGTTATGGGCTAACTTATTTTTATAACTGGAAAGATAAGACTCTTCCGGATGATTTTGTTTACAGTACGATACCAGCTGCCGATCAGAACAATGCCATGATCATACTTTGGCAGAGCGTCACTAGTTCAGGTGCTCAAACATACAATTGGATTGCATATAAAAAACTTGATCTTTCTTCTTTACCTGGATATTTAACTCTGCAATCGCAAGGCAACACCTCAGACTATGAACTCAATACAGATGCGGTGGCGCTTGTTGCACAAGTGGACCGGACATCCTCGTCAGGATCGAATATAATCAGGGTCTATTATGGTAGCCCCAGTGCCGCGTTACTTGGCAATACTTCAGCCATAGATGACACACGAAGAGGCTACAATCTGTCCAATATTCAATGGCCCAAAGCTACCGCTGCGTGGAGCCCCACCACTGATTACTTTACCCTTGTAACGTGGGATGGAATAAACACAGCAGCTCTAGGTACAGCAGCTATTTTTTCTGGAGATGTAATAAAAAATGAACCAAATAAGGCGGTTATTACTAGCACGGATTTAACGACAGTTAAATGTCCTAATTGTAATTCTGTCGCATTGTACACTAACGCCGCTACTAAAAAACAGGTTGACTTTTTTGATTATTCCATTTTTGTCCCGGGTACTGGTGGTGGCGCTGATGGAGGCGGTGGAGTCAGTGTGTCCCCATAGACAAACTACCCCGTCATACTGGTTGGTATCAATTAAAAAGATAAGGATAAAATAGAATAATATCGCCAAAGCCCAATTTTCCAAAACAACACTCTATAGCAAAACAGGGACGAGTCCTGCGGGAAGCAAGGATTCAGTCCCTGTTTTATTTTGCCTTTCCGGTGAGTCTGTGTGAATGCTGGATACACTATGAAGGGTACTTCGCCCGATAGATACATTTGGGTATGACAAAACATCTTGTATTATAAGCGTTTCTTTATTTCATTCTCGCGGAATTGTCATACTTTCAGAAGAAATTATCATTGACATTAGTATTTGTTTTACTTATGGTGATCTCGAAACTTCCATGGTTACATTGTGGAAAGTGAATCTTGTCAATATGCGATACGAAATCGAAATTAGAAAACGAGCCGAAAAGGATTTGGCTTTGATTCCAAAGTCAGATGCTCAACACATTGCTGATGCAATATTTGCAATGGAAAATGGACTTATCGGTGATATAAAAAAACTGTCTAATTATTTTCCTGAGTATCGTCTTAGAGTCGGCAATTGGCGAATACTTTTTGATTTATCAAAAAACAAGATTACCATATATCGTATTATTAACAGGAAGGAGGCTTACAGATAAACTATGAAAGCACAAATAATTGAAAAACACGGAAAGAAAGAATTTGCCATTATTCCTTATAAAGACTTTCTTCGTATGCAGGAAGATCTGGAAGACTATATCGATCTTAGAGATTTGCGCAAAGCAAAAGTTGATCCAATGAATCAACATGGTAGAGTCTTTGTTGACGTTGCTAAAGAACTAGGATTAAACAAAAGACGATTTTATAGGGCGGGATAGGGGGGCAAATCCTTATTCTTGATATTTCAGATCCCTCCGAGATTCACTTGAGGGATAATTCAACTTGCAGATATCGCCGCGCTTCGCTTGCAATATCTGAGTTTCATTAACATTGATAACCATCACCATTAAAGGCTTTGCGGCGATTAATAGAAAATGGGGACGTTCTATTTTTAGATATTCCCCGTTTAATTAGAATCTCCCCACAGGCAAACTGCCCCACCTTATGATTCTAGTCACTCGTCAGCAGGCCCGTCAATGTATTCGCGGAGATCGGCCGGAGGATGAGCGTATAAGTTGGTGAGGTGCTGATCGCACATTCGGTTGTGCGACCCGCAAAACTAATTCGCGCTTTAACAGAGGTCGGATATGTCCGAAATATTTTTGATCCCGCCATTATCAATAAAGACTCCGGCGCGGTGGAGGGTGTCGCGGATATCCGATGCCAAGAGACGTTGTTTTATACAGAGGGTAGATTTTCCATGAAGACCACTCATAAAATTGTTGTCTCGCTTGCCGGAGCGGTCATACTGGTTGCGCTGGTGGTGACAATATCACTCTGGGCTTTCAAGCAGCTGGAGGAAGCAGATGTAGCGCGGAAGCATACCTTCCTTGTCTTGAATCGTGCGGATGATTTGCTGTCTGCATTGAAAGATGCCGAGACCGGTCAGCGCGGCTATTTGCTGACCGGTGACGAGGCTTTTCTGAAACCGTATCTGGCAGTACGCGATAGCGTCCGTGGCCAACTGAAAGAATTGCGTCAGCTTACCTCAATCAGTGCGGCCCCAAAACACCTGGACGCACTGGCTCCATTGATAGATGCCAGATTGGCAGAATTGTCGCATCTCATTGAATTGCGCCGCAACCAAGATGCTGCGGCCGCCATAGCGCTTGTACGCAGTGGCGAGGGCAAGAGATTGATGGATTCAATTCGTACCGAGATGCGCAGTTTCATCCAGATTGAGGAAGGCGCGCTGGCACGGCAAGAAGCAGAGTTCCAATCTATAATGCGCAAGTTGTTTACCATCATCGTTATTGCCAGCCTGTTTATGCTGCTTTTTGCACTTTTGTTCGCCTATTTTATCTATCGAGAATCACAGCAGCGGCTCAAGAATCTGGTTCATCTCGAAACACAGCATTTGCTCGAGGTTCAACAGGAGACAAATAAGCAACTGGCGCAGGTCAATGTCAACTTGCAGGTCAGCGAGGGAAAGCTCGCGATTACGCTCAACTCCATCGGCGATGGGGTCATGGCCACCGACGCCGATGGGCACGTGACGCTCCTGAATCCCCTTGCCGAAAAGCTCACCGGCTGGACGCAGGCGGAAGCCGCCGGCCGCCCGGCGGAAGAGATTTTTCATACCATCGACGAGGAAACCCGTCAACCCGGCACAATCCCGGTAAAGGAAACCTTGGCGCATGGCACGGTACACGGTCTTGCCAACCACACCATCCTGATTGCACGCGATGGCAGTGAGTGCGCGATCGCCGACAGTTGCGCACCGATTCGCGACCACGACGGTCAGGTGGTCGGCGCCGTGCTGGTGTTCCGCGATGTCACCAGGGAATATGCGGCGCAGCAGGCCTTGCGCGACCAGCAGTTCTACACGCGCTCGCTCATTGAGTCCAACATCGACGCATTGATGACCACCGACCCGTCCGGCATCATCACCGACGTCAACCAACAGATGGTGGCGCTCACGGGCTGCACGCGCGATGAATTGATCGGCACGCCGTTCAAGAATTATTTCACCGATCCGGAGCGGGCCGAGACAGGCATCCAGCTCGTGCTGAGCGAAAAGAAGGTCGCCGACTATGAACTCACCGCGCGCGCCAGGGACGGCAAGGAAATGGTGGTGTCCTATAATGCGACCACCTTCTATGATCAAGACGGGAAACTTCAGGGCATGTTCGCCGCTGCGCGCGACGTCACGGAGCGCAAACGCCTGGATCAAATTCTGCAGGAAAAAAACGTCGAGCTGACTAAAGCCCAGGCTTTGGCAGAAAAAGCCAACCAAGCCAAATCGGACTTCCTCTCCAACATGAGCCATGAGATCCGTACCCCGATGAACGCCATCATCGGCATGTCCCACTTGGCGCTGAAGACAGAGATGACGCCGCACCAGCGCGACTACATCAGGAAGATCCAGCGTTCCAGCCGACATCTTCTCAACATCATCAATGACATTCTCGACTTCTCGAGGATCGAGGCGAACAAACTCACGGTCGAGCACACCGAGTTCGAACTGGAGAAGGTGCTCGACAATGTGGCCAACCTGATCGCCGAGAAGACCTCCGCCAAGGGGCTGGAGCTGGTTTTCGACTTGGACAAGGAAGTGCCGCCCTGGGTGATCGGCGATCCGATGCGGCTGGGGCAGATTCTTATCAACTACTGCAACAATGCCGTCAAGTTTACAGAACAGGGTGAGATTGGCATCGTCATCCGCCTCAAGGAGCAGACCGACAGGGATATCCTGCTCTACTGTGCCGTGCGCGATACGGGTATCGGTCTGACACAGGAGCAGATGGGGCGGTTGTTCCAGAGATTTTCGCAGGCCGACACCTCGACCACCCGCGAATTTGGCGGCACCGGCCTCGGGCTGGCCATTTCCATGAAGCTTGCCGAACTGATGGGAGGAGAGGTGGGCGTAGAAAGCGAACCCGGCAAGGGCAGCACCTTCTGGTTTACGGCACTCCTCGGCAAGGGTTTCGGCCGGCATCACCGGTTGGCGCTTGCGAGCGACCTGCGGGGCAAGCGTGTGCTGGTGGTGGACGACAACGAGAACGCCCGCCAAGTGCTGTACGATCTTCTCAGCAACTTAAGCTTCAAGGTCGACCGGGCGGAGTCGGGCGAGGCGGCTATCGCCGCTGTGACTGGTGCCGATGCACAGGGCATGCCCTACGAGATCGTGTTCCTCGACTGGAAAATGCCGGGCATGGATGGCATCGAGACAGCCAAGCTCCTGAGAGAGCGTCCGCTCAGCCGCATTCCTCTGATGCTGATGGTGACCGCTTACGGCCGCGAGGAAGTCATAAAAAGCGCGGAGGAAGCGGGCATCGAGGATGTGCTGATCAAGCCGGTCAGTGCTTCGATGCTGTTCGACAGCGTGGTGCGCATTCTGAGAGGAGTCGTCGATGGCCCTCGCACAACCGGGGAGGCGCCGACCAATGCCTTCGAGCAACTCGCCGTCATCAAGGATGCCCGTATCCTGCTGGTGGAGGACAACGATCTCAACCAGGAAGTGGCAACCGAACTGTTGCGCGATGCCGGCTTCGTCGTCGACCTTGCCGAGGACGGCCGGATTGCGCTGGACAAGGTCAGAGCAGCCGATTACGACATCGTGCTGATGGACATGCAGATGCCGGTGATGGACGGCGTGACGGCGACCCGGGAGATCCGCAAGGAGGAGCGCTTCAAAGATCTTCCAATTGTGGCGATGACCGCCAACGCCATGCAGGCGGACCGTGATCTCTGCCTGGCGGCGGGCATGAACGATCATGTTGCCAAACCGATTGAACCCGATGATTTGTGGAAGGTCCTGTTGAAATGGATCAAACCGCGGCATTCGTCAGCGGCAGCGATGAAACCGCCGGAGGCGCAAGATGCCGGCCTGCCATTCGGTATTGAGGAACTGGACATGGTCAGCGGCCTGCGCCGTGTGCTCGGCAACAAGAAGCTTTACGTTTCGATGCTGCGCAAGTTCGTCGCCGGGCAGAAGTCTGCAACGGCGGAAATTTTGAAGGCACTGGACGGTGATGACTGGGGCGCCGCGGAGCGGCTTGCCCACACGCTGAAGGGTGTTTCCGGCAATATCGGCGCCACCGGTCTACAGCAGTTTGTGGAAAAGCTCGAGGCCGCGATCAAGGAGTGTCAGCCCCGCAAGGCCGTCGATAATCGGCTCGATGAACTGAAAAACCCGCTTGAAAACCTCATCGCGCAACTGGAACAAAAGCTGCCGGAGGAACAGGGCAAGACAGCCGTCATAGTCGACCCCGAAAAGCTCAGGGCGGTCTGTGACAAGCTGGAGGCCCTGATGGTTGACGACGACGCGGAGGCCGGTGCCGTACTCGATGCGAATAGGGACTTGCTTAACGCGGCCTTCCCCAACCACTATCGCCAGATCGACGACGGCATCCGATCATGCGACTTTGATGCGGCGCTTGCAGCGCTGAGGGCCGCCACAGGAACATCTGCCTGAAAGGAATCTCTATGGACGGGCTTGATTTCACTAAAAAGGCCACGATACTGGTGGTCGACGACACGCCGGATAACCTGATCTTGATGAACAATCTGCTCAAGGGCGACTACAAGGTGAAGATCGCCAACGATGGCGAGAAGGCATTGAAGATCGCGGCGTCTGAGTCGCCGCCGGACCTGATCCTGCTCGACATCATGATGCCCGGCATGGACGGCTACGAGGTGTGCCAGCATCTCAAGCGCGACCCCAGGACGACGAACATCCCGGTGATCTTTCTTACCGCCAAGGCTGAAGTAGAGGACGAGAAGAAAGGGCTGGAACTCGGCGCAGTCGACTACATCACCAAGCCGATCAGCCCGCCTATCGTCATGGCGCGCGTGAAGAACCATATCGCACTCAAGGCCGCAGCCGACTTCCTGCACGATCAGAACGACTTTCTCGAACTCGAGGTGGCCAAGCGCACGCGCGAAGTTCAGGAAAGCTATCTGGAAACCATTTTCACGCTGACGCGCGCGGCGGAATACAGAGATGAAGACACCGGCGCCCACGTGCAACGCATCGGCTATTACAGCCGTGAGCTTGCCAGGATGCTCGGCCTGGATAAAGACTTCATCGACAAGATCTTTTTCGCGAGCCCGATGCACGACATAGGCAAAATAGGCATCGCCGACCATGTCCTGCTCAAGCCGGGCGACTTCACGCCGGATGATTGGGAGGTCATGAAGGGGCACACCTCGATGGGCGCGAAGATCCTCGGCAACAGCAAGTCACCCTATCTCAAGATGGGCGCCGAGATCGCACTCAATCACCACGAGCGTTGGGACGGGGGGGGGTATCCGGATGGCAAGCGGGGTGAGGCGATTCCACCGGCGGCGCGTATCATGAATATCTGCGACATCTATGACGCTCTGCGAAGCAAGCGGCCCTACAAGCCCGCTTTCGATCATCTGAAAACCATGGACATCATGACACGCGGCGATAGCCGCACCCAGCCGGAGCATTTTGACCCGGTTATTTTTGCAGCATTCATGCAAAACCACCAATCGTTCAGCGATATCTTCGAAGCATACACTTCATAAACTTTGATGGTTTTTTCCCATTTCAGGCGCGGAGTTCTGGGGACAGCATACTTAATTGGGGGAGTTCTGAGGGAGTTCTGGGGACAGTATACTTAATTGACAAACGATAGGCAGGTAATCGGGGACGGGTTCACATTTCCCCTAAGCGATGGATCCTTCCCGGGTTCCTTGAGCGGAAAGTTGATTATTGAGGCACGAAAAATATCATTCGGCGGAAACGAATTCACCTCCGCAAGAATCTCAACTCAGGGGAAGGCATCCTGGACCTATGGCAAGATCGAAGCTAGAATCAAACTTCCATATGGCCAGGGAATATGGCCTGCGTTCTGGATGCTTGGTGAGAATATTGATTCGGCCGGGTATCCAAATTGCGGAGAAATAGACATTATGGAGATGGCTGGAAGTACCGAGGGTGTGGAAAACGCGACCTGTTTAAAATATTCCCGTTCGGGTATTATATATGCAATTCCTTCCTCAAAGGCATAAAATATACCCGATAGGGAATAATATACTTGACAAAGGGCTATTGGTGGCGATATATTCCCGGACGGGAATAATACTCGGAGGTATGATATGAAAACGATCGTGAGATCCGCTGTCGATATCGGGGCAGCTATCCGGAAGAAAAGAAAGGAAGACGGCCTGACCCTCGCCTCTGCCGCAGGTCTCTGCAATGTCAATTACCGATTCCTTTCGGACCTCGAAAACGGAAAGGCCACGGCCCAACTCGGTAAGGTCATGCAGGCGCTTCATGCCCTCGGCATCGAAATCGAGCTGAAAGACAGGACGTGGCCTCATGAGTGAGCAAAAGCCAGCCCTCGATGTCTATCTTCGGAACCGCCTGGTAGGCCGCCTCTGGCTTGACGAGCGTCGCCGATTCGTCTTCCAGTACGAAGGCGAGTGGTTCAGGGATCCTCATGCCAACCCGCTGTCGCTTTCTCTGCCGCTGAAAACGGAACCCTATACTGACGATAGCGCCCGTCCTTTCTTCGCTAACCTCCTTCCTGAGGGGGAGATCCGCAGATTGATCGCTCAACGGTTTGGCCTTTCGGAGAAAAATGATTTTGCCCTTTTGGAACAGATCGGGGGGGAATGCGCCGGGGCCGTATCACTCCTGCTGCAGGGAGAGTCTCCTGATGAAAGCCGCAGCTACGAGGAACTGACTGAAGATGAATTGCACCGGATCATCACTGAACTCCCTCGGAGGCCGCTGCTTGCCGGCGAGACAGGCATTCGCCTCTCCCTTGCCGGTGCCCAGAACAAGCTCCCGGTCTTCGTGGAGAACAACAAAGTATTCATCGCTGGAGGAAACAGCCCCAGCACGCACATTATCAAGACGCCAATTCCGGGCTTCGAAGGGACTGTCGAAAATGAGGCCTTCTGCATGACCCTGGCCGGCAGGGTAGGGCTGCCCGTCCCTGCGGTTTTCATCAGGAAGCAATTGGACACCATTTTTGTTGTGGAAAGGTATGACCGGAAAAAGGACCCGGGCGGCGGGATCCTGCGGCTTCACCAGGAGGATTTCTGCCAGGCCCTCGGCATTCTGCCGGACCAGAAATACGAAAGTGAAGGCGGTCCGAAACTCTCGCAATGTTTCTTGTTGTTAAGGGACAACAGCACGCGTCCGGCTGCCGATCAGCATACCCTTCTGTCATGGGTTATTTTCAACGCACTTATCGGAAACGCAGACGCTCACGCGAAAAATCTCGCTATTTTGTACGCCGAGAGAGGCCCTCGTCTTGCGCCGTTCTACGATCTCCTGTGCACGCAGGTTTATCCGGACTTGGCAGAGAAATATGCCATGAAAATTGGTGGGGAGAACAGGCCGGACTGGCTGCAGCTCCGTCATTGGGAGCGGCTGGCTGATGAATTGTCACTGAAAAAAAGATTCGTCCTGGACATGATCCAAAGAATGGCGGGAATGATTGTCATTGAGGCGGAACATCTGGCAGAGGATTTCCGGAAAGAGCAGGACGCCAAAGCGATTATCGAAGAGATCGTGGCGCTGATCAGGAAGAGGGCGGTCAGCATGGGGTGAGATTTATTAGGAGGGAGTACAACGACCGAAGCAATCGCATAAGTCTATGATAACATAAAGATTGCCACAACGCCTGAGAGGCGTTTCGCAATGACAAATTAGGATAGTGTCAAAGCCCCCATTTTTCAAAACAACACTCTATAATTCCGCGGGGAAATCCGGGGACATAACCTGAATGCTCTTTCAGTCGAGTGCCGCGAGCGCAGCCCCGGGAGCTTTGTCCAGTATCTTGAGCAGTGCCTTGGCTGCTCCGGTTGGAGAGCGTTTGCCTTGTTCCCAGTTGCGGATGGTGTCGATCGGCACATTGATCCGATGGGAGAACTCCACTTGGCTCAAACCAAGACGCCGGCGCACTCGCCGCGCGAATTTGGCCGCGTCTTGCAATGCCGCCGATTCATCGTCGTGCTGCTGGACAGCAATATCGGCTTCAGTGGTGGCATTCAAACGATCGGTATTGAGCCGACCTTTGGGCAGGGTATCTAACGCCGCTGCGTCAATCGTCACCTGTATAATCTTCATAATCCTTCACCTCTCGCTGATTAGCTTTGCGCGCTGAAATGATTCGAATAGCGCTGCTACGTATCGTGTAGACCACCACAAAAACCCGGTGCTCGATGGCTCCCAACATCTGGTAGCGATATTCTCCGTAACTCCAACGGGTATCTTTGCGGACGATTCGTTTGGGATCCAGAAATGCTCGCAACGTATAGGCGAAGTCAAACCCACGCTCCTTGAAGCATGTGTCGTTTTTATCCGCATCCCATGCGAATTTCATACGTCAATTATAGTTCATTGGCCTACTTCTGTCAAGACTGAGCGATAATAATTCTTTGCACACAAAACTTCTGGATATTCGGGATAATAAAGAAATTTTAAAAGAAGTTAAATACAACAAACAAAGGGGAGTCCGGAAAGTCGGATCCCCCTTTGTTTGATTAGTGTGATCGAACTGTCAGAGACTGTCGTAATGTCCCCCGCTGGCAAGGGGGTGGATGTGTTAATGCAGACGTAATGTTCATTGAAGTTACAGGTTGGAAGTCCTTTATCCACCTCCGTCGTCCAGGGGGAAATATTTATTCTTATGCTGCATAGGGTTGTACCTTACGGATAATAATTTCTTCCGAGACATCCCTGGTTTTTTCCAGTTCATAATGGGTCTGCAGGTTCATCCAGCTCTGAGCGTCCGTACCAAAAAAACGAGCTAGTCTCAGGGCCGTATCAGCGGTGATTGCCCGTTTGCCGGTTATAATTTCACCGACGCGCCGCTGGGAAACGCCGAGAGATTTGGCGAGCCGGTACTGCGTGATCCCCATCGGCTTAAGAAAATCTTCCAGCAATATTTCCCCGGGATGAACAGGGGGCATTTCTCTTTTCATAGGAGTCCTCCTTTAATGATAATCAACAATTTCAACATCATACGCGTTACCGTCCAGCCATCGGAAGCATATCCTCCATTGGTCATTGATGCGGATGCTCCATTGTCCTTCTCTGTCTCCCGACAATTTTTCCAGTTGGTTGGCCGGCGGTATCCGCAGGAAACCGATGATGGCAGCACCGTGAATCTGAGTTAGTTTTCGGAGAGCCGTCCGCTGAATATCCACAGGCATCTTCCGAGTAAAGCAGCCTGCAAAGATTCCCTCTGTCTCCTTACACCGGAAATTCTTGATCATGCAAAAATGCTA
>Ga0209429_10000732_pt1 | contig 21407 bp, 19 predicted proteins | sample BarGraNGADG00212_3_FD_184493 | JGI IMG/M metagenome (GOLD analysis project Ga0209429, IMG submission 184493) | Arctic peat soil microbial communities from Barrow, Alaska - Barrow Graham LP Ref core NGADG0004-212 (SPAdes) (version 2) | ecosystem: Environmental > Terrestrial > Soil > Wetlands >...
AGTATGAAGAGAGTTTGCGCAAAATGAATTTCAAAATTTACCTGATGGGAGAGTTGGTCAAAAACCCTGTGGATAACCCCATCATTCGACCTTCAATGAATTCAGTAAAGATGACCTATGCCCTTGCCCAGCAGCCGGAGCATGAAGCTTTGATGACCGCTAAATCACATCTCACCGGTAAAAAGATCAACCGTTTTACCAACCTGCATCAAAGCACGGAAGATCTGATAAAGAAGGTCAAAATGCAGCGTCTTTTGGGGCAGCAGACTGCTTCGTGCTTCCAGCGCTGTGTGGGCATGGACGCCATGAATGCCGTGGATAGCACAACCTTTGAAATGGACAAGAAACTGGGCACCAAGTACCACGAACGCTTTACCAAATTTCTGAAAATGGTTCAGGAAGAGGATCTTACAGTGGATGGCGCCATGACCGACCCAAAGGGCGATCGTGGCCTGGCACCTCATCAACAGGCCGATCCGGATCTATTTGTCCATGTGGTAGAGAAGAACGACAAGGGAATCGTTGTCCGCGGTGCGAAGGCCCACCAGACAGGTGCGGTAAATTCTCACTGGATTCTAGCCATGCCGACAATCGCCATGAGCAAAGAAGACGCCGACTATGCCGTGTCCTTTGTCTGCCCCGCGGATGCGGATGGAGTTTATTATATTTACGGACGTCAGTCCTGCGATACTCGTAAAATGGAAGGTGGCACCATTGATGTGGGCAATGCCCAGTTCGGAGGTCATGAAGCGCTGATGGTCTTCGATAATCTCTTTGTTCCCTGGGAAAACGTCCTCATGTGCGGGGAATATGAATTCAGCGGTATGCTGGTGGAACGATTTGCCGGCTATCACCGTCAGAGCTACGGCGGTTGTAAAGTTGGTGTGGGCGATGTTCTGATCGGCGCGGCGGCATTGGCGGCCGACTACAATGGCGCTGCCAAAGCATCTCACATCAAAGATAAGTTAATTGAAATGACCCATCTCAATGAGACCCTTTATTCCTGCGGTATTGCCTGTTCCGCTCAGGGCAGTAAAACTGCCTCCGGCACCTATCTGATCGATCTACTTCTGGCCAATGTTTGCAAGCAAAACGTGACCCGCTTTCCCTACGAGATCGCCCGCCTGGCCGAGGATATTGCCGGAGGTCTCATGGTGACTATGGCTTCGGAAAAGGATCTGAAGCATCCGGAGATTGGCAAGGTCCTGGAGAAGTATTTGAAAGGAACGGCCAATGTTTCTGTCGAGGATCGCTGCCGGGTTATGCGATTGGTCGAGAATATTACTCTCGGTACAGCTGCCGTCGGCTACCGAACTGAGTCAATGCACGGTGCAGGTTCACCACAGGCGCAGCGCATCATGATCGCCCGCCAGAGCAACCTCGAGCATAAGAAGAAGCTGGCCAAGAAGATTGCGGGGATCAAAGAATAGAACAAGGGGTTGCAACCCCTTGTTCTATCCAACCCCTTGTTCTGAGTATCCCTTGTTCTATGTAGAACTTGTGCCCCTTTTAAGGATGTCTAATATACTACAGCCCCATCTAAAAAGAAAAATGTTGATAAGTATTCAAATCCGCTATAATTAGTATTCCATATTAATCATTTTTTGTTCATTGCAAGGAGCAGCCATGCCCGCGCCGCAGATAATTCTTGATCTGATTGAACGATTCGAACGCAACCAGGACGCTTACAAATCGGGTGCATATAATGAAACCCAGGCGCGCCACGAGTTCATCGACCCTTTTTTTGAAGCGTTGGGCTGGGACGTCAACAATAAAGCGGGCAACGCCGAAGCCTATAAAGACGTCATCCACGAAGACGCAGTAAAAGTCAGCGGTGTCACCAAAGCGCCGGATTATTCCTTCCGCATCGGTGGACAGCGCAAGTTTTTTGTCGAAGCCAAGAAACCCTCCGTTAACATTAAAGACGCACCGGCCGCCGCCTTTCAAGTGCGGCGTTACGCCTGGTCGGCCAAGCTGCCCCTTTCCATCGTCACTGATTTTGATGAACTGGCGGTTTATGATTGCCGCATTAAACCCGACCAGAAAGATTCAGCCGATAAGGCCCGCATTAAGTACTACACCTACCGGCAGTATGCTGAAAAATGGGATGAAATTGCCGCCATTTTTTCCAAAGACGCCATCCTCAAAGGCTCGTTTGACAAATATGCCGAATCCAACAAGGCCAAACGAGGCACCGCTGAAGTGGACAGCGCCTTTCTGGCAGAGATTGAGAGCTGGCGCGATATGCTCGCCAGAAATATCGCTCTGCGCAACACCCTGACCGTGCGCGAACTCAATGATTCCGTCCAGCGCATCATCGACCGGATCATCTTTTTGCGTATCGCTGAAGACCGGGGCATTGAAGACTATGGCAGCCTGCGCGGCATCTGCAACGGCAATAATACGTATGGCCGCCTGCAAGAGCTCTTTTACAAGGCCGACGACCGCTATAACTCCGGCCTTTTCCATTTCCGCCATGAAAAAGGCGAAACGGAGCCGCCCGACAAACTGACGCCTGACCTCCAGATTGATGATAAACCGCTCAAGGACATTCTTAAGACGCTCTACTATCCCGATTCGCCCTACGAGTTTGCCGTCCTGCCCGCCGATATTCTGGGACAGGTCTATGAGCAATTCTTAGGCAAAGTCATCCGTTTGAGCAGCGATCATCGCGCCGTCGTGGAGGACAAGCCCGAAGTCAAAAAGGCAGGCGGCGTCTTTTACACGCCCACTTATATCGTTGAGTATATCGTTAAAAACACCGTCGGCAAATTGTTGGATGGCAAAACCCTAAAGAAGGCGGAGAGCTTGCGGATTCTCGATCCGGCCTGCGGGTCAGGTTCGTTTTTGCTGGGGGCTTATCAGTATTTGCTCGACTGGCATTTGAAATATTACACGGAAAACAATCCGGAAAAACAAGCGCGGGAGAAAAAACCTGCCCTTTATTCAGGGCAAGGCGGTGCATGGCATCTGACCACTGCCGAGCGCAAACGGATTTTGCTCAACAACATTTACGGCGTGGATATTGACAGCCAGGCCGTGGAAGTCACCAAGCTCTCGCTTTTGCTCAAAGTGCTGGAAGGAGAAACTGGAGAAAGTCTAAATAAGCAGCGCAAACTCTTTTCCGAACGGGCGCTGCCAAATCTGGGTGGCAACATCAAGTGCGGCAATTCCCTCATCGGGCCGGATTTCTACGACGGCAAACAAATGAATCTGCAGGATACGGAAGAAGCTCAGCGGGTCAATGTGTTCGACTGGCAGGCGGAGTTTCCGGAGATATTCAAGGCGGGCGGGTTTGATGCGGTGATTGGAAATCCGCCGTATGGAGCAACTCTTTCACGTACTGATCAAGATTATCTTCAAATTCATTATCAACAAGCTCAAAAGTTTCCTGATAGCTATTGTTACTTTATTGTAAAAGGCTCTCAATTATTAAGGAATGAAGGGTTTATGTCTTTGATTGTACCTAATACATTTTGCGATATTGAAAGTTGTAACGACTTTAGAAAATGGTTACTCACTTCTAAATTTATTGAATCGATTTGGCAGACTGGATGGGCATTTAAAGCCGCCATTGTTGATACAGTGGTCTTTATTTTACGAAACTCAAAACCTAGTTTACATGCCAATTTAAAAATGCTCGTTGACGGCAAAGAGTATTCTAGAAAGATTTCTGAGTTCTTGGAAGATAGTCTCTTTAAGATTGATTATAGAAACAGTATCGAAGACAAAAATATCTTATTGAAAACAATTCGGCAGCCGAATCTTGGATCATTGGCGATTGTAAAAGCGGGTGTCAAACTTTATGAAAAAGGTAAAGGAAACCCGCCGCAGACAGAAAACACTTTGATAGAGCGTCCTTACACAAAGGTAGATGAAGCTGTAGATGGATGGAAACTATTATATCGAGGTGAGAACGTAAAGCGCTACCATTTTGAAAAATCAAGGGAAGCTGTAAATTATGGACCTTGGTTAGCTGCGCCGAGGTCTGAGGATTTGTTTACAAGTCCAAAGATATTAATGCGCAGAACGAGTGATAAACTTTTTTCCTGCATAGATTTGAATTCATCAGTTTGTGTAAATTCATGTCATGTAATCAAATTCAGAAGTGAACAAAACAAGTTATCATATCAGTACATCCTTGGTCTACTGAACTCACGTTTATTGCAGAAAATATTTGAAATACATAATCCGCAAATGGTCGGGAAAGTTTTTGCGGAGGTCAAAGTAATTTACGTGGAACGTCTGCCCATCCGCACCCTCGACTTCAACAAGCCTGCTGAAAAGAAAATGCATGACCGAATGGTACAACTGGTCGAGCAGATGCTTGCCTTGCACAAACAACTGCTGGAAGCCAAAACCGGCCACGAACAAACATTGATCCAGCGCCAGATTGACGCGACCGACCGGCAGATTGACAAACTGGTTTATGAGTTGTATGGGCTGACGGAAGAAGAAATCGCCATCGTGGAGGGAAGCTGAACACAGAACAAGGGGTTGCAACCCCTTGTCGGGTATTAAGTGAACACAAATATGAAAAAATTAGAACCGGTCTTTAATTTTACTAATGATGAATCAAGCATACTAATTCATAAGGGGCAGGCAGAGGTATGCATTAATCAAAACACATACACTGGCAACGGTGAGGTTCGTTTAGAATTATTGCCACGTGCTAATATATACCTTTACGGATATTTCCAAGGTGTTCCCGCCAAAGATTCTCTGAGTGCTGGATTTGGAAAGAGCTTTGGACAGACTGAGATATCTTCATTTTCCATTAATGGTCGTAAGATTGAAGGCTTCCTTTTGAGTCCCGGTGGCAATATGGATGCGCAAGAGTTTAATCTGAAATGGTGTCCAAGGTCTGAACCGATTAATGGGGTTGGTGATGAGTCTACTCAAATGTCATTTCTCGTTTTCCACTTATTTAATTTTGTTGATTTGTTTGGGTCTAGGCATTCGATACAGCAAGCCGGATCGACAATGCATCGCATTGAGCATGTCGATTTAATTTGCGATCAATGGAATATTGAATTGAAGTCGCTGCTTTCAACACGAGATGATATCAAGAAACTCAAGGAAGAAGGTGGATATCGTTTAACCCATGTTGGAGGCATCAAGAGGGTTGACAGCGCATTGTTTTCTGGAAAAGAAGCGCAAGAATTTTTGAGAGCGCTTCGTTTTTTTCTGTCCTTTGCCAAGGGTGGATGGTGTGAACCGATATGTGCGGTTGGTTTCGACGAAACAGGCAATCATGTTTGGGAATCTTGGTCATCATCCAGAGAACCCTGGCATGCCTCCCCATCTTGGTTCGATCCTCATAATGGCTCTCAGTTGACTATCTTATTCCCTGAATTCATGAAAAGATGGAATAATGATGATTGGCGCGAAGCATTGGATGAAGTCATTTATTGGTACTTGAATGCGAATTCCTCCGCGCATGGGATAGATGCCGGTATCATTTTAACGCAAGCGGCAATCGAAAGGCTTTCATATGAGTATGCAGTGAAAGACAAGCGGCTTCTCATGCTGAATGGGTTTAAAGATCTTTTGGCGTCCGATAAATTCCGCCTTTTATTTTCGTCATTAGGGATACCGCTCGAAATACCTAAAGAAACACCAGAGATAGTTAAACTTGCTAAAAAATTCTGCTGGCTTGATGCTCCGCATGCGCTGACAGAAATTCGTAACTCTCTCGTTCACCCCGAACATAAGAGACGTGGTCAACTTCATTCTGCTTACTATGAAGCTTGGAATCTTGGTTTGTGGTATTTGGAAATGGGGTTGCTTGCGGTTTGCGGCTACTCAGGAACATATGGGAATAGATTAAAGCATAGGATAGTAGGACAAGTTGAGAAAATTCCGTGGGCTAATGGAAAATAAGAATTAATGTGTAAAAACTAACTGTTTGCCCAACGAGTCGTTGCAGCCTTGCACAAGCAACTGACAGAAGCCAAAACCGGACAAGAACAAACATTGATCCAGCGCCAGATTGACGCCACCGACCAGCAGATTGACAAACTGGTTTATGAATTGTATGAATTGACCCCGGAAGAAATCGCCATCGTGGAGGGGCAATGAACATAGAACAAGGGGTTGCAACCCCTTGCTCTGAGGCAACCTGTCGCTTCTCTCTATGAATAAATAAGGAAAGTTAAACAATATGCCCGTCTATTTACAAATTATTCTCCTCATTGTCGCCATCATTATCTTTTACTTTTTGCTATTGCTGATAGCAGGCTGGGGGATCAGAAGGTATTGCTTCCAAATCATTGCCGAGATGGAAGAGCAAAGAGCATTTAGCGCCGGCTCGGCAGTCAATCTGCCGGACACGCGAGGCAATTTTTTTAAAATGGGGCTGGGTAATTACCGCCCCAAAGCGCTGCAAATTCTTCTTGCCGACAAAATCGTCACAAAAACCGGCAGTGGCAAATATTATCTGGACAAAGACAAGCTGGCCCAAATGAAAAAGAAGTCTTCTTGATCTGTCAACGAATAATCAGCTCCGACATGACATCCAATATTCCCTCAGCTGTATAAAAATATAATTCATGGGACGCAACATACTGACGCTTGTCAGAACCTTCTTTGAGCAGAGGAACAATTTCAATAGTATTTATATCCTGCCACTTCCCCTCCATGTTAATGCGCACGACCACACCTTCCGTGTTCAGTTCATGAGGGATTTTATATGAAGTCAAAACCATGGCAACAAAATCATTCTTCTGTTTAGTCACGTAAGCCGCCCTTTGCTGAAGCGCGCGAATCTTGCCGTATTCCTGCGCCTGCGCCAAAGGTAAAAAGCACAATAACAAAACCGCCATTATTAAGGATATGTAGATTTTTTTCATGTTCGTCTCCTTTTATTTTTGGGGTGAATAACCTAAAGGTCACAAGGTAATGATTCACCCCTGCAATTGCCATATCAACAGATCGTTTTTCCGTAGGGGCAAATAATGATTTGCCCCTACAATCTACAATCACGAATCTTTGATTGACTTTACAGCTACTTTTTTTATATGCTAGTAAATTAATGTAGGGGCGAATAATTATTCGGCCCCTACACAATTCCTGGAGAAGCAAGATGCAATACAACCCTTGCATGAAACATCAGCTTATACGTAACTCCGTGCGACATTTTGCGGAAACTGAACTTGAACCCATTGCTGCGGAAATCGACCGTAATGCCACCTTTCCGGGGGACATCATCGAAAAAATGAGGCCGCTGAATTATTTCGGCCTGCAAGTACCCAAAGAATACGGCGGCGCTGAACTGGATTCAATAAGCGCGGCTATCGTCGTGGAGGAAATTTCCCGCGTTTGTGCTGCTGTCGGCTTATGCGTAACCACGCATAATGGCGTTGCCATCTATCCTTTTCTTAAATATGCAACCAAGGAGCAGAAAGAAACCTATCTGCCGAAGCTGGCCAGCGGTGAAGTCATTGGAGCTTTCAGCCTGACTGAGGCCAACGCCGGTTCCGATGCCGGCAGTGTGGAGACAACCGCCGTTAAAAATGGCGGTAAGTACATCATAAACGGCACAAAAATATTTGTTACCAACGGCGGAGTTTGCGATCTGGCGTTGATTTTCGCCCTGACCGGTTCCGGTCAAAAGCACCCACAGAGCAGCGTTTTTATTGTGGAGAGTAATTACCCAGGCTTTTTGCGTGGTGAATTGGAAGATCTTTGCGGCATGCGCGCCAATCCGGTTTCATCACTTTTTTTTGAAGATTGCCCTGTGCCCGAAGATAACTTGCTGGGAAAAATCGGCGAAGGAATGAAAATAGGCCTCACTACGCTGGATAACGGAAGGCTAGGTGTCGCGGCACAAGCGCTGGGCATTGCGCAAGGCGCCCTGGAAGCGGCCATCAAATATGCCAAAGAAAGACAGCAATTTAAAAAACCCATCGCGTCTCTACAGACTATCCAGAATTACATTGCCGATATGGCCACTGAACAAACTGCCGCCAGGCTGCTTCTTTACCACGCCTGCTCTCTGAAGGATCAGGGAGCCCCTTTCGGCTGCGAGGCGTCAATGGCCAAACTTTATTGCAGCAACGTTGCTGCTAAAATAACATCTCTTGCCGTGCAGATTCACGGTGGTTATGGTTACAGCAAGGAGTACAATGTGGAAAGGTATTTCCGTGATGCCAAGGTTACGGAAATTTATGAAGGAACCAGCGAAATCCAGCGCATGGTCATTGCGCGTGCAGTGCTATCTCAATTGACCCTGTAGAAAACTGATGCTCAATATTATTGTCTGCATAAAACAAGTGCCTATGGTAACCGAATTGCCCTGGGATGAAAAAACCGGAACACTCAGGCGTGATCTGGCCGCCTGCATGATGAATCCGGCCTGCAAGCATGCCCTGGAAGCAGCTCTGCAAATCAAAGAGAAATTCGGCGCAAATGTTGCGGCTTTAACCATGGGACCGCCTGTCGCCGAAGAAGTCCTGCGCGAAGCTGTGGCATTGGGAGCCAATCGTGGCATTCTAATTTCCGATAAGTGTTTAGCCGGTTCCGACACTTACGCCACTTCCTTAATCCTGGCTGCCGCAATTAAAAAAGAGTGTCCGCGTTGTGATCTTATTCTTTGCGGCGCCTATACGTCAGACAGTGAAACCGCTCAGGTCGGGCCACAGCTGGCGGAAGAACTTAATTTGCCCGCAGCAGCTTACGTGGAAAATATTGAAATTAAAGGCCGGGCTTTACGTGTCCGCAGGCTTGTTGATAATTTCCGCGAAACTCTGGAAATGGAATTTCCGGCACTGGTGACAGTGTCCATGGAAAAATACTTGCCGCGTTATACGACACTTGCCGGATTGGAAAATGCATTTGTCGAGGGCAACATCTCCACCTATGATGCCGACGCCTTGGGGATAAGCGATAAAGCAATCGAACGGCAATGTTCCCGCACCCGCGTGCGCAAGGTATATTTGCGCAAAGCCCAGAAAGAAAATGTCGTTTTAACGGGAACAGCAGCGACGGTCGTAAGCGAATTTCTCGATAAATATGAAAATAAAATCAGCGCCGCGATTGGCAAAACGATTGAGGAAAACGAGCCGGGGGACCATGAATAGACAGAAAAGCATTTGGATATTCGGCGATTACCGCAATTACTATCAGAATCGCGTGACGCTGCAATTGATTTCCAAAGCGGTTGACCTGGCACGCATAATTCAGGCGGAAGTATGCGCGGTTGTTTTTGGACATGAAGTTGAAGAATGGATTATGGAATATACCGCGCACGGTGCGGACAGGATTCTGGCAATCGATCACCCATCGCTCACAAGCTACAGCACGGAAAACTACCTGGCGCTCATTGAAAAGCTCGCCCGGGAAAGAGATCCGGAAATCATTTTGATCGGCGCTACTGATTTTGGCCGGGAATTTGCTCCAAGTCTGGCCAAACGTCTCAAAACAGGCCTATCGGCGGATTGCGTGGGGCTCGATATTACAGATGAAGGCTTATTGCTGCAAATCGCGCCCTCTTTTGGCGGAAATATGCTGGCGGAGATTGTGACGGAAAAATATCGTCCGCAAATGGCCACAGTGCGCCCTGGCACCTTTAAGGAAATACCGCACAATTATGAAAGAAAAGCCATCGTGGAGCGGCTGCCGCTTATGGATAAACTGCCCCAGCCTCGCATCCGGCTCATTGAATATGAAAGGGCTGTCGCCAGAGAACATACGATAGAAAATGCAACAGTGATTGTTTGTGGTGGCCGGGGCTTAAACAATAAAAATAATTTTAAGAAGCTTGACGAACTGGCAAAACTTCTGGGGGGCGATGTCGGCGCAACGAGACCCGTTGTTTATGCCGGCTGGGCGGATCACAATGCACTGGTCGGCCAGGCAGGCAAACATATCAAACCCAAAATTCTTTTTTCCTTCGGCATCAGTGGAGCGATTCAACACACGGCCGGGCTGGGTGAAGCTCAGTTCATCATCGCAGTCAACAAAAATCCACAGGCAACCATGATGAAAATGGCGGACGTTGCCATAGTGGCTGATGCCAGCGACCTGCTCAACACACTGATTAAAGAATTAAAAAAGCGAATCAGAGACTAAAAAGTATAGTCCGCGCAAGTCCAAATAAAACAGTATTTTGCTGTTCTTTATTTAGTATATAATTGCATGGATTATAAGGAGATAGCCATGATAAATTTACCGTTAATGCTTAATTACGACACAGTCTCTACGCCGGAATGACGACTTTTTACGAGAACATCAAAAAGGACTTGCAATGGGGTATTATTTCCATTATAAAGTCTGGCGAAAGCGAAAGAGATTTAGCATATACTGCATATAATGCATTAGCCATTGATTGCATCAGCGCACCAACACCATTTTTTGGGTTCCTTCTCATTTCAAGTGGGCAAGGCAACGTTGTTTTGCAGACAGACGTCTGTCTGCGGAAAGCCACGAAGAAAGTTGTGCCTCCTGTGAGTTGCTGCGGCTTTTGATCTTTTCAGCCATCGACCATTCCCCTGCAAGGTGGCAGGGGAAAAGCGGAAGGGGTTCATTATGGCAAAGACATTGGGAGACATCACAAGTGAACTGACGGAAAAGGTTCTTGCGCCCGCAAAGATCGAGGCGGAGAATCTCCTCGGCGAGGCCCGCGCGGAAGCTGGCCGGATCAAGGCGGCCGCGGAAGCGGAAGCGGAGCGGGTCCGGGAGGCGGCAAAGCGGGAAGCCGACAACCTCCGGAAGCAGATGAATGTTGATCTCAATATGGCGGCTCGCAACTTCCTCATCATGGTTGAGGAACGTTTGGAGAAGGTCGTCGTCGATCCCGTGATCGAGGAGAACTTGAAGCCGCTCCTTGGCGACCGCGAATTCCTGGCGAAGATGATCGAGGAGCTCCTGTCCGGCTTCAACCGGCAGGGCGGCCACGAACATCGCATCGAGATCCTCCTCCCCGAAACGAAACGGGCCGAACTCGAAACCTGGTTCCTGCAGAAATTCCGCGGAAAAGTCTCCCAACCGCTCGACATCCGTTTTACCGATAAGATCTCCTTCGGTTTCAAGATCGGCGTCGCCGGTGCGGGAAACCACATCAACTTCAGCGACGGCCTGGTCCAGGTCTTTTCCGAATTCTGTTCCCCCCGTTTCCGGAAGCACTTCTTCTCCCGGAAGGAGTCGTAACGGACGATGGGGGCATACTACTTCCTTACATGTCTGCTGCCGCCCCTGCCATCCACGCTGGGCGAAAAGCTGTCACTGCCTTTTTCCGAACTCTCCCGCATGGTCCGGCGCCACATTCAACCCGCTGACGATGCCCTCCTCAAGGGCCACCTGTCCGTGATCGATGCGGCCAACTTCGAAAACCTTGAACAGGGGAGGGACCTTTTCCTGGAAGGCGGAGCCCTGAGCCGGGAAGACCTGGAGGCGAGGCGGAACCTTCCGGAGTTTATCCGGGAATTCCTGGAGGAGAAGGAACGGGGAATCCGGCGTGCCCATCTCCACGATCGGCTCTGGGAACTCTGTTACGGGGCGATCCTGGCGCTGGCCGGAAGCGAGGGCTGCCGCTATCTGCTGGATTATATCCCCTGGGAGATCGAGCTTCGCAACCGTCTAACGGCCCTGCGTCTCCGGGAAAACGGGGGGAATGCCGAAGAACATGCCGTCCTGCCCGGGATCCGGAGCTTCGATTTCACAGACCTGCTCTCCCAGATCGAGGGGCAGAAAAACCCCCTTGCCGCGGAACGCTATCTCGACGGCGAGCGTCTGAAACAGATCTATCATTGTCAGGGAAACGATCCCTTTTCTCTGGACGCCCTGCTGGCGTTTGTTTCCCGCGCCATGATCTATGGCCGATGGGAGAGGCTGCAGGAACCCTATGACATGAATAACTTTTTATACAGCGGAGGTTGAACGTGGGTGGTCATTCCAAGGGTCGCATTATCGCGGTGAACGGTCCCCTGGCGACCTGCGAGGTGGAGCAGGATCAGGAGGTTCTCCAGAACGAGGTGGCGTATGTAAACTGCCAGGGGGCGCCCCTCAAGGCCGAGGTGATCCGGATCCGGGATCGGCAGATCGACATGCAGGTCTTCGAGAGTACAACCGGCATGGTGGTGGGAGACGAGGTGAATTTCTCCGGCGAGCTGCTTTCGGCAACCCTCGGCCCCGGGATCTTGGGCATGATCTATGACGGCCTCCAGAATCCGCTGACGCAGTTGGAGAACGCCCAGAACTTCTTCCTCAAGCGCGGTCAGTATCTGAAGTCCCTGGACGAGGAGAGACAGTGGGACTTTACGCCCTGCGTCGAAAAGGGGGCCGTCGTCAAGGCGGGCCAGTACCTGGGGAGCGTCCCCGAGGGGCTTTTCCGGCATCACATCATGGTTCCCCTGAGGCTGCACGGGATCTGGGAGATTACGGACATCCGGCCCCGGGGCCTCTATCGTGTCAGCGAAACCATCGCGATCCTTACGAATACGGCGGAGCAGGGTCAGGAGGTGACGGTCACGATGAAGCAGGAGTGGCCGGTGAAGATGCCCGTGCGAACCTATGAGGAGAGGCTTCTTCCGAACCGGCAGATGCTCACCCAGTGCCGTCTCATCGACATCTTCTTCCCCCTGGCCGAGGGCGGGACGGCTTGCATCCCCGGTCCCTTCGGCGCCGGCAAAACGGTCCTTCAGCAGATCATCTCCCGTTACGCCGAGGCGGACGTGGTGATCATCGTGGCCTGCGGCGAGCGGGCGGGCGAAGTCGTGGAGACCATCCGGGAGTTTCCGGAGTTGGAAGACCCGAAGACGGGGGAATCCCTCATGAACCGGACGGTCATCATCTGCAACACCTCCTCCATGCCCGTGGCGGCCCGCGAGGCGTCCATCTATACGGGGCTCACGATCGGCGAGTATTACCGCCAACAGGGACTCAAGGTACTCCTGCTCGCCGACAGCACCTCCCGCTGGGCCCAGGCGCTCCGGGAGTCTTCGGCGCGTCTCGAGGAGATCCCCGGCGAGGAGGCCTTCCCTGCCTACCTGGAGAGCCGCATCGCCGCGGTGTACGAACGGGCGGGACTGGTCCGGCTTCATGACGGGAATACGGGATCGCTGACCATCATCGGCAATGTCTCCCCCGCCGGCGGAAATTTTGAAGAGCCCGTGACCCAGAACACGCTGAAGGTCGTGGGCGCCTTCTACGGCCTCTCCCGCTCCCGTTCCGACCAGCGGCGCTACCCGGCCATTGATCCGCTCATCTCCTGGAGCCTCTACCTCCGGCAGATGAAGGAGTCCCTGGAGGAACGCCGTGAGGGATGGGTGGCGCTGGTCGAGGAGGTCCACCGGCTCCTCTACGCGGGCAGCGAGGTCCACCAGATGATGCTCGTCGTCGGCGAGGAGGGGATCAGCGTGAACGACCTTGTCACCTATCTGAAATCGGAGATCGTCGATGCCGTCTGTCTGCAGCAGGATTCCTTCGACGTCGTCGACCGCGCCACCTCCCGGGAGCGCCAGATTGCGGACTTCCTGCTCCTGATGGATGTGGTCCGCCATCCCTTCGCCTTCAACACCAAGGAGGAGGCCCGCAGGAACATGACGGCGCTCCACAACAGTTTCTTTCAGATGAAATATTGTCCCTATCAGGGCGAGGCCTATCAGAAGTACCGGGGCGATATCGAGTCCGTCTTGGCGGGGAAAGGAGTGATTTGCTCATGATCGTAGAACACTCGCACATCATCAGAATCCAGGGCGACATCATCACCGTGCCGGCGACCGGGATCACCTACGGGGAGCTGGCGGCGGTGAAGAGCCGTCACGGGGTTTCAATGGCCCAGGTCATTCGTCTCAAGGGTCACGATGTTTTTCTCCAGGTCTTCGCCGGTTCGCGGGGGGTCTCGACGGGCGACCAGGTGCGGTTCCTGGGTCATCCCATGCGGGTGGCCTTCGGAGACGCCCTCCTGGGCCGGATCTTCAACGGCTCCGGAGAACCGATCGACAACGGTCCCGAGCTGACGTCCCTGCCCCGGATCGACATCGGAGGGCCGTCGGTCAACCCAGTCCGGCGGATCATCCCCCGCGGTTTCATCGAGACCCGCGTCCCGATGGTCGATGTCTTCAATCCCCTGGTCGAGAGCCAGAAACTGCCCATCTTCGCCGCCGCCGGCGAGCCCTACAACGAGCTCCTGGCCCGCATCGGCATGCACGCGGACGCGGACGTGGTCATCCTGGGGGGCATCGGGCTCAAGTACGACGAATACCTTAAGTTCAGGCACTCCTTTGAGGAGGCGGGGGTGATCTCCCGTTCGATCATGTTCGTCCACACGGCATCCGATCCGGTGGTCGAGCGCCTGCTCGTTCCCGACATGGCGCTGGCCGTGGCCGAGCAGTTCGGCGTCCGGGGGAAGAGGGTCCTCGTCCTCCTGACCGACATGACGGCCTTCGCCGACGCCCTGAAGGAAATCGCCATCTCGATGGATCAGGTCCCCTCCAACTTAGGCTATCCGGGATCGCTCTACAGCGACCTGGCGGCGCGCTACGAGAAGGCCGTGGATTTCGAGGGGGCGGGGAGCATCACCATCCTCGCCGTCACCAGTATGCCGGGAGACGACGTTACGCATCCGGTGCCCGATAACACGGGCTACATCACCGAAGGGCAGTTCTATCTCCGCAAGGGGGTCATCGAACCCTTCGGCTCCCTCTCACGGCTCAAGCAGCTCATCATCGGCAAGGTGACCCGTTCCGACCACGGCCACATCATGAATAGCATGATCCGCCTCTTTGCCAAAAGCCGCGAGGTGGAGCAGAAGCTGGCGATGGGCTTCGACAAGACGGAGGACGATGACCGCTACCTCCGCTACGGAAAGCTCTTCTACGACCGGTTCATGGACCTCAAGGTGGACATGGGACTGAACGACGCCCTCGACCTCGGCTGGGCGACGCTCGCGGAATGCTTCCGGCCGGATGAAGTGGGGATTAAACAGGAATTCATCGACAAACATTGGCCCAAGGACAAGATGGGAGTGCGCTGCGTTTATGGCGGAACGAATCAAGCTCAATAAGGTCTCCCTCCGGGAGCAGAAGCAGAAGCTCGCGCTCTATCAGCGCTTCCTTCCGGCGTTGGAGGCGCGCAAGCAGCAGTTTCTCATGCAACTCGGCCTCGTCCGGAAGGACATCCGGCGGCAGGAGGAGGCCCTCGCGGCGCTGCTTGCGGCGACCGCCCAGTGGTCCGCCCTGTTTTGGGACCTGGAGTCGCTGATGCGGTATTTCCTCAAGATCGAGGAGGTCCGGTTCTCCCTGCGCAACGTGGCGGGGCTCAAGATCCCCCGTTTTGAGAAGGTGGTCTTCGCGGATCCGTCCTACAGCGTCTTTGCCACGGCGTACAGCTTCGAGACGGTCCTCGTCCGGATGCGCGAGACGATCGCGCTCCGCGAGGAGATCCGGATCCTGAAAGAACAGGAGAGGATCCTCTCCGACGGCTTCCGCAAGACGAGCCAGCGGATCAACCTCTACGAGCAACGGCTGATCCCTGACTGTCGGAAGGCCCTGCGGAAGATCGCCGTCTATCTCCAGGACCAGCAGGCCGCCGCCGTGGGTGTGGCCAAGGTGGCCAAACGACTGGCGGAGGGGAACTGAGCATGGTGCAACATAACGGAAAAAGCCAGTCCCGCACGGGACTGGATCGAAGGAGGTCTTGACCTTGGCAATTGCGAAAATGACACGGGTTTTCATGGTCGGCGCTTCCGTCCACAAGGAAGAGACGCTGCGTTTTCTCCAGCGCGCCGGGGTGGTGCATCTGGAGCCCGTCGTTCCCCTTGCCGGAGATGCCGAGAGGGAGACCTCAGTCGTCCTCCTGCGTCTCCGACGGATCGGGCAGATCGAGCAGGCGGTCAGCCGTTACAGCGGTCACGATAAGCGGATTGCCGTCGATTGCCCCGATGCATTACTAGTCGCCTATGCCGAGGAGTCCCTGACCGCCCTCCAGGAGATGCGAAACCGGAGACAGGCCCTGGGGCGAATGGCAGATGATCTTGCCCCCTGGGGGGATTTCGACCTCGATGAAATCCGGCGTCTCGAGGAAACCGGGGTGCATGTCCGCCGCTGGCGGATGGAACGGAAGAAGATCGCTGACCTGAGCGTGCCCGAGGGGGCTTTTGTCGAGATCGTGACGGAGAAACAGGGGCTTCTCTTCTACACGATCTCGCTCGCCGAACCCGTCGAGATCCCTGGCGCCTCGCCCCTGCCCTGGCCGGAAATGCGTCTGCGGGATTGCCACAGGGAGATCGAGCGGCTGAACGAGGAAGAAAAAACCATGGTCGGACGCCTCGCCGGCATCGCGCTCCGGGCCAATGTCCTGAAGGCGCAAGTGACAGCTGCCCTCAACGAAGCTTCTTACCTGATGCAAATGGGAACGCTTTATGCCGAGGATTATCTCTTCGGTCTTCAGGGGTGGATTCCCGCCGATCTCACCGTGGAATTTCTGAGGCAGGCCGAGACGGAGCGCTTGCCGCTCCACGTCGAGGTGCGGGATGCCCTGCCGGAGGAGGAGCCGCCGGTGCTCCTCAAAAACAACTGGTTCATCCGGCGGATCGAACCCCTGTTGAAACTCTACGGCAACCCCAAGTACCGCAATCTGGATCCCTCTTATTACTTTGCCCCCTTCATGGTCCTGTTCTTCGGCGTCTGTCTGAGCGATGCGGGATACGGCGTGGTTTTCTACCTGGTGGCCCACGCCATCGGCCGCAAGTGGGGCGAAAAGGTGGAGGGGCTGCCGCTGGTCATCAAGCTCTGCAAGGCCTTTGCCGTATCCGCCGTGATCGTCGGCATCGCAACCGGGTCCGTCTTCGGCTACAACTTCGAAGACCGCCGCTGGATCCTCCTCGATGTGTCCGTGGGCGTCGGCACCCCCATGCTCTACTTCTACCTGGCTCTCGGTTTAGGGGTGGTCCATCTGAGCCTCTCCTATCTCCTGGGGATGATGCAGGACGCCTATCTCCATCCCCGGATGCAGAAACTGGGCCTGCTGTTCGTCCTTTGGGGCGGCGTCTTGCTCGTTGCCCGGAACATCTGGTTTGCCTCCCCCGCCGTCTTGCTCCACGCGCCTTTCTTTTACATCGGGTGGGGCAGCCTGGGATTGGGTGTCCTCCTGACCCTGCTTTTTGCCAGCGACCACCGGAACTGGGCGGTGCGGCTCGGTTTGGGCCTGTGGAATGTCTATGGCCTTACGGGCCTCATCGGCGATCTCCTCTCCTATGCCCGTCTCTTCGGTCTGGGGATCGGAACCGCCGCCATTGCTGCGGTTATGAACCAGTTGGCTCTGATGGTTCTGAATGCCGCCGGCCCCATAGCAGGCATCCCCCTGGCGATCATCATCATGATTTTGGGGCACACGTTCAACCTCGCGCTTTCCATTCTGGGAAGCACCATCCATTCCGCCCGCCTCCATTTTGTGGAAGCCTTTAAAAGCTGCTTCGAAGGGGGAGGGGTTGAATACAAACCATTCAAAATCGAAAGGGGTAAGTTATGAACAAGAAGGGAAAATTGGTTATGGGAGTTTTGGCGGCGGTCCTTGTGCTGGTGGGATTTGTCTCCCCGGCCTTCGCCCAGACAGCGGCGACACCGGAAAACTGGGCGCCGCTCATTGCCAAAATTATGATGGGACTGAGCCTGTCTCTGGGATTGTCGGGTTCTGCAGTCGGCCTGTCCATTTCGTTTTCGGCGCTTCTGGGCGGGGGAACGGAAAACTTTTATAAGAACATTGCCGTGGCCATGATGCCGTCATCACAGGGTATATACTCCATTGTGGTTTTCTTCTCCAACATGGACCAGTTCAACACCGATCCTTATACTGTCGCCGGCAGGGCGGGGATCTTTGGTATAACCATGTTCCTGAGCGCCTGGTACCAGGGAATCGTCAACGCAGCCGGTATCCGGAGCATCCAGGAGGGAAAAAACACACTCGCCAACGCCCTGATCTCCGGCGCCATGCCCGAGACCTACGCGGTCTTCGCCCTGGTTATGACCTTCATCATGAAGTAGGATTCGCGTCGCACCTTCGAATAGGTTCGACGAGGCGCATCCCATGAACCTGTCGGATATCCGGTTCCCCAGGCAGTTGGAAGCCGATGAAACGGTTGAGACCATCCACAAGACGTTGATGGCCCGTACCGTAAAACTCTGGTCTGGAGTTGATCTCGATGTCGCAAGGATCACGATGAATAACCCGCTGAAAAAAGTGCTCCAGAAGGCCAGGCTCATGGGGCCGATTCGCTGCGGATTAGAAGCCGTTTTTGCCAGGCTGGCAAGCGAAAGAACGCCTTCTGTTAATGCGATCATCCTGCTGATCGTATATTTCATTATAGATTCATACTACTACAAGAAGGAGATTGATATTTTCGGCTTATGTTCGAAGGAAATATTCCTTGAACATCACCTCGAAAGCGGATATAGCTTGAATATCGAAAATGAATAATTATTTGAGGAGTTGATAATAATGGTTGCAACGCTACGCAAGTCTTTGAAAACAATAGAGGATTATAAGTCGATAAGTCCTCATTACACAGACCTTTTGGATATATTGGGAGAAATTTTAATCCTGCGGGAAGAATATCGTAACAACATGAAAAGCTCCATTTTCACTGTGGATGAAAATTTAATCAGCCAAAAAATGGAAGGGGGACTCCCTCTGATCGATTTTGCGGGCAATAAATATGATTTACTCCGTCCAAAAGAATATTTTTATTCCTTAATTTCTATCGCGGAAAAAAGAATGCCCGAAGAGTCGAAAAATATTCTCGAAATTATTAATGACAAACAATTCGACTGGGAAAAAATGGTTCGTTCTTCGTTTGACCCTACTGAAGACGAGCCTATAGTGGAAAACTTGAAACCAGGCAGTGAGGAGGAAGATCAACTTGATTTAATTGATCTCTTTATCGAAGAAAGCTTAAGGCCGGAATTGGAAAGCGTTGCCGAGAAATACGGACAAGTCGTCGATAAATCACACTGGACGGAAGGATACTGTCCTATTTGCGGTAAAGAACCAAAAATTGGGGAAATTAGAAACGGAGAAGAAGGAGAGCGGTATCTTTTTTGTCATCAATGCGGATTTAAGTGGTATTTCCGCCGGATTAAATGCCCGTTCTGCGGCAACGAAGAACAGCATTCGCTGGCATATTTTGCGGTAGAGGGTGAAGAGCGCTATCGGGTGGACGTGTGTAATAAATGCCGGCGTTATATAAAAATGGTGGATTTGCCTAATGCCAGTGAAGAAGTTGATCTTGATGTCGAGGATATTGCCACCTTGCACCTGGATATGATTGCCTATGATGAAGGCTACAATTAAAATAATCCTCAAAGATCAAAAATTACTTTAATCATAATCGACTACCTTTAAAATGCTCAATACAAGGTGGCGATTGTGAGTTCACTTGAATAGATAATTGAAAATGTGTATTCGTTGTCATTATCAGCACAAAATGGCATCGCTTAATAACATAGACGATAAAAACTCTTGCGCTTGACATAAGAAAGTAACGTGATGCTTTTATTTACAATTCTCAGGTGTATCACCAATGGCGACTATCTTTCGCCTACTGCCGCTTTAACAAATCCAATCAACAAAAGTCTGCATGCAAGATTAATAATAGCGCTGCTTTATCAATTGTTGGTATATATTGATCCAGAAGACAAAATATTTCTGGAATTTCCGGTAATGAAGGAGGTTAATTGATGTCTTGGGATGCTGTTATCAATATTTTTCAGGGAGTAAATACATTAATAGACGGATTTTCTCATAACCCGAAAGTGGCTATCGTCAGAATAGTGCTTATCCTCTTGGGATTCCTGTTAATTTATCTTGGTAAAAAAGAAATCCTGGAACCATTGCTGATGATCCCTATGGGATTAGGGATGGCCGCGATAAATGCGTCGATAATGTATTTTGATCCATTGGGTTTACACGGTGGAATGGGAACGTTTTTTGTCGAATCGCAGGCGGGAGCGACAATTGATGCTATAAAGAACGCGGCGGATATTATTACTATCCTGCAGATAGATTGGCTGCAGCCAATTTATACATTTACTTTCAGCAATGGTCTTATTGCCTGCCTTATTTTCATGGGTATCGGATCACTTCTTGATGTCGGCTATGTTATGGTGAGACCTTACCAGAGCATGATTTTGGCTGTGTTTGCGGAGTTGGGATCAATTGTAACTCTGCCTATTGCTCAGTATTTTGGCTACACCGCAAAACAAGCGGCTGCCATTGCCATAGTCGGCGGCGCGGACGGTCCGATGGTTTTATTTACATCGCTCAGACTGGCACCGGAACTTTTTGTTCCTATCGCAATTATCGCCTACCTTTACTTAGGTTTTGCTTACGGCGGTTATCCTTACCTGGTAAGATTTATGGTGCCTAAAAAGCTGATGGCAATTAAACCGCCGCCGCAAAAAAAGAAAAGAGATATCACCTCCGGTGAAAAAATGGTTTTTGCTGTTGTCACTTGCGTTCTTTTATGTTTTCTTCTACCGGTTGCGGCGCCGTTAATTTTCTGTTTGTTCTTTGGCGTTGTTGTCAGAGAATCCGGAGTAAAAGTATATATCAATCTTTTGCAGGGACCAATTCTGTATTTATCAACCATGTTCCTGGGAATGCTGCTCGGAATTCTTTGTGATGCCAACACAATTATGGACCCGAAAGTATTGCCTTTGCTGCTGCTGGGTATCTTGTCACTTCTGATATCCGGTATCGGCGGTATTCTCGGCGGCTATTTATTATATTTTGTGACGGGTGGCAAATTCAATCCCGCAATCGGTATAGCCGGTGTAAGTTGTGTGCCGACAACGGCAAAAGTGGCTCAGAAATTGGTTGCCAAAGCCAATCGTACGGCAATTATTCTGCCGGAGGCCCTTGGCGCTAATATCAGCGGTGTTATAACCACGGCAATTATTGCCGGTATCTACTGTAGCTTACTGGCTAAATAGCTTGGGGAGGATAAGATGAATGGGTGGACAATAGCTTTCTTTACTTATTTATTGACTATTATTATTGCTTTTTTCTGTGCCGGAATGATCCATTTGATGGTAATAATTTTAGGAAAGTATTCTAAAAAGAAAAGTTAATGCCAATAAAATGATTGGGATACTTATTGATGAAACTCCTTTGTGTTTATATTTCATAAAGGAGTTTCATCTTTTTTTTATTCCCGCTCGCCGGAAGGCTCAGATTTCACTAATCCTTTAATAATCGAGTTGCCGTATTCTCTTCCCATATTGAAGGCACTAATGTTATTGTCTTTGGTAGCCGCGGGAACTGAATCCAGAATGGCCTTTCTGAGCGCATCGGCATGGACTAGATTCTCCACCGCGGAGAGAAATCCCAGCATAACGATATTGGCCATCATCTTGGTTCCCAGTTGCTCGGCAAAGCGTGTCGCGGGAATATTATATAGTTTGAAATTGTAC
>Ga0209429_10000734_pt1 | contig 21401 bp, 21 predicted proteins | sample BarGraNGADG00212_3_FD_184493 | JGI IMG/M metagenome (GOLD analysis project Ga0209429, IMG submission 184493) | Arctic peat soil microbial communities from Barrow, Alaska - Barrow Graham LP Ref core NGADG0004-212 (SPAdes) (version 2) | ecosystem: Environmental > Terrestrial > Soil > Wetlands >...
CTCAGGTGCTATCGTCCAACTGATCAATTCAGCTTCGTTATGTAATGTCTTTTGGCAAATCGACGGGCAATTCGTTCTGGGCGATCATTCCAAATTCATTGGTAATGTTCTGGCGAACGGAGCCATCGATTTATTGGAAGGATCCTCCTTACAGGGTAGAGCCTTATCAATTGCCGGTGCCGTTACTTTGCATAACAATGAAGCGATGACACCGGGATGTATTACTACAAATCTCTCGGCGATTTCTGCAGGTAAAGAAGTCATTGACTTTTCACCGAATCCGTTCGGCGCATTTACCAGCATTCATATTGAAAATGCGAGGATCAATGAAACGTACGAATTAAGGGTGTACAATCTATTGGCTCAGAAAGTCATTGAAACCGTTCTTACAGAAGAAAACACACTGCTGCAGACAAGTCAGCTTTCAGCAGGCATGTATACATATCAAATTCTAAAGAATCATAGGACAATTCAAACAGGTAAACTCATTTCTAAAACAAACTAAAATTATGGGAAATTTATTGTATTTCATCGCTGTCATATTGGTGATAGCTTGGGCCATCGGGTTCTTTGCGTATGGTCTGGGAAGTATCATTCATATACTGTTGGTTATTGCCGTCATCGCAGTAATACTGAGACTCATCAGAGGCCAGAGAATATGAAGTAAGTCCTTTTGAAGATAGTGGATGTGTGAATCATGTAATACAAACGCAGAAACATGTAACATTCATGGACTGCACATCCACTATCTTTATTTTAAACGATTTACGTAACAATTAAGAATCATGATACTCCAGATTAAAAACATGGAAAGCGACCGCTGCATCGCTTTTGTAAAAAACCAACTAAGCAAACTGGGACTTTCCAATTATCAGGTTGAATTAGGCAAAGTAGAGTTGAAAGAAGAACTCTCCAACGAAGATCATTTCTCACTGTCAAAGATGTTAAACAGTGTCGGTTTTGAGTTTTTGGAAAATAAGGAAAATCGCCTTATCGAGAAAATAAAATCCGCCGTATGTCATTATATTGACAATCAGGAAGATATAACAAAGGTAAATTTTTCCGATTATATCCGGAAAAACGTCAATTACGATTATACGACCCTCAGCCACTTATTTTCAGAAAAAGAGGGTATCACCATAGAAAAGTATTTCATTGAGCAACGGATTGAACGCGTCAAGAAATTGCTCCTCAATATGGAAGTATCCGTCAGTGAAATTTCCTATCAACTGCAATACAGCAGTGTAGGCCATTTGTCCAATCAATTTAAAAGAAGCACCGGTCTGACACCATCTGTTTTCCGTCGCCTTCGCCTTACTTCATTATTAAACAATTAAAAAAATGAAAACAAAAATCATTACTCTTTTCGTTCTTCTTTGCTTGGCTACTACCGGTTTCTCACAGAATTACAATACTGGGATCGGTATCCGTGGTGGATTCTACAATGGGCTTACTATCAAGCATTTCACAAGTCAAAATACTGCATTTGAAGGTTTGATTACCAGCAGGTGGGGTGGCGTTGAACTGACTGGTTTGTACGAAAAACAGAACAATTTCCCAGGCATGGAAAGGCTTAGCGGCTACGTCGGATTTGGTGCCCACGTTGGATTCTGGAACGGCGACAACACTTGGGGAACGGCAGGTACACCATACACAGTCATAGGTCTTGATGGAATACTAGGTCTTGAATACAGTTTCATGTTCCTACCTATCAATTTAAGTCTTGACTGGAAGCCCGAACTGAACTTAATAGGTTACACCAGTTTTTGGTACGATGGTGGAGCATTATCCATCCGTTATATCTTTTAAATAGAATGATTGAAGTAAAAAAAGAAGGCATACTGTTATCGAAAACAGATTTGGAATTCGAAAATGAATCGGTTCTCAATCCAGCGGTAATACGTGAAGGTGAAAGTGTTCACATGTATTACCGCGCTGTTCAGACTGGCAACCATTCAACACTTGGATATTGCCGATTAGCCGGGCCGCTGACCATAGAGGATCGTTGGACTAAACCCATTATGAGCCCGGAGTACCCCTACGAATCGCAGGGCGTGGAGGACGCCAGGATTGTAAAGATTGGCAAACTGTATTATCTGACCTATACCGCCTACGATGGTACCAATGCCCGTGGAGCTTTGGCCACTTCAAACGATTTGATCCATTTCAAAAAGAAAGGCATGCTCGCTCCTCCCATCACCTACGCCCGCTTTGTTTCACTGATAGAATCGGCTGGTAAGGTTAATGAGAACTACTATACCAACCATAATTTCTATTATAAAGAATCCGATCCGGAGGAGAAAATGTTGTTATGGGATAAAAACTTTGTCTTTTTTCCGCGCAGAATCCATGGCAATCTGGTGTTTCTACATCGGATCAGGCCAGGAATCCAACTCGTATCGGTTAAAAGTTTGAGAGACCTCACTGCAGCATTCTGGAAAGAATATTTCATGCATTTTCATGATCACATTGTGATGGATCCCATTTATGAGCACGAGTCCAGTTACATCGGAAGTGGTTGTCCTCCTATTGAAACGCCCGAGGGTTGGTTGCTCCTTTATCATGGAGCAGAGGAGACGGACCATGGTTTGGTTTATTCAGCATGTGCAGCAGCCATGCTTGATTTGGACGACCCGTCCAAAACCATAGCGCGTTTACCCTACGCCTTGTTTTCGCCGGGATTTGAATGGGAACGAGTGGGTGAAGTAAACAATGTTGTTTTCCCCACAGGAACAGCCCTATTTGGAGACCGTTTATTCATTTATTACGGAGCTGCAGACTCTCACATTGCCTGTGCATCCTTGAGTTACTCCGGATTAATCGCTGAATTAATGTCTTATAAAATCAAAGATGAAAAATCGAATGGCATACAATAGATCAAGGACTGGTTTAAATCATTATTCCGGTTCCACGGGAGTGGAAGAAAGAATTCAAAATCGCAGTGTCTCGGTCTTGGAAAAACGTATGTTACCTAATGATAAAATCCAGAAAAAGGCAGAGATTCTGTTCATAACGTCCTATCCTCCAAGAGAATGCGGCATCGCCACCTATTCGCAGGATTTGATAACTGCCCTGAACAAAAAGTTCAGCCATTCCTTATCCATCAAAGTGTGTGCTCTGGAGTCGGGTGATTTCAATTATTCCTACCCCAGTGAGGTGAAATATATTCTGAAAACCTCACTTCCCGACGGATACGCAACCCTGGCTGCAGCCATTAATAAGGATGAACAGATTAAAATCGTCATGATTCAGCATGAATTCGGCTTTTACAGGCATCAAAAAGAAATCTTTCAACAGTTTCTCGAACAGATAAAAAAACCGATTGCCCTTGTATTTCATACCGTTCTGCCCCATCCGGACGAGCAAATGAAGGCAAACATCAGTCGCATAGCAGAAATTTGCGAATCCATCGTCGTTATGACAAAGACTTCAGCCAAGATTCTTATGAACGATTATGGCGTGCTGAAGGATAAAATTACCGTTATTGCCCATGGCACCCATTTGGTGCAACATACCAATAAAATCATACTGAAAAAGAAGTATGACTTAGTCGGCAAGAAAATACTGACCACATTTGGCCTGCTCAGTGCAGGTAAAAGCATTGAAACGACGCTGAATGCCTTACCTGCCATTATTCAAAAATGCCCGGATGTTCTGTTTCTGATTCTGGGTAAAACGCACCCTGAAGTCGTGAAAGAGGACGGTGAACAATATAGGGAAATGCTGGAGCAAAAAGTCATTGATTTGAACCTCAAAGACCACGTCTGCTTTATTAACAAATACCTCGCCTTGCCTGAACTGTTAGATTATCTTCAACTTACTGACATCTATCTATTTACTACGAATGATCCGAATCAGGCAGTCAGTGGCACCTTTGTGTACGCCATGAGCTGTGCCTGTCCCATCATCTCCACACCCATACCGCATGCATTGGAAATTCTGACAAAAGATACAGGCATCATCTTTGATTTTCAAAATCATGAACAATTGGCTGACGCAGTCATTAGTTTGCTGAACAATGATGAGTTATGCACTTCAATCAGTAACAACACCTTACAGAAAACAATTTCTACTGCTTGGGAGAATTCAGCCGTGGCTCACGCTTTATTGTTTGAAAAAATTGCCAAAAGTAGCATCCATCTCCAATACAATTTTCCGGCCATCAAACTGGATCACATCAAAGATATGACCACCAACGTGGGAATGATCCAATTTTCAATCGTCAATCAACCCGACCTAAGTTCAGGCTATACCCTGGATGATAATGCCAGAGCACTGATTGCAATGGCTATGTTGTATAAAACTTGGGGAGACAACGATTGTCTTGAAAGTATTTCCAAATACCTGAACTTCATTCAGTTGTGCCAACAACCTAATGGTAACTTCCTAAATTACATGGATAAAGTCAAACGCTTTACCAGCCAAAACGTCATCACCAATCTCGACGACTCCAACGGACGAGCCATGTGGGCATTAGGTTACATCCTGTCGTTAAAAGACCTTTTGCCGGACGAAATCAGGTTTAAAGCAGCATTGCTTTTTGAACGGTCCATGAATCATATGCGTGGCATTCATTCCACACGGGCTATTGCATTTGCCATCAAGGGACTATTTTACTATCAAAGCAGCACTCCAAAACCTGAAACATTGGACATGATACGCATTTTGTCTGACCGACTTTTCCAGATGTACAAAAGCGAATCAACCGAACATTGGGATTGGTTTGAAAGCTATCTGACCTATGCCAACAGTATTTTGCCTGAAGCTATGCTGTATGCGTGGCTTATAACCGGAAACCAGGATTATAAGGAGACTGCCATCAACTCACTTCGGTTTCTCCTCTCAAAGACGTTCAACAAAAACGGTATTGAAGTCATTTCAAACAAGAAATGGCTCCAGAAAGATGAAGAGGCAGAACCCTTTGGAGAACAGCCCATTGATGTGGCCTATACCATTATGACGTTAAATGCATTTTACAAAGTGTTGAAGGACGAAGAGTATCGGGCTAAAATCATCACTGCGTTCAATTGGTTTTTAGGTGAAAACCGTCTTCACCAGATTGTTTACAACCCAAGCACGGGTGGTTGCTACGATGGTTTGGAAGAATTCAATATCAACCTGAATCAAGGCGCCGAATCAACACTGAGTTACCTGATGGCCCGATTGACCATCGAAGATTACAAGGATCATCCAAAACTTCCGGTGATGTAATTTCAGGGTTGGAACATACGTTTTTTTAAAATACCTTAAAGCTGGTATCATTGTTCCTTTTTATGCCTATTTTTACAGAAGGAAAAATCACTTAAAACTCCCACCACCATGGCAAAAGGAATGGAACAAAAGGAAAAATCCGGCAAGAAAGAGCCGGAAAAAACCTTGAAAGAAAAGCGTGCAGCTAAGGCAGCAAAAAAGGAAAGTAAAAGCAAAAACTAATCATCCAAATTTGCCCGTGATGTAATTTTGCGTCTGAAGGCTTTTTGGATTCGTAAAAATGGTCTTGGTTTCATCACATTCAACCAATTCTCCCAAATAGAAAAAGGCTGTACGGTCGCTCACACGGGCGGCCTGCTGCATGTTGTGGGTTACGATGATGATGGTGTAATGCTGTTTCAGTTCGTAGATCAGTTCTTCAATCTTGGAGGTTGAAATGGGGTCAAGTGCCGAAGCGGGTTCGTCCATCAATATGACGGAAGGTTCAATGGCCAATGCTCTGGCTATGCAAAGACGCTGCTGCTGACCACCTGAAAGTGCGTTGGCCGATTTTTTCAGTTTGTCCTTAACCTCGTCCCAAAGAGCAGCTTGCTTAATAGAATTCACCACTTTTTCTTCAATGAGGTGTTTGTCCCGAACACCGTCCACCCGTAATCCGTAAGCCACGTTTTCAAAAATGCTTTTGGGAAATGGATTCGGCTTTTGGAACACCATGCCTACTTGTTTACGGAGAATATCGACAGCCACTGACTTGTCGTAGACGTTGATGCCGTTCACCCGTGTTTCACCTTCCGTGCGAACACCTGGAATCAGGTCGTTCATACGGTTGAACGAACGCAGCAAGGTTGACTTTCCGCAACCCGACGGGCCGATGAACGCCGTGATGGTATTTTCCTCCGCCTGAAACTGGATATTCTTTAGCGCCTGGTATTCACCGTAATATAAATTGAAGTCGATTGCTTCTACTTTGAGGTTGGACATGTCCGGTTATTTGAGTTTGTTGTTGAAATAGCGTCTGGCTGAATTGGCTAATAAATTCACTAAAAGTACGATAAATATCAGAACAAGTGCCGTTCCATAGGCCATCGGTTTTGCTTTTTCCATATCGGTTCCGCTGGTGGTGAGCACGTACAAGTGATAGGGCAAAGCCATGACCTGGTCGAAAATGCTGTGCGGCAGGCGGTCTAGGAAATAGGTAGCTGCAGTGAACAGAATGGGGGCGGTTTCACCCGAAACACGGCTGACCGAAAGGATAAGGCCAGTGACGATGTTCGGGTAACAGATGGGCAACACGACTTTTCGGATGGTCTGCAACTTCGTGGCACCCAGGGCGTAGCTCCCAATGCGCATGGTATCGTCCACCGACTTGAGCGCTTCTTCCGTAGTGCGGATGATGATGGGCAAAACCATCAGGCTTAGCGTCAGCGAACCAGCTAGGATACTATCCCCGAATTTTAAGGTGTTGACAAAAAGAGCCATCCCAAAAAGGCCGAATACGATGGAAGGCACACCAGCCAAATTGTTGGTCATGGAACGAACCAGCTTCTTGAACCAGGATTCCTTGAGATATTCATTGATATAAATGCCTGAAAGCACGCCTACCGGAAAAGCGACAATCATGCTTCCGGCAACCAGACAAAGGGTTCCGACAATGGCAGGAAGAATCCCGCCAGAAGTCATGCCTTCTGTCGGCATTTTGGTGAGGAAATCCCAACTGATGACGGATATGCCGCGGATGACAATGAAACCGATAATGAGAAAAAGAATGCCCACTACGGAAAAGCTGATCAGTCGGAACGAACCGAATGCCAGCGTTTGACTCAATTGTTTGCCAAGTAGTTTGCTCATTTGCTATTTTTCGATTTGATCAGTTCAACCAAGGAGTTGAAAATGAAGGTGATAATGAACAGGATGATACCCAGCGCAAACAAGGCTTTGAAATGGGTTCCGCCGAAAGGTGCTTCACCGAGTTCAGCCGCAATCGTTGCTGGAATGGTACGAACCGGTTCTAAAATACTGTGTGGTATCACAGCGGCATTACCGGTGACCATCAATACGGCCATCGTTTCTCCAATGGCACGACCGATACCCAGGATGAATGCTGCCAGAATACCTGACTTGGCATAGGGAATGACCACCAGGCGCAAAGACTGCCAATGCGAAGCGCCCAGAGCCAAACTTGCTTCTTTCAAGGCGACCGGCGCAGAACGGATGGAATCTTCTGAAATCGTGATGATGGTAGGCAGCGCCATAATGGCCAAAATAATACTTCCGGCCAGTGCAGTTTCGCCCACCGGCAAGTTGAAGACTTTTTGAATGGCAGGCACTAAAACCACCAAACCAAAAAAGCCATAAACCACGGACGGAATACCGGCCAACAGTTCAATGACGGGCTTCATCATTTTACGCATGCGGTCACTGGCGATTTCAGCCATGTAAATGGCAGTGATCAGGCCGATGGGTAGGGCAAAAAGAATGGCTATGAACGTGACCAGCAGCGTTCCGAGTATCAAAGGCAGGACACCGAAGCGTGAAACTGGTACGGACGTGGGATACCATTCCCGACCAGTCAGAAAATCCCAAACACCGATTTTGGGCACCTTTATTTTTCTACCATGAAAGTTGGCAGGAAATTGTTTGCTGTCGAAGAAAGCGAACACATTTACATTCTTGCTCACATAATCATTGACACAAGCAGGAATATGTTCGAAGTTGGCTCCCAACTGCTCCTCCGTATATGCGGATGAAAGTTCGTCCAGAGTGAAAAGTTGAATTTCACCATCCTTTCCGCCAACCTCTTTCCAGTTGGTGATGTCACCGTTGAAAATAGCCTTGATCTGCTTGGCATTGAGGGCTCCGACCGGATTGGTCGCATTCACCGCCAATGTATAGCCCTGTTCGACAGGACTCTCAGAGAAGAGACCCACGCCAGATTTGAAAAGAAAGTAAACTATAAACAGTACGGCGATTGTAGTCACCGTACTGCTTGTGAATAATAAACCTTCCGTGAATTTTTCGACTATTTTACGGACTTTCATAGGAGCTGTTTAAGAAAGCGGAACATAACCTTCTGCCAGTACAATCTTTTGACCTTCAGAAGAAAGGATGAAATTGATGAGCGGCTTGAAAGCTGCTTCCTTGCTTGTCAGGAAGTAATAAAACAAGGGTCTAGTGATGGGATACTTTCTGGACATTGCGTTCTCTACGTTGGGAGTAATAAAATTCTTGCCACCGTCAAAGGATACTTGCAAAGCCTTCACGTCCTTTTCCACATAGGCCAGTCCCACATAACCGATGGCACCTTTGGTCTGGCTGACCGACTGTACAATGGCACCGGTAGCAGGCATCAACAAAGCGTTGGTAGCGAAGTTCTTTTTCTTCAGTACATTTTCCTTGAAGAACTCATAGGTTCCTGAACTGGTTTCGCGGGAATAAACGATGATTTTCAGATCCTGACCACCAACTTGTTTCCAGTTGGAAAACTTTCCGGTAAAAATACCTTCCAGCTGTTCGCGGGTCAATTTATTAATAGGGTTGGAAGGATTCACGATCACACTCAGTGCATCGTAAGCGATAACGACTTCCTTAACGGCTTTACCGGTTTCCTGGATTTTCAGTTTTTCGTCAATCTTCATCTTGCGTGAAGACTGTGCAATGTCGGTGGTACCGCTGAGAAGTGCTGCAAGACCAACACCGGATCCACCACCCACTACTGAAATACCTGAACCTGCATTCTTGTTGCCATACACTTCGGCAAACTTCTGGGAAAGAGGCAGACAAGTATCACTGCCTTTAATTTTGCAAACAACTTTCTGGGCACTCATCACGGACGGCAGCATCATGCTGACAACCAAACCCATAGCGATTAAACTCTTTTTCATAATCTTTGTTTTATTTCTTTATCAAAGGAACTTAATAAATATTACATTGTTGTTACAGGTCATTGACACCTGCGTGAAGACTTAGAACTTGTACTGAACACGGAAGGTAAAGACATTATCCTTGCGGTCTTTGGTCAGATTTTTCAAGGTACTGGTACCAACACCTGCGTCAGCGATATTTGTAGTTGTTTCGTTGCGTACGAAGTCGTAGTATGCCATGAATTTTACATTGCTGCTCCAACGGTAGTTCAGACCAACACCGAGGGTTGAATACTTCACGTCAGCAGCTCCGGTATTAACACCTGTGGTGACAGCACTTCCGATTTCATTGCCGGAAATCATCGTATTCGGGTCATAAACATCGTATTTCACAACAGCCTGTAAAGGAGTTTGGAGGATGTTCTGGATCAGGTAAGCGTAGTAACCGGCGAACGGACGGCTGTAGACATCTTTGCCTACATTGCTGGTCGTGACTGCACCAGCAGGAGATGCTGTAGATACTGAGCCAACATTGGCAGCAATCAAACTGGAGGAACTGGAGGAAGTACCAGGTTGCGTACCCATGAGGTATTCACCACGGAACTGCGTGATACCCAATGCCCAATCGTAGCTCAACTGAGCATCCAAACCAAGGTACTGGCGCAAAGATTGGTCGCCTTTTTTCACAGTTTCAAGAACAAAACCCTTCTCAGCACCACTCTTTTTCATCGTGTACAGGTTGGCGGTTGTATAAGCAAATCCACCTTTATATATGGATGCACCAAGGCCCCATTTGAATTTTTCATCAGCCGATGATTTAGTGGCAGAAAGGTGTCCTACAAAATCTTTGTATTTATCCGTTTCGACAGTGGTACCGTTACCATCGATCAAACCAAGATCCAGTCTCAAGAAATTCCAACTGGAAGTCTTCGGAGCCTGAAGAGTCAAACGGCCACCCAAATCACGTTCCTTCGGAAACAGCGTTTGGAAAATGCGGGAGCGTTCCGGTGTTTCACGGGCACTGGAGGAATAAGAAATTTCATAACCGAAAGGACGGTCGAACACACCACCGGTCAACGATATGGTGTTCAGCCACGGTTCAAGAACGGTCAGGTAAGCATCCTTGATGAACAACCCATTTTCAGTAATGTCAAACTGCATAACAGCCTGAGCGTTTTCGTTGTCATATAGGAATTTGATACGACCACGGCGTACTGCAATGCGGTTGTCGATGCCTGGATCAAAATTACCACCGGCAAAACTGGCAATACCTGCCGTATCCGCTTTCTGGAACTGTGTTTGGATATAACCGGAAATTTTTAACTTTTTTGCCAAAATGTTATCAGATTGCAACTGTTCCACATCGGAGTAGTTGACGGTTCCGACATTTTCTTGTGCCAAAGCCGGAGTAGCTAAGGAAAGTGCCAAAAGTGCGGCGGTAAATAGGGTACTTTTTTTCGTTTTCATAGGAATCGTTTTGTTTGGATTTCAAATTATGACGCAAAGTAACCGCCTGAATGTTACAATTATGTTTCACGTAAGCGAAATAGTTGTTTCAGAAATGTAATTGGAACAACGTTGGAACAATCCGGCCAATTCATGACTATATTTGTTAAAGATACTAACAACATTACCAATGAAAGACAGTCCGGAAATCATTGATAGACAACCGGCAGTAGCAGGTCAGTTTTACCCTGCCCAACCGGACATACTGCAGCATGAACTCCAGGAACTTTTTGCAGCGGCAGAACCCAGACGCTTCAAAAACGTGCGTGCCATCATCAGTCCGCATGCAGGTTACATATTCTCTGGACAAGTTGCCGCTTCCGCTTTCAACCAGATCGACCCGGAACAAAATTTCCGCCACGTGTTCATCCTGGCTTCCTCCCATCACGAAAACCTGCATGGTGCCTCTGTGTATTGCAGTGGCGACTACCTCATGCCCTTCGGCAGGGTCAAAGTGGACACCAACATGGGCAAACATTTGGTTGAAACCCATCCCGAACTGTTCAACGACAACCCACGTCCACACCTTAATGAACACAGCTTGGAAGTACAGCTGCCTTTCTTGAACTATGTACTCGATTGCGATTACAGCACTATTCCCATTGTTCTTGGAGCGCCCGACCATCACCTCTGTGAAGCGATGGCCGCAGCCCTGAAACCCTTCTTCACCGAAAAGAACCTCTTCATCATCAGCAGCGATTTCTGCCATTATCCGGATTACACGGATGCCAAGAAGGTGGATATTGAAACCAAGAATGCCATCCTCTCCAATGATCCCGGCGAGCTACGGAATACCCTTCGTTCCCATGTACTGGATCATGTTCCCGGCCTGGTTACCAGCCTCTGCGGTTGGACCTCCGTCCTGACCCTGATGTATATGACCCAAAACGACCCTTCACTCGAATACCACGCTGTCATGTACCGAAATTCGGGTGACACGCCTCATTATGAAGACATGGAACGGGTAGTAGGTTATTGGGGAATCGTTGTTTGTTCAAAATAAAGGCTTCAGACCATGGAACTTGAATTGACCTCCAAAGACCGGGATGACCTATTGGCCCTGGCACGACGCACCATCGAAAGCAAAGTGCACCACACTCCATATGAACAGCCCAATTCGGATAACTTTTCCGACACCCTTCGTTCCCGCTGCGGAGCCTTCGTGACCCTTCATATCAACGGCCATCTCCGCGGTTGCATCGGTCACCTCATCGGCGACTATCCCTTATACAAAATGGTGGAGGAAATGGCCATTTCAGCCGCCATGCACGACCCCCGCTTCTACCCTGTCACTCCCGAAGAACTCGCCATGCTCGACATCGAGATTTCAGTCCTTTCCCCCATGCATAAAATCGCCGACATCTCCGAAATCGTTCTGGGCAAACACGGCATCCTGATTCAGCAGGGACACAGTTCGGGCGTTTTTCTCCCACAAGTGGCCACCGAGACGAATTGGACATTAGAAGAATTTCTTGGTCACTGTTCCCATGACAAGGCAGGACTCCCTTGGGACGGCTATAAAATGGCGGATGTGTACATTTTTACAGCTATTATTTTCGCGGAGAAGCGTTAAAAAATGAACACTCATTCAAACATCAACGAATCATCAACTTCAAACTGATTTTATTTATTTGCACATAGTACAGTCCTTTTGGAAGGAAGCGAATGTTTATTTCGTGTTCCTTTTTACTCAAGATGGCTTCTTTATAACGTACAATGCCATTCTCATCAAAAATTCTTAATGTTCCACTTGTATTTACGTCAAATTTCACCGTAACTACATCCGCTGCCGGGTTTGGATAAAGGAAGTTTCCGATGTTCTGAATGGCTTCAGCAGTATCTTTAATTAGGGCTCACTGAATAATAGATATAATATTCAGTGGACCCTAATTATATATAATTATTTGGAATACAAATAGATATGTCACGGATTGCATCTAGATCCTTGGGGATGTTCAAAAAGGATACCAATGCCTTTACCGTTTAAATGCACGCCATCATAAAAACAGGATTCATCACAACCACAATTAGCCGGATTATAGGAACCAATAATTTCAATATGATTCAATGCTGAAAACGAATGAATGTATTCCATCCCTAATTTTGCATATTCAAAATGCTTTTTTGTAATGAGCTTTTGATAGACGAGGGGATGATACGGCGCGCAAAGCACACGGAGATGTACACCATCCTTTTTTATACAATCAATAAGATCTTGTAGTTCTTTCTTATATTTTTCCGATAAGTGATCGTAAGAATCAAACTGTCGATACGTCCATTTTGATGCAAGCATATTAACATATTTCTGATCGGGATTCCTAGTACTTACATTATAACTTATTGAACCATCATAATGCATCGTTTCACCCGCATTGTCGTAACTCATTGTGGCAACAATAACGGTGCGTTTGCCATCCACTGCATTTTTAATTTTACTCGGTAACAACCTTGATGAACTTTGGAAGTAGGACATTGAAAACAAGTTCTTTATCCGCATCCAATCCGTCTTGACCTTTGATACAATAACTTCAGAGTCTTTATGAAAAAACGCATGGTAATAGGCTTCATTATCCCTCCATCTGGAATCCGTATTATTATCGTTGAACATTTGAGGATCAAGGCATATGATTACATTTTTAGTCTTTATTCCCGATAATTTGGTAATGTAATACATCGATATCATATCTTCCAATGCCCCACCACTCACACTTAAATTCAAAACGGAGCCGTCTTTAAGAACTTTTTCAGAAAGTAACATGGTTCGACTCGGTCCTAAGATCAAATTATCAACATTTTTACTGTATCTCTGAACTAAAAATCTCTTTAACAAACGTTCATTCAAATTGGCATCGGTGTTTGTTGCATTTTTTCCCGAAATCAGGATGTCAACAATGGATTTTTCATAGTTGCCATTTCCGTAAACATGGGATGGATCAACAATATAATTACAAAGGGGAATGGTTGAAACCAAACATGCTAACACCATCAACTTTAAGAGAAACTTTTTCATATTTAAAATTGAAAATAGATGAATGGTGAGGGGTTTGTTTGCATAAAACTACACGTTATAAGGATGACAATGAAATAGATGCACCAACGGACAAGCCCACTTTTTATCACTGCCAAATCCATTCCATGTTCCTTTTCTCTTTGGATCCATTCCACGACAAACATACCTATTGTTAGCAAAACAACACAGAACAACAATTTGTTTAAAATGGTCATGGGAGCTATCAAAGACATACTAAACAAGCCACTGAAATAGTCAAATGCCTCTCCCAAACTATTTGCTCTAAAAATGATGGTTCCAAAAGTGAATAACAGGAAAACCCCTATCATTTTGAGGAGGTCGCTAAAATAGGGCAAACCATATTTTGTTGCTTTTAATTTGCTTTTCTTGGTAAAATTACCCGACAAAATGAGTGGAATAAACAATAGACCATTGTATAATCCGAACACGCCATAGGTCCAATTCGCCCCATGCCACAATCCAATTACAACCATGTTGATGGTAATAGCCAATACAATCCCTACATTCGCCAAGTTTCTGAATTTAACATTCAATGGCATAAATACAAAATCGGTCACCCAGGAGGTTAACGACATATGCCAATTTCGCCAGAATTCGGCCACATTTCTGGTAAAAAATGGATAATGGAAGTTTCTAGTCACCCGAAATCCCAAGATTTTGCCTACCCCAATAGCCATATCCGAATAACCTGAGAAATCCGTGTAAAACTGAATGCTTAAAAAGATCGCAACCAATGCAAGGTTACTTCCTGTTTGATTAGGGATGTCAGACCATACATTATTGATAACCTGTGCCAGATTATCGGCGATAACCATTTTTTTAAACATACCCCAAAGTATTTGCCGGCTACCGTCAACAACCTGATCATACTTGAACACTCTTTTCTGTTGTAGCTGAGGGATAAACTTGCTTGGTCTGTCAATAGGACCGGCCATAATGGTCGGAAAGAAAGCGACAAATGTTGCAAAAGCAACAAAATCAGTACTTGGATCCATCTTATTGCGATGTATCTCAATAACATAGCTTATCAACTTAAAAGTAAAGAAGCTGACCCCTATTGGCAAAATAATATGGAATGCACTCCAATTCGTATGCAAGCCAAATGCCTGAAACAAATCGGAAAACGATTCGATAAAAAAGTTCAAATACTTAAAATACAGCAATATGCCAATGCCCATAAGGACGCCAATCGTTGTCAGCAATGATGACTTTTTTATATTCGATGTTTTACCAATCGCTATTCCCAAACCATAGAAGGCCACTGTTGACATGAATAATAATGGGATCATTTTCCAATTGGCAAAGCCATAGAAGACATAACTGGTCAAAAGCAACAACCAATTTTGTGCTTTAGTTTTTTCTTTCAATATGAAATAATAGAGACAAAAAACCACTGAAAAGAACGCAAAAAATTGGTATGAATTGATAATCATAGCAATAACCCTATTTGAATGTGACCTTGTGCAACAATCCGATTCTCCTGATTCCAAAATTTAAAATGAAATTCGACAACATTCACGCTTTCGTAAATGCCTTTTATCTTTGCTTCAAAACGAAGTTTGTCGTTCATGTACACAGGATTCTTAAATACAATGTCCTGTGAGTGAATAATGACCTCTTTTGAGGGCAAGCACTCACCGATAAAATACGATATAAATGCGTTTAGTATATTGCCATACATGACCCGTTCTCTAAATCCCTTGTTAATAGCGTAAGCGGCATCTGTATGAAGTGGATTTCTATCACCACTACATTCCTGGAAACGCTCATAAATGGATTCAGTCACAAGAAACTGATGGGTAAGAAGACCTCCATTATCGGTTTCTACAGCACTCTTAAATTCATTAATATCCACAACACGACTTATTTCAAAGAAATACTATCTATCATTTCGCCTACATTTTTCCAAGTAAGGATTTCGCGCGAAGTGAATTTCAATTTAAAACTTTTTTCAATTGCAACGATTAATTGAATATGTGTCAGTGAATCCCATCCTTCAATATCATCTGCCATTGTTTCTGAAGTCAAGATGATAGAATCATCGTCTAGAATATCACTAAAAATTGTTTGCACCCTTTCCAAAATTTCAGCCTTTTCCATTTTTTAATATTTTTTTAATAAAGTAATTTTTTGATTTAAACGCATCTATGTATAATAGGAATTGAGAATCCATTTTTTCGAAGCCCAGTTTCAGATAATGATCAGCAACCATCTCGTTTTTTGGGGTCGGAATATATTCACCAATAATTTTTTTATAGCTAGCCTTTTTGGCATACTCTACGATGGTATCCAACGTAAAATCTTCCATTCCTCGTTTTAATACCCTACAACTCATTAACCACGAATCAATAAAAAGCGACTCCTCATCTATTGTTTTTAGTATGACGACAGCGATTAAGCCGTTATCGCCAAATGTATCCTTAAGTGTAAAGCTGAAACAATGACTACCTTCATCCTTTTGGATACGTTCAATATCTCCTTCGGAATATCTGATAGTACGAAGATTAAATTGATTTGATCGTTGAGTTAATTGAGCGACACGAGGTGTAATGTATTTGGTGAAACCTTCAACTTCGCAAACCATGTTAAGACTTTTCAGAAATTCAGCTTCATTGGTGAATTTACTTTGAGTCAATGCCCGTTTCGCTTCCGCTTGATATTGTTTGGTCCTGTCTTTATCACCTGTCGAATAATTGACAGTTTCAAAAAGATTCAATCCATATAAAAATTCGAGGTAATCGGCTGGATCTTCTGGCAATTCAGGCACAAGGACGCCTGGGACGTTCAATCTGACCATATTCCGCTCAAATGGATTATCATCTAGAAATACCATTGAGTCAAAACCAATATTAAGTATAGACTGTAATTGCCTAATATTGTCGGCTTTATTCTCCCAATTTGCTATGAACACCGCCACATCTTCAAGCCGCAATATCATTTCCGGATGCTTCTCAAACGGTTCTTTTGCAATTGATTCAGTATTCTTACTAACAATTGCAAGAATGACACCACGCTCTTGGAGTTTTTTTACCCATTGTTGAAATTCAACAAAAGATTTTCCAATACCTAGTCCATGGCCAAGTTGAATACCTTCTAAACCGTCATCACCAATAACCCCTCCCCATAACGTATTGTCCAAATCGAGTATAAGACATTTTTTGAAGTACCCTTTTACTGCACATATTAAATCCATTGTTCGTGAAGCTATTAAAGGCAAGGCATCTAGTGACAAGATCATCTCGGTACTTGTATAAATGGATGCATCAAACATGGTGTCACGACCAATTTGATTTTGAATCGAAGCCAAATCGCAAATAAACAAATCGGGGCAACCTTGTGCCAAATTCATCAAATCATAATTAAGCTTTCGAGTTTGATATATAAAGGATTCTTCAATCTGATTGGCCAAATTCCCGAATACTACATCATCAATCTCAGGATAATTGTAATACACAATTTTACCCGGAATATTTTGGCAAATCATATTCACAAAATCTATCCTATTATCAGCCAGGCACTTTCGTTCTTCGGGTTTTAACTTATTGAATTTCTCAAGGAATTTATGTGTAGATTGGAAGACGATGGTTAAATCTGCTTCGAATTGATACAATTCAGACCCGGGATCCATAACTTGTCGTTCGATCTGGTTGTAATCCGATTCAAACAGTTCAAGAGTCAGACCTCTTTCAATAGCCATACCCTTTAAAGCAATGGCCAAAAACGGGCTGGCCGTATCTGCAATCAACGAAACCTTTACAACGGGGAAAATGTTCGAAGGCCTTTTAAAATTACCCTTCAACTCCTTAAATGATTTAAAAGAAGTTATAGTAGACATATATTTATATTAAAAAAAACAACTCCTAAATTATGGAACCACCGTCAACTCTTATGATTTGACCAGTAACGAACGAAGCCTCATCAGAAGCCAGAAACAAAATGACATTCGCAATCTCCTCCGGATCAGCTGCACGTTTTAAAGCCACTGACTGTTCCAATTTCTTTCGTACGCCTTCTTTCATATTTATAAACATATCCGTTTTCATCGGACCTGGTGCCACAGCATTGACTCGAATATTAAAAGGGGCCAGTTCCTGTGCTATGGAAATTGTAAACTGATTTAATGCAGCTTTACTTGCATCGTAACAGGCACCTCCCGGTTGTCTGCCAAAACTTCCAGTTGATGTAACGTTAACGATACAACCTTTATCTTGCCGCATCATCAAATTAGAAAGTTGCTTAGTTATTAGGAACGGTGCAAAATAATTCACTTTAAAGGTTTCTTCAACGTCCTCATATTCAGTAATAAATTGTGGTTTTATGGTATTAATCGCTGCGTTGTTGATTAGAACATCAATAGAAACATTGTAGGATGCAATTTTTTCCATCCCCTTAATAATTTCGTCTTTATCTGACATATCAAAATAAATCGGATATATGGTCACTCCTTCTGAATGTTCAATTTGATGACAAAGCTCAAGAAAGGCCTCATTTTCTTTTCGTAAACACGCAAAAATAGTATACTTTTTCTTTGCAAACACTTTAAGAAGTGAAAGTCCCAACCCTCGGTTGCTTCCAGTAATAACGACAGTGCTCATTTTCGGATTTTACAACTTGTACTTTATCAAAATATCTTCAACAATCTGTTCAGGTGTCAGTCTGTTTTGTGTTAATAAAAAATCATATCCACCAGGCATCGGAAAAACATCTTTAACACCGAGTTTGAGCAATGGTGGAAAATGGGTGAATTCGGTAATATATTCGGAAATAGAGGAACCCAACCCTCCAATTAAATTATGTTCTTCTACAGATACAAATAATTTGCAGTGCTTAGAATTGTTTAGAATATCTACATCCATCGGTTTGATGGTATGAACATCAACTACCTTAGCTTTAATTCCATGCTCTTCTAATAGATCGCCAACTCTAACAACTTGATGTACCATCGAACCAGTTGCAAATATGGTTACATCGTTTCCTTCACGCAAAACGTTTGACTTCCCGATTTCAAACGAAAAATTCTCTTTGTAAACAATGGGAGCATCCTTGGGACCTGTTAACCGGATATAGACAGGGGCATCCATTTGAAGAGCTGCTTCAAAAGCTTTAACCGCTTCTCCTGCGTCAGCTGGAGACAAGACGATCATGCCTGGAATGCCACGCATCAGTGAAAGATCTTCGGTCGCATAATGGGTATTCCCAAAGAATTTCAATAAGAATCCCGAATTAAGTCCTACAAGGATAACGTTATTGCGCATATATCCTAAATATTGACGAACCATTTCAAAACAACGCATGGAAATAAAAGCAGCCTGCGCCACAGCTATACATTTAAAACCCTCAGAGGCCAGACCAGCTGCAACACCTATCAAGTTTTGTTCAGCAATCCCTACGTTGTAGAAGTTGTTCGGATAGAGAAATTTGAACCGGTCCAAACCAGCGGCTAGAGCCATATCAGAGGTAAGAACTTTAATTGTTGGGTATTTCTCCATGTTATCCATTAGAGAAACACCAAAGATAGAGTTGCTTTGACCAATATTGGCAAAAGCATTTACATCAAAATAGGTTTCATTCTCCATCTGTACAATTCCAATTATTTAGTTCCTCTATAGCCCTTTTATATTGTGTGTCCGACAGGCTTCCATGGTGCCAAGTCCTTTTGTTTTCCATAAAGGAGACACCCTTCCCTTTAATGGTTCTTGCAATAATGGCATTGGGTTTAAATTCACTTCTTTCGTTAAACGCCACCATTAAATCTTTAATGGAATGGCCATCTACCTCAATGGTTTTAAAGCCGAATGCCGAAAATTTATCATGGAGCGATTCGAGATTCATGACTTCTTCAGTAGGTCCATCCGATTGGAGGTGATTGTAATCGACAATCACTGTGAAATTGGTCAAATTAAAATTATTCGCACACATTAGTGCTTCCCAAACCAAACCTTCATCGCATTCACCATCTCCCAGTAAAACAAAAATCTGATTGTTTAACCCTTTATCTTTACAAGCAAGGGCAACACCAACAGCGTAAGAAATTCCCAAGCCTAAACTACCACCGGAAAATTCAAGACCTTTCATTATGTCCCTTTTTGCGTGAGCCAAAAATTGACTTCCGTTATCTTCAAAGGTATCGAGCGCTTCTTTAGAAATGAGTCCGATGGATTCCAATGCACAATAAAGGCCTAGTGCTGCGTGGCCTTTGCTTAGTATCACTCTGTCTCTTTCCTCCAAGCCGTTTGGTCTATTCAAGATGATGGAATGATACAACGTAACCAAGGTTTCCACCGAAGATAAACTTCCACCAATATGAGCACCATTTTTTTTTGACAGATAAGTAAGTTCAACAATTCTTAATCGTAACTCATTAGAAATCTTTTCAAGATTTTTGATGGATTGTTGGTAGTTTATCATATCGATTCTGATTGAAATGCATATAGACAAAAGTACGCAAAATGTTACAATTCGCAATATACCATCTCGGATTTAAATATGTCAATCCTGTTAGTTCCCTATTGCTTGCTTTTGGATAATTTCAATCTTGAGAATGTGAAGATAAAAACACACACAATATTAATATATTAATTAATAATAAATAACTATTAGACTATGAAATAAACCAATAATTACACATATTATTCACTAAGTTATTTGAGCGGATTATTCTAAAAAAGTTAACCCCAAAAGTTTTTGTCTAACTTTTGGGGTACAGTTCAGTCTAACTTTTAGGGTTTATTTCAATTTTGAAACACCCTATTTAAGTAGCATTGCTCGAATATTAGTTATTCTCAGGTCTTAACTTGCGAACAACGGCCCCAGTCCGCCACATTTCGCTTTCACGCAACGTTTTCAACTCTTCTTCCAACTTCTCGCGATAATCCACCTTAGAATTCGAGTCGATGGAACGCTGAGCCTCGTTACCACAAGCGACTTCGGCATACAGTTTTTCGAAAACCGGCTTGGAAGCATCGTGGAAAGGACCCATCCAGTCCAAAGCACCACGCTGGGCTGTGGTGGAACAGTTGGCGTACATCCAGTCCATACCGTTCTTGGCGAACAAAGGCATCAGAGACTGAGTCAGCTCTTCAACGGTTTCGTTGAATGCTTCGGAAGGTGTGTGGCCGTTGGCGCGGAGCACTTCGTACTGTGCCAACAGAATACCTTGAATGGCACCCATCAAGGTACCACGTTCGCCGGTCAAATCGGAGTACACTTCACGTTTGAAAGTGGTTTCGAACAGGTAGCCTGAACCGACACCGATACCCAGCGCAACCACACGGTCAAAAGCCTTGCCGGTAGCATCTTGGAAAATTGCGTAGGAAGAGTTCAAACCACGACCTTCGAGGAACATAGTGCGCAAAGACGTACCGGAACCTTTGGGGGCAACCAAGATAACGTCTACATCTTTGGGAGGAACAATATTGGTGCGTTCCTTGTAGGTGATGGCAAAGCCGTGTGAGAAATACAAAGCCTTGCCTGCAGTCAGATACGGTTGGATGCGCGGCCATACTTCAATCTGGGCAGCATCGGACAACAGGTATTGGATTACTGTACCACGCTCGCAAGCTTCTTCGATTTCAAACAATGTTTCACCAGGAACCCAACCATCGGCGATGGCTTTGTCCCAAGTTTTGCCACCTTTGCGCTGACCAATGATCACATTGAAACCATTGTCGCGGAGATTAAGGGATTGGCCCGGACCCTGAACGCCGTAACCGATTACAGCGATCACTTCGTTTTTCATTGTTTCACGAGCTTTCTCCAAGGAAAACTCTTCGCGGGTCACCACGTTTTCGTCG
>Ga0209429_10000735_pt1 | contig 21394 bp, 13 predicted proteins | sample BarGraNGADG00212_3_FD_184493 | JGI IMG/M metagenome (GOLD analysis project Ga0209429, IMG submission 184493) | Arctic peat soil microbial communities from Barrow, Alaska - Barrow Graham LP Ref core NGADG0004-212 (SPAdes) (version 2) | ecosystem: Environmental > Terrestrial > Soil > Wetlands >...
TATCTTTGCACCGCAAAACGCGAATTAGCTGCGCTCCGGAAGGATGGGTGAGTGGCTGAAACCACCAGTTTGCTAAACTGACGTACTCGTAAGGGTACCGGGGGTTCGAATCCCCCTTCTTCCGCAAACACCGATGAAAATCGAAGAAAACCCTGTAATTCGCTGAATTGCAGGGTTTTTTGATGTGTAAAAGAAAGCAATAAAAAGAAGAAAAAGGAAATACTACCGTGCACTTCAGCTAAACTTTTTAAGGAATTCCTACATGCAGAGTTAAAGGTCAATGACATTTTGGTTCGTGATGTTGACATTCAACTTTTGGAAAAGTATAAATATTACCTTATGACTCATGACTGTACGGCAGAACAGGAATAATACAGCAGTCAAATACATCAGGAATTTAGGTAAAATCCTTCATCAGGCAGAATCCACAGGAGCAATAAAATCATGCCCTATTGAGCAAAGGATTTCCTTACCACCGAAGAGCTTTCGACTCTAACAAATCATCATTTTGAAATATTGAGACTGGATCAAGTAAGGGATATTTTCCAATTCTGCTGTTACACATTTGTTGCACTTAATCAGAACCATTTATCAACCAACTAATTACACAATGATGTTCTGTCGATAGGTAATGATTTAGAAACCATCTGCCTACCTCGTTTTGCCTTGGTTTTCAACGTCTCAAATGACTGCTGCAAAGATATTGAATTTAAAGCAAACAACAAAGAAAGCAAAGCCATTTTCCTTCCCATGGCAATATTACTCAAATCTTTCCGAACCTCAATAATATTTATAAGCCCTGGTGATTTTGTTATATAGCGTCAAAAAGTATCGTTTAGCATTGTTCATATATTTATTGCATGGGGCATATCCAATACCCACGATAGCGGTTTTTGCCGGGAACTGCTCGAACAAGCGCTGGAGAAGCATGGACATCCGGAGATATTCAATACTGACCAAGGTAGCGAATTTATAGCTAACGCATTTACCAAAATACTGAATGATAGAGATATAAGAATCAGTATGGATGGTAAAGGAAGGGCACTGGACAACATTTTCGTGGAAAGACTTTGGCGTAGTGTCAAATACGAGTACATTTACCTGAGCAGACCTGAAACCGGCATAGTCTTGTTTGATGGACTTACGGAGCACTTTGATCATTACAACAGCAACCGAATGCATCAGTCTTTGAGTTATAAAACACCTGAAGAGGTCTATATGGCAGCCTAAGGATACACCAAGACTGTTGAATCGAGGACAACTCCTAAAAGAGTTGCCGCCCGTTACAACAGTTCATAATCATCATCAGTTATTTTGGTTGGTTAATAAAGAAAAGAAATAAAATTTTAAAGAATACACCTTAAAGCAGGAATGGAACTGTCTGGATAGTGGGGTACATTATATCTCTCAGGAAATGAAACATGAGAGTAAAATAGATAGTAATGATTTTGTATCTTCTTTTCAAAAACTTTACTGATATTTGCATGAATTGTTGATACAGCTATCCGGAATCAATACCATGCAAATATTTGACAACATAACGAATAAGGTCAAAGATGATCTTTCAAAAACCATTTCTAAGGGCAGTCGCATTTCCATTGCTTCGGCCTGTTTTTCCATCTATGCCTTCGAAACGCTAAAAGAGCAATTAAAGGACATCTCCGAATTGCGCTTCATCTTTACCTCACCCACCTTTGTGGTTGAAAAAGCTAAAAAGGAAAAACGAGAATTTTACATTCCACGCATTAACAGAGAACGGAATTTATATGGCTCAGAGTTTGAGGTAAAGCTTCGAAACGAATTGTCACAAAAAGCCATCGCCAAAGAATGTGCCGATTGGATCAGACAAAAGGCTCGCTTCAAATCAAACGTTACCAATGAGGCCATGAGCGGTTTCATGAATGTACAGGCTGATACCGACAACACCTATTTCCCCATGAACGGGTTTACCACCGTCGATCTTGGCTGTGAAAAAGGAAATAACATCTACAACATCGTAAATAAGTTTGATGCTCCATTTAGTACGGAGTATATCAAGATTTTCAACACACTCTGGAATGATAAAGAAAAACTAAATGACGTCACGGAACAAATTATCGAGAACATCTCAACTGTCTACCGGGAAAACTCTCCTGACTTCATTTATTTTGTCACGTTGTACAATATTTTCAATGAGTTTCTGGAAGATATCTCTGAGGACGTTTTGCCCAACGAACAAACCGGATTCAAATCAAGCGTCATTTGGAACAAGCTTTACAACTTCCAACAAGATGCTGCACTCGCCATCATCAACAAACTGGAAAAGTTTAACGGTTGTATTTTGGCCGATAGCGTCGGTTTAGGCAAAACTTTTACAGCCCTTGCCGTTATTAAATACTACGAAAATCGCAATAGATCGGTCCTTGTCCTTTGCCCCAAAAAGCTTAACGACAACTGGGTGACCTTTCGAAGCAACCTGCTGAACAACCCCATAGCCAAAGATAGGCTCCGATACGACGTTCTGTACCATACAGACCTGTCAAGAGACTCCGGCACGACCAATGGATTGCCCCTTGACCGCATCAATTGGGGCAATTATGACCTTGTAGTAATCGATGAATCACACAATTTCAGAAATGGAGGTCAGACATACGGGGACGATGAAAAGAAGGAAAATAGGTACCTGCGTCTGATGAATAAGGTTATTCGGGATGGAGTGAAGACTAAAGTGCTTATGCTTTCAGCGACTCCTGTAAACACCCGATTTTACGATCTTCGCAACCAACTGGCCTTGGCCTATGAGGGTGATTCAGAAAATATAGACGAACTTCTGAACACCCAAAGGAGCATCGACGATATATTCAGGGAAGCACAAGCGGCTTTCAATAAATGGAGCAAGTTTGAGCCAAAAGATCGAACTACAAATAAACTTCTGGACATGCTTGACTTTGACTTCTTTGAAGTCCTGGATAGTGTAACCATAGCACGCTCCCGCAAGCAGATTGAAAAGTATTACAATATGGAAGCTGTCGGAAAATTTCCCGAAAGATTAAAGCCCATGTCTTTCCGCCCCTCATTGACCAATAAGAAAAATGCCATCAATTACAATGAGATTTACAGTCTCCTGATGCAATTAAATCTGTCCATTTACACGCCTTCCAACTATATTTACCCCAGTCGGACAGAAAAATACGAAAACGTCTATGGCAGGGATATGGGCAATACCTTCTTTAAACAGTCAGACAGAGAATTGGGTATTAGACGTCTGATAAGCATCAACTTACTCAAACGGATGGAAAGCTCCGTACATTCATTCAAACTCACGACGGAACGCATCAAGGAATTGATAGACCATACCATTGAATCTATAGACCATTACGGAAAAGAGGTTTCCCTGATAGATTTGAACGCCATTGATGATTTAGATCCGGATGATCAGAACACCGACTTATTCACCGTGGGCAAGAAAGTGAAGATATCCTTGAATGATATGGATACCCTGTCTTGGCGTACGGATCTCGAAGAGGATTCAAAGGTATTGGAAATGCTGCTATTGTATGTATACGACATCACTCCTGTTTATGACAACAAGCTTCAAACGCTGTTGCAGGCTATTGACCAGAAGATAGAACATCCCATCAACGACGGTAACAAAAAAATAATTGTCTTTACAGCATTTTCCGATACTGCGGAATATCTGTATGAGAATATCAGTTCATACGTCAAGGAAAAATATCAGCTCGAGACAGCCATCATAACCGGTTCTTCCGATTCCAGGACAACACGCCCAAAGCTGAAGACAGACCTTAATACCATTTTGACTTGCTTTTCACCCATATCAAAAGAAAGGAATCTGGTTATGCCCAACAACTACGAAAACATTGATATACTGGTAGCTACCGATTGTATTTCCGAAGGGCAGAACCTTCAGGACTGCGATTACCTCATAAACTACGACATACACTGGAATCCAGTGAAAATCATCCAACGTTTTGGACGTATCGATCGCATTGGCAGTCGCAACAAAGAAATACAGCTGGTCAATTTCTGGCCGGACATGGACTTAGACGATTACATCAATCTGAAAAGCCGGGTAGAGACCCGCATGAAAATAGTAGACCTCAGTGCCGGTGGTGGAGAAAACCCAATCAGCGACGAAGAGAAAAACGACCTGGAATACCGCAAACAACAGCTGCAACGTCTGATGAATGAAGTCGTGGACATCGAAGAGATGAACACCGGTATTTCCATCATGGACTTGGGTTTGAATGAATTTCGCCTGGACTTACTGGAATATATGAAAGGCAACCAGGACATTGCTTATACCCCCTATGGGATGCATGCCATTGTTGGTTCAACCGATATGGCTCCAAAAGGTGTTATCTATGTCTTAAAAAACCTCAGCAACGGTGTGAATGTCAATAGCCAAAACCGCCTGCACCCGTTCTATATGGTTTACTTGTCTGAAAATGGAGAAGTCGTCTGTAATCACTTATCACCAAAGAAAATGTTGGATTTGATACGATACCTTTGCAAAGGAAAGTCAGAGCCCATCCGTGAACTCTGCCGATCTTTTAATCAGGAAACCCGTGATGGCCGAAAAATGGATAAATACTCTGATCTGTTGGAAAAAGCCATCCGATCCATCATCCATGTAAAAGATGAAAGTGATATTGACAGCCTGTTTTCATTGGGTGAAACGACAGCTCTGACCCATAAGATTTCCGGTCTGGAAGATTTTGAACTGGTTTGTTTTTTGGTGGTACGTTAAATTGATTCGACAATGATACATTTTCCAGAGAGTACCAAAGTTGGCTTAAAAATACCCAAGGAGAAGTTCTACGCTAATATGGAGATGACAGCCGATATGAAGCGTCGCTTTATCAACCTCATCAATCACATCGTTTGGCAATACAAGCTCTCCGACTCTACTTTGAATGTGGGAAAAGGAACCATGGTTGTTGAAATTGATGTCTTCGAGGTTTATCTGAAAGTCAAGGAAGTCAATACGGCCATATTTGACTTTATCGAACAGCACTTTCCCAGGCACACGTTGTTTGTTTTAATATACGAAGAGGAAGCAAATCTTCTGGTCAGTTATAAAGAACCGATTGCGAACCGCCCGGGCAAATTCAAGATTTTGGAGAAATTTCAGACGGACTGGATGACTAAGACTCAGACTCAGCTTGAACTTACCATTGACGGATTGAACATGGATCAGGTGTATGAATCCCTGGTCAGACAAATCGGGAGAATCAAAGTAGAACGAGAAAACCCTCTACGCATCGGTCAATCCATTCTGAACCAACAGACCAAAGAGAAGTTACAGAAGCAAATACTGCTACTTGAAAAAAAAATGCACAACGAGAAACAATTCAATATACAACTAAAAATTTCAAACGAAATCAAATCGCTGGAGATAGAACTTGCGAAAATTTGCAAATAAGCCCCAGTGAATTACCTTTCATATCGTATAAGTCAGGTATAAGCTGACAATAATACTTTGCGAAACAAGAACATTTGGAAGACCTTGACACCCTCTTTGGAGCGAGTCGGAAATAAACTGGGAACAAGTTAGAATCCTATTGTATATTTGACAATAATTAGAATTTTGACAGTAAATGTAGTTTTCTGTCAAATTATAGTTATATTCGCAGCAAATAGAATGACAGGACTATGGATGCACTACATACCGATGAATTAAAAAAGACGTTTGCTCAGAAAGACGCTATTAATGTACGGGACATTGGTTCTTTTTATCAGTCGCTGGAATCAGGTGTGCCTCAATCTACGGTCAACTGGAGAATTTACAAATTGGTTGAAAGAGGAATCATCCAACGAGTTGGAAGAGGTAAATACCAAATAGGCGGAAGTTCTTTTTTTGAACCCGGAATCACCAGAAAAATGATTCAGGTAAATCGATACATGAAAAAACAATTTCCTTATATTAAGTGTATTGTGTGGCATATTGGAGACATCAATACCTTTTCACAGCACCTGTTCAACAAGGACATTACGTTCGTAGAAGTAGAAAGAGACGTCGTTGAATCGGTTACCGATCAACTCCGGGATAAATTCAAATACGTACAGGACAGTCGGACTACTTCTTATCTGTACCCGAACGAAAGCGTCATTATGGTCCGTCCCTTAGTGACCGGAGCACCCATCCAAACAGTCAAGACTGTCCCCACCACCACTCTTGAAAAAATATTGGTGGACATTTATTCCGACAAAGTTTTTGATTTCTTTCAAGGATATGAACTGTCCTTGATTTTTAAGAATGCTTTTACCAGTTACACCATCCACATGGAGCGTCTGCTTAGATACGCCAGCCGAAAGGAAAAACGGGCAGCCATCAGTGAGTTTATTCAAACTATTAAATAATACCATGGTACACGAATCGAGCACCTCTGCCGGGTGGATTTTAAAAATAGCCAAAGATAAAAAAGCAGATCCTATATTGGTTCAGAAAGCAATACGTGCATTGTTTCTGCTGGAAGGACTTAGCGAATCCAATCTAAAATTTGTATTCAAAGGTGGTACCGCTTTGATGCTTTTGTTGGGAAGTACCAGAAGGCTTTCCATTGACATTGATATCCTTGTTCCGGAATCCGGAAATCTGGGTGATGCACTCCAACACATTGCAACAAGTAAAGGGTTTTTGAGGTTTGAAGAGCAACACCGTGAAAATCAGGGTGACATACAAAAAGCGCACTTCAAATTTTTTTTCGAAAATGTATTGAAGCCCGGAAGCGAAGATTACATCTTGTTGGATATTTTGTTTGAAAAAATCCTTTATCAACAAGTCATTCCAGTCTTGATTGAGTCACCCTTCGTTTTCCCGGAAGGAGAAGCGCGTTCTGTCCCAGTCCCAGACTTCAACAACATCATGGGAGATAAATTAACAGCTTTTGCTCCCAATACCATTGGTATACCCTATTTCAAGAAAGAGAGATCTATGGGACTTGAAATCATCAAGCAACTTTATGATGTCGGAAACATCTTTCCACATATAGATAATACTGTCGCTGTAGGCAGCGTCTTTAACGATTTTGCAAAAACGGAGATGGCCTATAGAGCACTGGGCAACAATATTCAAATAGTGCTGGATGACATTTTCGAAAACTGTTACTCCATTTGCACGCGGGGGAAATCGGGAAATGCCAATTTTGAAATACTTCAAATGGGTATCAAACAAGCAGATGCTTACATCTTCTCTGAAAGCTACCATCTGGAAAAAGCCATTACACATGCTGCAAGAGCGGCCTACATGACGGCTTTGATACAGTCCGGCGACCCTGTCATGTTCTTCCAATCAGGGACAGATATGAAAGACTGGATCATAGATGCCCCCTATCAAGGGCTCCAGAAGCTGAAAAAAACCAACCCGGAAGCGTTTTACTACTGGCACCAGTGCTTGCAACTGAAAAAAAACGGATAAAAAAACAGAAAAGCAAAATAAATACATCCAATATGAAAAAAATGAATATGGAGTCAGCAAATCTGACCGAACAGAATATCGATAGAATAGCAGCGTTGTTTCCGAATGTCATCACCGAGGCAAAAGATAGTGAGGGTAAGCTGAAACGGGCCATCAACTTCGATCTTTTGAGGCAGATGCTTTCTGAGGATGTGGTAGAAGGTGATGAGTGTTACGATTTCACCTGGGTGGGTAAAAAACAATCCATCATTGAAGGCAACAAACCCATCCGTAAAACACTCCGCCCATGCATGGAAGAGAGTAAGGACTGGGAGAAGACAGGGAATCTGTATATTGAAGGAGACAACCTCGACGTATTAAAGCTATTGCAGGGTTCGTATCAGAATGCCATTAAGATGATCTATATTGATCCGCCTTACAACACAGGGAATGATTTCATCTATCGGGATAATTTTGCAGTATCCAAAGAAGACTACGAAGAAGAGCTGGGAATGTTTGATGAAGAAGATAACCGCCTATTTAAGAACAATGAAAGTAACGGAAGGTTTCATTCGGACTGGTGCAGTATGATGTATCCAAGGTTGCAACTGGCGAGGAATTTGTTGAAGGATGATGGGGTGATTTTTATTTCGATTGATGATAACGAAGTAGAAAATTTGAGGAAAATTTGTGATGAGGTTTTTGGAGAATCATGCTTTGTTGCTCAAATTCCTTGGAGAAAACGAACTGCAAAATCAGATGTACCTCATGGTTTATCTCAAGATTATGAATGGATTATATGTTATGCAGCTCCCAGATTTATCGCATGTTTGGAAGGGGGAACTCGTAAATACTTTGAAACTCCTGATTTGCCGAATAAACCATGGAGAATACACGATTTAACAAAACAAACCTCTGCCAGTGAAAGACCAAATAGTTATTTCACAATAGTAAATCCAAAGAATGGAGAGGAATTTCCCGCAAATCTAAATAGAACGTGGGCAATTACAGAAGATACATTGCCTAAATATCTTATGGATAATAGAATTGTTTTTCCTGAGGATTACGATTTTCTAAATATAACAAAACCCGCGTTTAGGTATTTCAAAGAAGACGATGAAAAAAAGGCAGGTGATATGTTTGGATATATTCCAGTTAGTACAAATTTGCCAGCAGAAGTTGGAATGAGCCAAGACGGAACCAAAGATTTTGCAAAATTGTTTGACAGCAAAGCTTTTAGCTTTCCAAAGCCTGTTGATCTATTGAAGTATTTTATTAAAGTAGCTACTAATTTTCAAAAAGATGCCCTTATTCTTGATTTCTTCTCTGGTTCTGCTACAACCGCCCACGCTGTTATGCGACTAAACGCTGAAGACGAAGGTAATCGCAAATTCATCATGGTTCAATTACCCGAATCTTGTGATGAAAAAAGCGAAGCCTTTAATGCCGGCTATAAAAACATCTGCGAAATCGGCAAAGAACGCATTCGTCGGGCAGGCAAAAAGATCAAAGAAGAGGCAGGGTTGAACGGACAAAATCTGGATACCGGCTTTCGCGTCCTGAAGCTCGACTCTACCAATATGAAAGATGTGTATTACAGTCCGGCAGATTACAGTCAGCAACTGCTTCTTAATATGGAAAGCAACATCAAGGAAGACCGCTCCGATCTGGACCTTTTGTACGGGGTTATGACTGAATGGTGCTTGCCATTATCTCTATCACATTCCACAAAAATAATCGAGGCTGTCAAAGTGCATTTTGTCAACGACAACGATCTGGTCGCTTGTTTCGACGAAAACATCAGTGAAACTGCCATTAAGGACATCGCTCATCGAAAACCAATGCGGGTTGTATTCCGTGATAGCTCCTTTGCCAATAGTCCGGATAAGATAAATGTTTCTGAGATTTTTAAAACAATTTCACCTGACACAACAATTAAAGTTATATAGATAATATGGCAAACATACCTTCAAAACTAAAATATGCTATTGAAAAACTATTTCAAATGAGTGAAGGTTATGTCTTAGATTTCTCTAATGCGTCTTTTGCTCGTTTTATTAGTGATTCAGTAAATATTGATATATATGGTGGTAATGGCTATACTGACTATTGTTCAAAAGCCAATAAATTAAGACAATTTATCTCTTCTGAACCAGATGCAGTTGTTGGTAAATTGCTTAATGATATGCTGATATATTGTAGAGAAATGCTGTCAAATAACGGCAAGCTTGATTATGCTATTGACAAGAAAATTGAAGAACTTCATGTATCTACGTCTCAAATGATGGAAGGTGCTTTGAACATTGAATTACCTGAAACAAAAGAAGAAACCCTCCAAACTCTTTTAGAAGATATAAACAGTGCATTAGCACGAAATAAGCCGACACTTGTATTAGACAGACTTCACACCTTCTCAACAAAGTATCTACGCATGATTTGTGAAAACAAAAGGATTGAGGTTGCTGATGGCAAAGGGAATCTTTATCCTTTACATAGCTTAGCTGGAATGCTCAAAAAGTGCTATGAAAAAGAAAATGATAAATCTGAATTTAGTGTTTTAGCGATACAAAATAGCATTCCATTATTTGATAAGTTCAACAGCATACGTAATAATCAAAGTTATGCTCATGATAATGAAATTTTGGAAAATATAGAAGCTGAATTTGTAGTTAAAACTATGGCTAATGTCTTAATTTTCATTGATAAACTTGAGGGATTAAAAAATACACAAAAGGAGCATCCAAAAGAGGTGCTTGATTTACCTTTTTGAAATTAAAATGAAATTAAAATTCAAACATCAGAAATTCCAGCTCGACGCTGCCAATGCCGTATGTGATGTCTTTGCCGGGCAACCTTATCAGGCAGAGAATCCTTATCTGATTGACCAAGGGGATGTAAAGGGACAAACCTCTATAACCGACTTTACCGGGTTCAGGAATAGCCGGGTGGTCTCAGAATTGACAGATTCCATTGTCTTAGGTAACATACAGCGTATCCAACGGAAGAGTCTGTTGGAACCATCCAAAAAGTTGGAGGGCAAGTACAACCTGACCATCGAAATGGAAACCGGTACTGGTAAAACCTATTCCTACATCAAGACCATGTTTGAGCTGAACAAACGATACGGCTGGAGTAAGTTTATCGTGGTGGTACCTTCCATCGCCATACGCGAGGGCGTGTACAAATCGTTTGAGATCACTCAGGAACACTTTGCCGAGGAGTACAACAAGAAAATAAAATTCTTTATCTACAACTCGGCTGATTTGCCCAAGATTGATCATTTCGCCAGTGATAACACGCTGAGCGTGATGATTATCAATACACAGGCCTTCAATGCTTCCGGGAAAGATGCCAGACGTATCACCATGAAACTGGACAGCTTCCGGAGCAGACGCCCCATGGATGTGATTGCCAAAACCAATCCTATTATCATCATTGATGAGCCGCAAAAGGTTGAAGGTGTTAACACTAAAATAAAAATGAAGGATTTCAATCCTTTGTTTACCTTGCGCTATTCGGCTACGCACAAGAAAGATGCCTTGTACAATATGATATACCGGTTGGATGCCATGGAGGCCTACAACAAACGTCTGGTCAAGAAAATTGCAGTCAAGGGCATCACTTCAACAGGCACTACAGCGACCGAAGGGTATATTTATCTGGAAGGTGTCAACATCTTTAAAGATAAAAACCCTACGGCCAACCTGGGTTTTGAAATCAAACAATCCACAACCTTTAAACAGAAGGTTCGACAAGTATTTTTCGGCTACAACCTTTACGATAAGTCCGGCGAGCTGGAGCAGTACAGAAACGGGTACATTGTATCTGACATTGATGCCCGTGACAACTCCCTGATGTTTCAAAATGGCATCAAGATTTATGCCGGTGATGTTATGGGGGCAGTGAATCTGGACCAACTGCGTCGTGTTCAGATTCGCGAAACCATCCTTTCTCACGTTGAAAAAGAACGGCAACTGTTTGGCAAAGGCATCAAGGTGCTGAGCCTGTTCTTTATTGATGAGGTAGCCTGTTACAAGCAGTACGAAGGAAATCAGGCCTACAATGGCAAATATGCAGATATGTTTGAAGAGGAGTATGAGGATATTGTCAGCAATCTGGAACCGGAACTTTTCGATGGTGATTATCTGAAATATTTGGATGCATCTACGGCTCATACGGTACATGCAGGCTACTTTTCCATCGACAAGAACAAGCACTTTGTGGAAAGCAAGTTGGAAAGGAAATCCAATGAGTCCAACGATGTGGATGCATACGACCTGATTATGAAGGACAAGGAACGCCTGCTTTCTTTTCAGGAGCCGGTACGTTTCATCTTCTCCCACTCAGCCCTTCGGGAAGGTTGGGATAACCCGAACGTTTTTCAGATTTGTACACTGAAACAAAGTTCATCTGAAGTGGGTAAACGACAGGAAGTGGGGCGTGGTTTAAGGCTTTGTGTCAATCAACTGGGTGATAGGATGGATACGGCTACCCTTGGTGAAGAAGTGCATCAGGTGAATATGTTGACCGTTATTGCGAGCGAATCATATGAAAGCTTTGCAAAAGGCCTTCAGACGGAACTCGCCGAAATGGTTGGTGACCGTCCCCTTAAAGTCACCGTCAATCTATTTGAAGGAAGGTCTTTTGAGAACGAACTTGGAGAAACGCAATGCATTGATACTGACAGTGCTGAGCTTATTTTTGAAAGCCTGATTTCCAATGGGTATATCAAAGGAGGGAGTTTAACCGATAAATATTATGAGCACAAGGATAGGGAGGCTGTAGATATTGGTGAAGATTTGTCTGTACCCAAACAGACGGTACTGAATATTTTAGATTCTATTTATGATCCAAAACGGATGATGCCTGAGGATGTTCGCAAAAACAATATCGAACTGAAGCTCGATAAAAACAAGTTTGCAAGAAATGACTTCCAGGAGTTGTGGAAACGCATCAACATCAAGTCTGCCTATGTGGTCGATTTTGACACCGATGAACTTATTCAAAAAGCCATACATAAACTTGACTCAGAGTTGCGTGTATCAAAAATCTTCCTGAAAGTGACAACAGGCTCTATGACAACAATCAAGTCAAAAGAGGCTCTTCAGGAAGGAACGGCCTTTAAGGTTACTGATACTCACCACGAAAAGCTTGAATTATCCACGACCAACAAGGTAAAATACGATTTGGTAGGCAAAGTGGTTGAAGATACAGGATTGACCCGGGCAACAGTTGTCAAAATACTTGCCGGAATGCAACCTGCCGTCTTTGATCAATTCAAGTTCAACCCGGAAGAATTTATTCTAAAAGCATCCGGTCTCATCAACGAAGAAAAAGCGACCGTCATTATCCAGCATATCACCTACAATAAATTGGAGGATACGTTTGGTAACGACATTTTTACAGAGCCAACCATGAAAGGCAAATTGGGTGAAAATGCCATAGCTGTTGAAAAACATCTGTACGATTACCTGCTTTTCGACTCTCCCAAAACTGAACGTCCTTTTGCCGAAGCACTGGAAACCAGTGAAGAAGTTTCTATTTATGTCAAATTGCCCAAAGGTTTCTATATCAGTACGCCTGTAGGCCGATACAATCCCGACTGGGCCATCGCTTTTAACAAAGGCACCGTCAAACATATCTATTTTGTTGCTGAGACCAAAGGCTCCCTGTCAAAAATGGATCTCCGTCTGATTGAAGGGGCAAAAATTCATTGTGCCAGAGAGCATTTCAAAGCTATCAGTACCAACGAGGTGAAATACGATGTGGTGAATAGTTATGCGGATTTAATGAATTTGGTTAAATAACAGCAAAAAATGGCACCAACTAAAGATATCAAAGAAGAGTTAGAAGCACTTAGGGATAGCTACAGACGAGATGAAGTATCGGCATTAATTGGAGCTGGTTTCTCAAAAAATGTTGTTCCAGATTATCCTTCATGGAACGAGTTGTTGCACGATATGGTTACAGAATTGTATAAATTTGAGATAGAGTCCAATTTTAAGATTAACGGACATGTTCAGCGTCATGACTTCCGGTCATTCGAATCCTATGAAGAGGACAAAGTCAAAGAAATAATTGAGCGAGAAGGCTATCTGAGCATCGTATCCAAATATATTGAACGAAAAGGCTGTAGAGAGGCTATTGAAATCTATATTGAAGATCGTATTCCATACATTGATGAGGATAAAGGGGAATTGGTGTTTAAAAAAAATGGAAGTCCTGTGAAAATAAAGGACGAAGATTTATCCCTGCATGAAAAATTATTGGAGGGGGCTTGGGATAAAATTTACACAACAAATTATGATTCACTGATTGAATATACAGCATTAAAGAAAAAAAAATATTGGAAACTAGATCCTATTGTCAGGAGGGCTGATTTATCCTTCAGCAAAAATAAGAAGTTGATCATAAAAATCCATGGTAGTCTTAGGAATCCTAACAATGAAGAAGATTATCATAAATTTGAATTTGACGGAAACCACCATCAACGGTATATCATTTCAAAGAAGGATTACGACGATTATCCAACAGATCATGAAGCGTTTACTCAGTTGATGAGAATTTCTCTTTTACAAGGCTGCTTTTGTTTGCTCGGTTTTTCAGGAGATGATCCAAACTTCGTTGCCTGGATTGCCTGGATTCGTGACATTTTGGTTAAGGATCAGAATGGGAATGACGCGGGTGAAGTAAAAGTTTATTTGATTACTGTCGATGACAAGACGCCTTCTCCCGAAAAGCAATTGTTTTATCAGAACCATCGAATTTGTAATATTTCATTGCAAAATCAAACCGTTAAAAAAATACTTGGCGTTCCAGATAAAGACGATCCAAAAGTGCTGCTTGAATTTTTTTTTAAGTATTTATATATCCCTATTTCAAATGATAACGATAAACAGATTTATCAGAAACTATGGGGTGAGGTTTTTTCATCAAATAACAAAAGTGTTAATGAGAAAATTCTCAACGATATATTGAGATTAAAAAAGGTAAATAGAATTGTTAAATATACTCATGCCCAGAAATATATACTTTCAGAAATATATAACAAAGAAAACTTTGACAATCAAGATATTGAACTACTATTGATGGCATTGAAGGATACCTCTTTTTTACCACAATACTACCCAGGACTTGTTGAAAAAATTGATAATTGCAAAAAGACAGACGAGCAAACCAAACAATTTGAATTACTGAAAGAACGTTACAATACACTGCATTTATATCCATCAAAATTGCTTCCAAAGAATGATGCTTCAACTTTTGAACAAATTTTACGCATTGCTTTTGCTTTGGATTTCGAAACGTTGCACGATGAACTAACGAAATGGACTCCAACGGATAATTGGCTGCAGAAGAAAGCGTCAATGATTTCATTTTTCGATAAGGAGACAGCAAAAAATTTATTATTAGGATACGTAGACAGCAAACCTGATTACAAAGAACGGTTTTATGCAACTCAACTCTTGAATCTGATTAATGAGGTTTTCCCTGTTCAATATTCAACCGCTAACTATGAAAATCAGAATCTCGACGGACTTTTTGATTTGAGAGAGGCCTTAGTAAAGCAAGCTACCCAAGAAAAAGTTGACATAAAACCTTATGGAGATAGTAGGAAAACGTCCACGCTCGGAGGGGAAAATATTAAATATGAGCATTCGCTGAGGGTGTTACAGTTTCTAATCGAGTCGGGTACGATGATCAGCTATTACTCATTCTGGACATTTATTGATGCAAAAGACTGGTATAAAGTTTTTTGTGTGCTGTTTGAGAAATATCCTTACCCGACACTTTATTACAGTATTCAGTGCGCCGATAATGATATTCTTAAACGCATCGGCCAGGATTATGCCTATTCAAATACGCTATACGAAAAAGAATTGCCGGACATTTTGGATAAGCTGTTAACCTGCATATTGAGTGATGCGACTCCAGTCTTTTTAAAAACACACATTTTGGTTATAGCTCAAGAATTGTTTGTGTCTGTGAAGCCCAACGTATGGGAAACAAAATTTATGAAGATCTGGGAAAATATCATTTCGCCTCATTATCAAGAAATAGACGAGAATAATGATTATTTTAAGTTCATATGCCGAGGACTTCCGTTCTTATCAAAAAAAAGCAGTAAAATAAGGGCGATTCTTGATTGTATGACAAATGCAAAAGCAAAGCCGAATGTCACAATCAATTATCTGTATTTTTTACATATTGACCGTATTGAATTGCCTGATGAGGCGTCTTTAGCAATTGATAACTTTGTAAAAGAAATAGATGCACCGGAAGAATTTACCATAGCTGGAAATATTCATTCATTGCTATCTCCGGAAAATCTAACTTGCATAACAAAAAAAATTGCCCAGATTGTTTCGGGCAACAATGTGCTTGAAATTGCTTTAAAATCAACTTCCTATTTTGCAAAAGATAGTAAGGATAATCGGTCTGTTATCAAAACAGCCATCGTTAATAACCGTTTATTATGGGATAATGGCATTATGGATCAATCAGCATCTCCAGCAAAGTTTATTCATTTTTCAAAATTTGAAAAAGATCTGGATTGGGAAAAAATTGAAATTGAAAACGTCTTTGAAAAGCTAAAGACAAAATACGATCAATTAATGAAGAGCTACTGGTATAAAGAAGATGGTAAAAGCTCATTTTTTTCGATGGGATATGAATCATTATTGGAGGAGATGTCCCGCTTTTTATGCGATTATGAACAGTTTTTATGCGACCGTAGCGAATATCAGGATATTAAGAAGTCTGTTTTGACTGAACTGAACAAAAAATACAAGCACGAGGATGTTAATAAATTGATTCTCTCTGATGACCATTCAGAAGTGATTTCCGGATTAAATCAACTCTATCGGGAAATTTCAATATCAAGCATTGAGGAGCATCTATCTTCCATTTATCTGATCCTTGATAGAATGATTTTAAAAAAAATGGAAGGACTTATGGGTTGTTTTGAGTACATCGCTTTTTATTTAAAAAAGTATTATTCCAATAAAGAGTTTCCTTCAGAAATGGAGCAAAAACTATTGATTGTCATGGATATATACTCACAAGAGGTCATTCAGAAATTGGGGCTTGATGTCCCAAAAGCAACAAAATATCTTATCGCAATTTCTGATTCACTTAAAAAACATCACATACAGTCTGAGACAATCATTAAATGGCAGGAATTAAAGAAATCCAAAAGATTTCGATGGGACGGAATAAATATGTAATATGACCAAACTTCAAAAACACAGAATATTTACTATGAAATATTTAATTGCAATACGATTTTTGCATTTTAGTAAACGTGATGTGATTGCAGAGTTGTTTTGAGAGAAAAAATTCTGTTGATTTTTAAAATGAAATCAGGGAGAGTAGGACTTGCCATTTTAAATAATACAAACAAAATCTAACTTATATGTAAAAATATTTATACTTTTGAAATCTTTAATATAATAAATCAAATGATATGAAATCAACCTTAACAACAATTCCAGTTGAGAAATTACAACTTGACATTAACAATCCTCGTTTTGCTGAGCTATATAGTGGAAGTGAAAATGAGGATGAATTAATAGAATATTTGCTTTATAATGAATCAGCGGAAGAAGTTGCTAAAGGAATAACAAATGCAGGTGAATTCTATCCTGACAGACCATTATGGGTTATAAAGAATGATGATATTTACCTCATAAAAGATGGGAATAGACGCTGTGCGGCTGTAAAAGCGTTAAGTCACCCCGCTAAATATGGATTAAGTTTAGCTCAAATCCATATTAAGGAGTTGCCAGTTTTAATCTATAACAAAAAGGAAGATCTAGAATCCAGAATTATTCAAGAGCATGCAAATAGCCTTTTTAGAGAATGGGATAGAATTGCAAAAGCACTTGAAGTCTATAAGTTGTACTCTTGTGGAAGCACATTAGATTCAATGAAAGAAATAGATTCTCAACCATCTCAATTAATCAAGTTGGCAAGCTTCTATTATGAGGCTGTAAAAATTGGAGGCGTTGATCTTAAAAAATTATTACGTAGAGGGAGAGGAAAAAGTGGTGGTAAGACAATTATTTTTGAACGTCTTTTTGCGTTTTCAAAGTTTTGTGGATATTCATTTAGAAACAAGCCATCTTATAAAATATTTGTTAATGATAAAACCTTGTTTAAAAATTACATAAATGCGTTAATACAATACTTGATAGTCAAACCTGAAACAAAGACTCAAGATGTTGACAATAGAAAAGGTGGATTCTTAAAGGAATTAGAACAATACGGATTTACTTTACCTTCAACGAGTTCAGGAGATCATAATTCGAGTAATAGTTCTAATCAACAAAATGACAATTTGCAATCTGATGAGGGGAACGATCCACAGAATAATGGTGGAAATGAGCAAGACGCTTCAAGCCAAACATCTTCATCTTCGCAGACTCAAACTTCTAATAACGACGACAATCAAAATAAAAGTGGAAATCAGAATAATAATAGTACGAGTAGTAGCGTTAAAACTAGACCTGTTTATACAAGAAAAAAAGTTCCCGCCACATTGGATAAACTTATAAAGGAGTGCTATTCTATTGACGCTAATCAATATCCAAATGCCAAAACTGCTTTGTCTCGTGTAACATTTGAGTGTGTGTTAAAATACGTAGTAGAGAATACAAGATATAATGGTAAAACGACTATAAGTAACTCTAGTTATTTTAGAAATGTGTTCTATGATAATAGCAACACTAAACGGCAATATACTGATTTTAGCAAACTCAAGCCTTTATTTTCTAATTTAATAACTGTAATTGGAATAAGAAAAGCATTTGAAAATTTTGATATTGAAAGAACCCATCAAATTATTCATAACTACCATGTTGGAGCCATTCCTGCAGATGCAAAAGGATTGTGTGACAATTTAATTCCACTTATTGAGTTTATGCTTCAAAGTGAAACTGAATTAATAAGTTCATTGGAAAGATCTAAACTATGAAATTTTATTCTCCATTAAGATACCCAGGGGGCAAAAATAAATTAGCCGCCTTTATTGCAAAAATATGTATTGATAATAAAATTAATGGACATTATGTTGAGCCCTATTCAGGCGGAGCATCAGTAGCTCTATATTTGCTATTAGAAGGATTTGTAAAAAAAATAACTATTAATGATAAGGACAGGTCAATTTATGCATTCTGGCACTCAGTTCTGAATAATTCATCAAAATTATGTGAACGAATAAGGGATACAGAAGTAACAATTGAGGAATGGAAAAAACAGCATGAAATCCAAGCAAATAAGAACAAAGCAGATCTATTCGATCTCGGCTTTTCTACATTGTTTCTGAATAGGACAAATAGATCGGGAATTATTAATGCTGGGATGATTGGAGGCGTTAATCAGTCCGGTAATTATCTTATTGATTGCAGATTTAATAAAACTGAAATCATTGATAGAATTAGGATTATTGCATCACGGAAGAAAGATATAAGGCTTTATCAAAAAGACGCCGTAAAATTGATTGATCAGATTCAATTTGAATCGCATAATGATAATGTCATTTTTTATTTTGATCCACCATATTATCTGAAAGCAAGTTCACTCTATATGAATCATTATAAAGAAGAGCATCACAAAGAAGTCAGCGAAAAAATAAAAAAAATAAATAATATCAGATGGGTCGTTTCATACGATAATGTGCCAGAAATTAGAATCTTATATTCAGAATGTCCGTGCAAAGAGTTTTCTTTTAAGCATACAGCATATAAGATAAGAGAAGGTAATGAGGTTTTATTCTTTAGCAAATCAATTAAACAGCCAGCTATTGATAATTATAATCCATTGATGTTTAAAATAGCAAAAGATGGTCCTACTCCATCTATTGTTTATTCAGCTCTATTGAAAGAAAGTTATCCAAAGGGGTAAGAGGAGAGCCAGCTATCTCAACGGGCTAAGGATCTGCTGATTTAGTTAGCTCAGGTTCCAATTCACTTTTTGTTGCATTTATCAGACCTGAGCATCGTGTATTGTAAATTCTTATCTGATTTTTAAAAAAACGGAGTGTTACAAGTTAGCTTTCTAAAGCGCTCTTGTAAAATGGAAAGACGCTCAATCAGCTCTTCGTAAGACAGTGAATCACCATAAAGAAAACCCTCCTGCATCTTTCGATAATCTTCCTTAAGTGCCTCAGTCAAAGATTCTGGTGGTAAAAACGAAATAGTTGAAGGGTGATGGCTTTGATAATCAAGCCCACTCCATGCTGTAAATTTGCTTCGATGTTCCATTATGTCAGAATACAAAGATTCGTTGTTCATCGCTTCGATAGCAAAGTCCTTATCCATCATTTTCTCAATATCATAAAGATGTCTGGTAAGCCGTTCAACACCAGAACCACCTCCGGAGCGGTTGAATTCTTCATGAAGAAGGAATATTTTCTCCAAGAATGTTTTCCCCGGTAAGACTGTAGGAACTTGAAACGGTAACACACTAAAAAATTCATCTGGATAGGCATCCTCGATCATTGATCTTATACTGACAGATTCAAATGGTTCCGTTAAGGAACGACAACTGATTTCAATCTTTACCCTTTCAGAAATATACGGATTCTTTACCGGCAAAATGGATTTATATTCAACGAAAAATTCGACTGGGTCTTTGTCTGATTCATTTGTTTCGGGAATGATTAATTCAAAATGCCCCGATAATCCCAATTCATTTAAAGCAATTTCCAAATCCTTGACAAGCGTATTTTCAATATACTTCTTGGAGGCTTTTCTTAATTTATTACGCTGTGTTCCATTGATGTTCTTGCCGAATCCAAAAACATCTCGGTCAATGGCCAAGTCGCAATCTTCAGAAAATCTTTTTATCAAATTCCATCCCTTACTGAGGCTGGTACCGCCTTTGAATACAAGTCCTTTGCTGCTTGGTAAACTAAATATTGCTTTCAATACCATACTTACCCAAAAATCTTTTTCTATGGCGTTATCGTCAATACCTTTATCTTCAGCAATATTGGCAAGGATAGTCTGCCTTTCTTCTAAAGACAGTTCCACCCAGCTACTCTTGTTTTCTGTATTCATGCTTATATGACATTTATTTTTTTGCGTATCCACTGTGGTGCAATGAGAAAATCCTGCCTGATTAATTCCTGATTGGTTTCCTTAGCAAGTATTTTTTTTAGTTTGAGAACAACGTCGTCATTGATGTTCTCTTCTCCCATTTCTTTCATCACCTTAAACACCTGGTCAAACACACGGGCTTTGATAAAAACAGCCTTGGCATACACGCCCGCTTGTTCGTACATCGTAAGGAAACGGGCGTGTTCTTCGGCGGTAAAACGTACCGTATAACGGAACACTGCCGGATCTTTTTTAGGGTTGCGCCCCTGTCTGCTTTTCTTTTCTTCTTTCATATTTACTATGGATTTTAGTGGTATCACGACAAAAGCCATCATTCCAATGTCACCGCAGGTTGAAACAGGCAGCCCGACTTCGGAGGGTTGTCAGCCCCCTGCAAGGGCAAGGAACTTTTGGCAGCCGAATTTATTTCGGGCGGCTCAAAAGATACCTTGCTATGTTCTGTCGAACATAAAAATCCGCCTGATGACGGATTGGAAGAGAGCCAGTCTCAATGCGGAAGACACCCATGGGTCTGTTTTGTCGCTTGGGAACAAAAGTAGAGCCTTTCATCATCCGCTTACAGGTCATGAGAATGCCTGAAGCGGCCATCCCGACGCCACAAGTTGTCACCATGCCGTAAAACGGCACAAGCGATAATCTTTACTTGTTTATTTGCCGGAGAAAGGATGGTACCTCCGGATAAACAGCTGGCGGTTTCTTGTAAAATACCGATAAGTGTACGAACCGAAATTGCAGCAAACAGCCATTGGGTAAAACCAGAATGCCAATGCCTTTCCATACGAACAGATACGGGTATGTCATACCCAACGAAAGAATGGAAAAACAACCCAACCAACCAACCAACCAACCAACCAACGTGGGGCGGTATGGAAAG
>Ga0209429_10000737_pt1 | contig 21366 bp, 16 predicted proteins | sample BarGraNGADG00212_3_FD_184493 | JGI IMG/M metagenome (GOLD analysis project Ga0209429, IMG submission 184493) | Arctic peat soil microbial communities from Barrow, Alaska - Barrow Graham LP Ref core NGADG0004-212 (SPAdes) (version 2) | ecosystem: Environmental > Terrestrial > Soil > Wetlands >...
AGTTATGTTGAGCAAGGATTTTTTTTGTTCAACATAATTAATATTAATACTAAATCCAACACATTGATCTGGTACCTGAATATATGCAATATACATATGTTGAAGTAATTACTAGGCAAGCGCAATTTCCAATCAATCCTACTCTTTATATGTTCCAAGACACTGCATAAGTATAACGGTATCCTACATATATAGCATCATTAAAAACAGATCGCAAATTTATTTCCAATGCGATTGAAACACCTTACCCCTGCCAACACATTGATGTAGTGTATGGATCAGTTACATATGTGATACCATTTTCAACAACCTCGCAATCACATTTTCCATTTGAATTATTCTCCTTACATATGCCATCATAGGTTTGAGAAAGTTCCCTTATATATAATCGACAATTAGTCCCATAAGTACAACCGACTCCTCCACCGCCACCTTCACTACCACCCATAATATTTTTAATTTCATGATGGCTTAAAATAGTAGGATTTGTTAAATCCTTAATTTTCAATTGTAATTTTTTCATAGTTTTTAAATTTAATAAATAACAGGTTACATTATACATAAACGATTTTTTTATCGTTTATACTGAAACAATAACCTTTTTGTCTCAGTTCATTTGCAAATTAGTTTCTTTTATTGACGGATAAAATATTTTAAGTCTTCAATTTTGTACCAATTTGGTAATTCATATCCATTAATATATATTGTAGGAGTCGCCTCAATATTAACCATTTGGCACCATTCGTTATGATATGCCATGATTTCTTCAACCTTTGTGTTTCCAAGCTCCATAGGGTATTTTTTAATAAAACTATCAATATCATTTTTGGCGCCAGCATACCATTCATTATATATCTGCGTTGAATCTTCAATACTATATTTTAGATAAATACCTGTTAAAACCCTTATAGCCTGGTTCCTTTTTTCAACAAATTGTTTAGTTGCTTCATTATCTTCTGTTTTATAGTTGTTAACTACATAAATAATGTTCAATCTCATAAAATCACTATATTGCAGTAACAGAGCTTCCAGTTTTTGGTGCATCCTTGCACAGGGTCCACAGTAGGGGTTTGTAACCATAGTTATTACAAAAGAGGCTTCCGGGTTACCGTAAACAATGCTTTTTACATTCTCGCCTATTTCAACTTCCTTCTGTATTTTCAATACGGCTTCAAAAATATTCTCGTTTGCTTTTATACTATTTAGTTCCTGAATTGCGGGAGATAACAAATGAGCCTTTTTGATAAACGGGATTACAAACCATAGCCCCATTACAGGTAATAGAAAAAACATAATTGTTTGCAAATAATAGTAATACGGTATGTCTAGTAATTTCATCGGGTTAAAAGAAAATCCGGTTGTCGTGAGCGCAATAAAACAGCACCATAGTAATATCTGGATACTAAGACAAAAGACACACCACTGTTTTGCTATTTTACCCTGATAATAAATACTCCAAACAGTATAAGGCAATGCAGAAATATTGATCCAAAACATTAATTCCTTTACATGTGGAGCAAAAAGAAGACAAAGAAGATTTCCTGCAAAAAACACAAAGCCAACTTCGCTCCAGCTTATAATACCAAATAACTTGGCAGCCGGGCTTTCCAACACATCATTGCAGTGGCTGTTTGTATTGGCCAAGGCACATATTTTATTTACCAATGGATTATCCTTATCTATTGTTTGTATCAATAACAAAACGCTGACCACACATCCTGCAATGTATAGAAAAGTTAGTATGCAATAATTGATTAGAGGAATAGAGACGATTGCTAAATTACTATACATCAACCAGCCTATAAGGCCTATCAAAACTGTGATTATAACAGGAACTCTCAGACTGGCAAAGAATTGTTTACGCTGATTCAATACTAAATCCTTTTCACTACTTTTTTCAGTAGTTTCAGTTAAAAGAACAACCCCAGTCCATAGCTTTAAAAAATTATCAATTAAGAGTTTTATAGTAAAGCCCTTTTCTGTAATATATTCAACATTATCATTGTCTATATTTGTAACCACTGCAAATTCCATATGATTAGTCGAAACTATTTGTGCAAGAAAAGGAGATTCAAGCTTTGATAAATCGTTGTAATCAACTTTTAAACTTATGTTGGCAACATTGTACTGGTATAATATATCGCTTACTCCTAACAGATTTCCTGAGTTGGGATGATGTTTAATCAATTCTTTAAGATGCATGTCCGTGAAAGGAACTTTTAAGTGGGACAGCAATGAATGCAGGATGGTTTGTTTTTTCTTCTGATTAAAATAACTAAACATGTTTATTTAGAAATTTATAAAATGAATTGGAAAACTTTCGCAGTAAATGTAATCACTAATTCACTAAAAGCAAGAGGGGTTGGAGTATATAGCAGCTTTTTGGCGTAAATAACATAAAAATGGCGTAGACAGCATTATTTGGGAGTAATTGACTCTTCTTCAATCATGCTATAATATAATGCAAGGTTTGTTTCAAAGCACTTTCTTTTATTTCTGGAAAAAGAGATTTTTATATTACCCTGTAAAGTAACATGATGAGAATTAAAAGATTTAATGAAATAACAATTAATAACAAACGATCCATGGGTTCTATAAAACCTTGGTTCTTCCAGTTGAGTTGAAATCAATTTAAAGGGATCGGTTGATTCTATTTTCTTTGATTCTTTTAAATAGATAATCGAATGTTTGTTGTGTGCTGCGACATATAAAATATCATTGCGAAGAATAGGAATTCGCTCTTTTCCAAATTTAATAATTAGTACCGGCATAGCTTTAAACTTTTTTAAAATTGCAGATATTGTTGGTAGTTATTTTTGATTTAATTTTAAAAACCACATTATTCCAAAAAACAAAAAAGATAGATACTAATACTTATTTTTTTAAACCCCTCAATATTTGCTGTCCCAAAAACAGCATTCCTGTATTAATTTCTTTCGTAAAGATTAAACACTTATTTAAATAAAAAAATAAAACCCCGAGTTATTGTATGAACCCCCTCTTTTTTTGGATGAAAGATGAATTTATGTTAATATATGTTAATTTTTATATTAATATATGTTTATTTCATTAAATTATATTGATATTTTATATGACATTTGCTTAATCCAATTAAATTAAAAAGGTAACCTGAAAATTCATCATTTAGAATGTGTATAAATAGGCCCGAGAGGAAAAAGCAAATAGTGGTCGAGTAGACAAGGGCATTTCACCTCATGCCTCTTTGAGTCTGAGGTGAACGTCTGCATTTATATTGCTCCTTTTTTTAAAAAGTAGTCCTTAATAATTTGGGGGTATTTGTATTTAAAACTGTTCCTGTAAACCGGTTCTGAGGTGCATTCCCTCATCTTTAATACAGCTTTAGAGTATTACCAGAACATACTCTCTCATAGCACACACTAACCCCATTTTGCATCATTTATGCAACATTTAACCCATTTTGAATCATTGGAATATTTTGAGCTTAATTATTGATTGTAAACCAAAATGAGCCTCCATGTCTTTCTAAATCTTCCAGGTTAGGATGGTCCCAGATTGAATCAATAATTGAACTCAACGCTTTATCTTGACTTATAAAATAATTAGGCAAAAGTGGCTTATACTTTTGAATATTCGCCAGGAGGTACATCGCTAATCCATATTGTTCAGAATAAAACCTATCACACATAAATTGAGGATAGTCATAGGGGAGATAAATATCGTGCAAGTGAACAATTACACCTTTTGGAATCTTTGGTAATACTTCAAGGAAGAATACCATTGAGTCCGAATTTGGCAAAATACGGTGTGAGCCATCTATAAAAAGAATATCATTTTCTTTGAGCGAAAAAATAAAATCGAAATTAGTATTTTCAAATGGTTCACGAATAATCTTGTCTGACAATGCATCAATCTCAGCACGGGGCTTGGGATCTATTGAAATAATTTTAGTATTTAAATGGTTATCTCTTATTGATTTAAAAGCAACTTTAGTTGAATTACCCGATCCAATTTCAACATAAGTTTGTGGTTTATATTTCGCAATTAAAGTATATATGCCAAAAATATCCAGCCCCGGTAAAAAACCATTGTTGTAAACCGGTTCATAAATATTGGTTCCTTGCCCGGCTTTGGGAATACTTTGAAAAACTGCTTTGTAATTTAAGACTTCATTTAACAAATCTACATATAAGTCACGATTGGCATTAATAAATTCATAAAGCAAATCATGCGGTGGTTTCCCATGTCCAAATCTGGGTTTAAAATTTACTTTATATTCTAAGAACAATGATTGAAAATCAGTAGATAAGAATCTGTATAATTTTTTGATCATCTTCATAATTATTTTTTTTGAACACATAGTAATGCTGATACCTTGTATATACAAAGTTCTTTTTACAATAACAATGTACAATTATTGTTGGCTGTCAATTCATCATTTAATTAAATAAGTTGCCCCAAACCGTATAAAGTTTGAAGGAACCTTATAATAGCCAAGAAAATCTTTATGATAAGAACGGGCAATACCAATGGAATATCCACAGTAAAGACCAATTTTTTTATATCCTATCTGAAGATTAATTCTTGGCTTGATTTCTATTGGTACCGATCCATAATTTTTGGTGGTAGTATATTTCGTGCCATCCGTTGAAGTTGCATTACCTTTTTCACTTGATTTTAAACAATACTCCATATCGACACCGGCAGTTAAATCAAAATTTATTTGCTTAAATTTGTATCTATGTCCAACAAAAGGATCCAGATTTATATAAGAGTTGTTTAAAAAAGTTTGTCCTGTTGCGCTATAAGTATTAGTTACATTAAAACTATTTGAAGAGGTTGCGATGTACTCGTATACCTTATTAATAGAAACACTGCTTCTAAGAATTTCATAACCCAGATCGAGTCCCCAGTAATGATCCATTTTAGATAATCTTTTGAAATTGAATGAAAAGCCATAGCATAATCCACTTTTTACACCATGGGGGTTTTCTGTAAAGCCCGATTTTGTGTATTTATCACAATAGATTGAAGTTGTTCCGGTCGCTGATAATCCTGTGTATGAAAAAAGGCCTGAGTTCAGTGATGCCCTAAACTCTGTTTTCTGCCCAAAGACATTTGTAAGTAATAATAACGTGATAAAAATTAAGATTAAATGTTTCATCATTTCATTTTAAGTTGCTAACAACAAGCGAATATACATTAAACTATTTTTATTGTTACAATATATAAAAAAATTAGAAGACCTGGAAGTCGAGTAGGCAAGAGCATTTATTTCCAGGAACCATTTCTAAGAAATGGTTCCTCACAATTATCCCGTTTTTGATTGAATACTTGAAGTTGTATTGCGAAAGAACGATTCAAAAAAGTTTGACATTATACCCAACGTTGGTTTTTCGAAAGAGCGTTTGCTTGGTTTGAAAACGACAGAAGGCTCAGTAAAGATTTTGAATTCAATACGGATTCCAATGAAGCCATGATTCAACAGCGAAGATAAAGTTAATGCTTATTCGGATTTACAGATAAAATTTAAACAATTTCTGCTATATCATTTATAGTTATTCGGAAATTATTAATTAAATCATACACACCCTTTCTAGCTTTACAAAAACAACCTTCCTTTATTTATTCGTAATAATTTTTAAATTTTTTTGTTTGATATTAAATTGATATTTAAATTTCCCTACTTTAAACATTTCCTCCTCGGAACCACTTTTCCAAAAATTTAAATCCTCTAAAAACGAAAATTCAATATTATCATCTACCTTTTTTATACATATACTTTTAATAGGATAACCAAAATATTCACAGGTTTTACAATTAAGCGAAATTTTCAGGTCCCCAATTTTAAACAATTGGTTTCCTTTTAAATAATATGCTAAAATACAGGAAAGACTTTCATACGCGGTTTCCCATAAAACAACAAATTCTTTTTTATCAATATCTGAACAGAAACAATATACTCGTGATGTATAAGGTGTAACATCAACCGAATCAATAATTCGTAATGCGTTTCTTTTAAACCCTGAATTTGAATGATACAATAATAAGTAAGAAAAGGTTTTATCTCTTTTAAAAAATAAACAATTGTTTGAATTTAAACAGATTGTTTTTTTTGATGGAACAGGGTATGATTGGTTAAGTTTGAAATTATAGGTTGCTTGGCCATAATTTAAGCTAAACTGAAGTAACAAAGTTGTTAAAAAACAAAATTTCATGACTGCTGCATTTTAGTTAATTTTTATTATTTCCATGAAGGCATTACAAAACCTTGCGCTGGTAAAGGTCTCCAGACAGCAATATGTACATGGGTTGGCATATTGTTAGGTATATTCCATCTACCAATTGCGCCAATTTTATTTGTAGCAGTAACTTTTTGATTTAAAACAACGAAGTGATTAGACATATGGCCATAATCCACATTATAATTTTTGCCGTTTATTATAGAAGAAGTTCTTACAAAATGTGGTCCAAAATCTCTTGAAACACCAGCTCTTATTACTTTCCCATCATACATTGAATAAACATCATCTCCCTCTTCTCCCTTATAATCAACCCCATAATGTGCTGTTTTTCCACCATCTCTAACCATACCATATTGCCCATATTTAGGATTTTCTGGTCTTGTAGAAATTTCTCCAGTTTTTGTAGGTTTTGCTCCTGCAGGAATCTTTTCATCTAAAAATTCAGGATTATTACCTACTTCGCCACCCCCACTTTCATATACCATTCCATTCCAAAAATTCCCTCCATTTATTACCGCATCAATTCCAGCAACAGCCCCGCCAAAAACGCCTCCACCTAATACTCCTTTTGCAGCAGAATTAACTCCAGCCATTAATCCATCTCCAAAATTTGCACCATTCATCCAAGCATTTCCTGAACCACCAATAAAACCACCGACTCCACCACCAGCACCACCAGTTAAAGCTCCACCTGCAAATCCTCCAATGCCAATTGCGCCAGCAACAGCTTGCCCTACAAATGCACCAGCTCCACCTGCTAAAGCTCCTATTCCAAATGACTTTGCAAAATCACCCATATTATGAACATTTCCAGATGATATCTGAATAGCCGAATTAATCATTCCTCCTATTACTGCTGCAAAAATAATATCATCAATTATAAAAATTTCTCCTGAAGGATCAGTATACTTCAATGGATTATTGAGACAATAACTATACCGATTAAAACCCTGTGAATTATTGGGAGCCTGCACATAGTTATCAGGACTTAAGAAACGAGCCATAATAGGATCGTAAACACGACCGTTCATATTAATCAAACCAAATGCATCTAACATTTCATGTCCAGTGTAGCCACGGTCGAAAAGGAAAGTACTGGGTACATTGTTAAAGCTCCAATCTGAAGGATTACGGCGACGACCCCAAGGGTCGAAACTATAACGTTCCAACACATTGCCCGTAGCATCGGTTACGCTGCTCAAGTTGCCCTGATAATCGGCTTGTGCATAATACATCTGGCCAGTGCCTAATTCATTACTCACATATAAGCCCCCCCCGGATAAATAATGGATTCGGCGTTCTGAGCCATTGGGCAGCTTTTCCACTTCATAATCACCACCGATGAAGTATTTGGTTTTATTCAATAGATTGTTTACGTAAAACTCACTCTTTATGCGTTGTTCATCAGGCCCATAAGTGATATTTAGACGCAGACCCTGGCTGGAGTGTTGTATCTCTGCCACTTTGTTAAGCCTGTTATAAGTTATGTCTTGCAGGACTTCCGCGGGTATGAGCAAAGGGTTTGTGATGGAGCTTACTGCATGGGGCTTGTTAAGTGTTGCATAAATATAGTCGTTACCTGCTGACGTCACGTCACTTTTATTAAGGATATTGCCGTTATTATTCGCATATGTCATCGCGTATGGCGAAGATTGCCCGATCACCTGCCATGACTCTAGGCGGTTTTTATGTACGTTGTCGTAAATGAAGTTTTCGGTAAGGGATGAACCGTTTACCGTAAAATTCTTATCCTTGCGATACTCCAGATTACCGGTTTGAATGTTGAAATGGGTCTCCAGGTTTTGGATTCCCCAATTCCCCATATTCACACCACATAGCACATCGGTTGGAAAACCATACTGATCATATTCATTGAATGTATGAATGATATCTCCTGCTCCGTTATCCCACCAACGTAATTGTCCCTTGGCGGTATAATCCTTTGGTGCAAAAATTGATGAGCCATCGCTATTGTTTGAGACCCGTTTCATGTATCCGTTGTCATATGTATGAGTAATAGTAAAACCCGAAGGATACTGATAAGTCTGTAAATTACCTTTCGAATCGTAAGTGTAAAAATAATTAAAATCCTGATCGGCATGTTCTGTTTTTTGTATTATCCTGGAATAATTATCATAAATATAACTGAACGAAGTACCGTTTGTATGAGTGGTTGAACTGATTAATCCCTTTGCATTGTAAGCTGTGGAAGAGTTGTAAGTATTTGTGGTTACCATGTTGTCATTTGTACATATTTTAGTAAGTAGCCGGCCTAGTTTGTCATAGGTCATAGCAAAAATATTTCCTTTGGCATCGGTTTGTTCTTTCAGCTCTCCAAATGCATTATAGCCATAGGTAGTTGTTCCGGCATCAGGGTCAGACAATGATGTTTGATGTCCATATTCATCATATAACATTGAAATCGTACTATTATCTGGAGCAATAATTTGTTTAGGATTGCCATTGCTATAGTACGAATAAATTATATCGCCTCCCGGATCAGTGACTTTAACTACTTTCCCCATAGCATCAAGGGTTTGGGAGGTGGTAATGCTGGTAGTGCTATTGCTGACTGACGATGTCAAACCGGGTTGTTGAGCAGTTGGGTTAGCATGTGTCAAAACAACACCGGTAGGAGATGTAATAGTTTCTAATCTGTTAAGATTATCATAAGTAGAAGTAGTGAACAAAGTAGGAGATGAATAATCGAAGTATGGTTCAGAAACGCTGGTTACCAATCCTAATGGACTATATTCTGTTTTTGTCAATACATTTCGGTCTGAAAAATCTTGATGTGAAACAAATAACGCACGTCCCAGCTTGTCAAAATATTTACGATCAGTCGGAGCATTATTGGATGTTGATTCGGAATAAAATATCACATTGGGCTTATCTCCATTTGTGTACCATTTCAATTCGGTTTTGTCCCATACACCTAAAGGATCTGTTGTTTTAAATGGCATTCCAAATCCATCATATTCGGCGGTAGTTACTAATCCGTTTGCATCGGTAGTAGTGAGTTTATTACCAAAAGCAGGATCGGAAGTCGCAGCGGAAGTAAGTCCCTCTGAATTTGTTGTCTGCAGTACATAACGAAATTTATCATCAAATACTACCGAGCTTCCCCTGGAATCTAACTGATTGGCAGAAATAGTTGTTGTTTGAGGTAACCCTGCTCTATTGAAATCAGAGTAAGTAGTTGTAACACTTTTCGGTAATCCGTAATATTCGATTGTTTGAACTACATTGCCTTTACTATCATACTCTGTATGGTTATTTTTTGTAAAATCCGTTTCTCCTGTACGAGATTGAATCGTTTGCAAATCATTCGGTTTAGACAAACACCAGCTACCCGCATTTATATAATTAGAGGGGGTAGTTTGGGCATAACCCATTGATGGACCTGAAAGAGTCGGGCAGTATGAAGTTTTATTATTTGTAGGATTCCCGAATTGATCGACAGATGTTTCAGTAATAGTTTTTGTGCCAGAAATATAATTTGTATTAAAAACTAACCACTGGTAGGGGAAGAATACTTTGGAAGGAGCCTGATAAATATTCATAAACGAATAAACCGAACTTGATTCGTTAAGTAAAGTTCCGACTGGAAATTCTGTTTTTGAATAATCGGGTTTTAAAAAATAATAGTTTTCATCAAGAGTTGAGGAATTTGAATGTATCATACTGCTTGGATCTATTGAAGTTACCCCCTTAAATCCCAGAAAGCCTTTACCGGCTTTATGAAGCAAAGCATCTTTATAAGAATATGTAACAGCCGAAAATCCGCCGACTCCATTTTCGTTTTGTAATTGAGATACAAGGTACAATGGAGCTTGTATAGTATTGACTGGATATGCTGTGATGGCAGTTCTAGTGTAAAAATCACTAGATTCATTTAATCTTTTGTAAGAAATTCTTGTATCATAATTATAACCATTTCTGATTTTTTCCAGTAAATTTGCTTTACTATCTTTTCCAAAATATCGTATTTCAATCGGATCCCAATAAGCATTTTGGTTCAAAATTTCTACTCTACCATCGCCATTAAGATCAAGCGCTACTGGTTTTAAATATCCAAGACTACCAGCTTTACTAAACTGTTTATGATCAAAATTAGTACCCTTTGAATAGTAAACATCAATTTGGGATCCACTACCACTATAATATTCCCATTCATGATAGATGTCTGCTAAACCATCTGAATTCAAATCAGCAATTACCAATTTATCATCAGAATAGTCTCCTGTAATATTAGGGGTATGGCTAAAAGCGAATGGAGTTTGAAGAAATTCTGTCCCAGTATAAGTATAAAGATACCATGGACTACTTATTGCTTCACCTGCCCTACATAAAATATCTGTTTTCCCATCTCCATTGAAATCTCCAAATTCCAGCCAATGCCATTTAGTTGGAAATCCAGCATAATATATTGACTCAACTTCATAGTCTGATTTGAATGAAAAAATTTCGCAATTGGAATCCTTTATTAACATTATTTCAGATTTCCCATCACCATTGAAATCTAGAACATAAATTTTATCCATATCTTTCCATGTAGATACGTCAAAATGATGTGTCCCATAAATACTTAAAGAGCCAAAACTACCAGATTGATTTCCATAGCCAACAAGTGGAATATAATCATCCCAAGTGTTACCTAATATCGTCAATTGATCACTTCTTCCGTCGCCATCAAAATCGCCCGGGAAAATATAATTTCCATTCTTTATTCGGTAATAATTAAGTTGTGGAATTCTTGGAGCCTGCAAAGTAAATACTGTTGCATTGTCTGAAGATAAATAGTAGTTTATTTGTTCCATCTTTTGTCCATAGCTTTGTACCGATGTTTGCGCTATTGTAATATCGCTTTGTCCATCACCATTGACATCATTAGGAATAATATTATCAAGAGTTGGATACTTTTGCTTATTTATGATTGTACTACCTTGTGGTAAATCTACAGTGGTTGTTAAAACAAATGTATTATTATTGGGATTGGGGTCTTTTCTATAAATTTTGAAATTTGTGTGCTGTTTTATGGCCGGATTATTATTACCAACATTAACCCAAACATAAGTTGCAGCAAGTATGTCTCCATAGCCATCACCATTAAAATCGCCGGGGAAAATATCTACATTCTGGCCCATGACAACATCGGTTGACTCATTACTAAATGTTTCTTCTTTACTTCCATATCCAAAAACAGTAGAATTATATTTTTCGTTGTCTCTCCCATATTCTTCTATCTCATTGAGCTTTGATTGGAAGTCAAAATAATACTTGAGCTTATATGATTTCACTAAATTATTCTCGGCCCGAATATCAATATGATCAAGCAAAACATTATGTTCGATACGTGATCCGGCAACAAAAACAGTTGACTTATCATTACGGTCACTATGATAATAGAAACCTATTGAATTATAAGGATTCAATATATTATTTGGATCAGAATCATTTCCTGTATATTTTATTTCTGTTAAGTAACACTCAATATCACCTCGATGATAAACAAATTGAATGAAATTACCATTCGCATCCGTTATTTTATTTATATTCCATGAAACTGTTGCCTGATTCGGTAACTGGCTTTTAAAGCGGGAATCATCTGTTCGACCATATTCAACGATACTGCCATCTTTATTTAACACTTCGAACCAAACAGGAGCACCGCCTAGATTGCCATGCGACACGATTTTGCTTCCATTAAAAACCTCTGTATAATAAGATGTTAAATCTGCGCCATAATTACTACCCGTAAGATTTATAAGACGTTGTCCGTCGAGCGCAAAACGATCGTCAACAAAATTTACGCCTTTTACATCCCCATCGTGATATATAGTATGGGGAACTCTATTAATTGCTCCCAATCCGGATATATTCCACCCGTATCCTACTACCCCATTACCAGACTGGCTGCTGTAAACAAGAGAAACATTTGGTTGCATACCTGAAGTGCCCGGCGAAGTGAAAAGGGGAATTGAATAAGTAGTTGCACCGGTTAGCGAAACACTTGCCTGCCCTGCTGTACTACCTACCGGTAAAGTTGTAACAAGAGTTCTTGTATCAGGATCTAGAGCTTGAGCTGCGTAAACAATTTGGCCAGGAACAATACCACCATTTTGTACCACAGCTGAAAGTGATGTTGTGATGTCTCCATAATAATACCCATAGCCTTCTGATACCACGTAATAGGTTCCGGGGTTTAATACAATTCGAATAGAGGACTGAAGGCCCGCACACAGAGGTCCGCTATCATCATTAGAAGCGATTTCTGTCCCGCCTGAATTAAGCAGATGCATATATGTGTCAAAACCAGTTCCACAATGAGATAAGCTCACTTCTGAGCTTGCGTTTAGTGTAAACTTATAATATATTTCATTGCTTGGTTGCCCCATTAAGTTTTGAAAACAACCTGTGGATGAATTATTTTGAGTATCGGTAAAAGGGGCACTCAATGTTCCGGCATCAATCGCGGTGGCAAGAGTAGTTCCCGGTAGAAGACCAGTACTGCTAATCCCTAAAACAATATTACCGTAGAGATCAGAATATCCTTCCGCCACGACAGAATAAGTACCTGGAGATAAGGTTATTTGAATAGATGATTGTAAACCGCTACACAATGGCCCACTATCATCATTAGAAGCTATCTCATTCCCACCTCCATCTAAAAGATGAAGGTAGGTGTCAAAATTACTCCCGCATAATGAGATATTGATCTGTGCCGTATTGGTTACAGTAAATATGTACCAAACATCATCACTATCATTCCCGAAAGTATTTCCAAATCCATTCGAGGGATCATTGTTTTGGTAATCCATGAACGACATGCTTCCACAAAAACCATAAGATCCCGCATTTATTGGGTTATACCGGGAGCCATAAATTTGTGCCCTTGCAGGTAATGCCGAAAGGCAAAGTAATACTATTGCACTTAGCAAAACTAGTTTCATCCTATTACCTCTTATGATTGGGTCTGAAATATATAATCTGGACATATCATCATTATTTGGAGTAATTGTATAACTATTATTATTTTATTTACCCGGTTTATTATTTTTCCGTTCTGTGGTGGGAATGATCTTTTCCTGCCGGGAAGGTGAAAGAAGAAGTTCAAACTTTTTGTTCTTCTCTGCTATCAGTTCATCTATTTTGGCTCTTTTTATTTCTTCTGATAGAGTGACATCAGCTACTACTTTTTTGACACTCGCCTTGTATGTATCCATAATTGTGAATACTAGTTGTGCAGTGTCCTTACCAACAGATAAAGTTTTGCTATAAAACTTTATCTGCTTTTGATTCAGACTGTCTTGTTTCTGATTCTGAGCATACGAGTTACTTATGGATAAGATCGTAACAAATAATAGAGAAATTAATAAGATGTATTTTTTCATGGTTTTTAGGTTTATTTATTTTGAAAAAACAGATAAGTTATAATTCATTGTAAATTTGATGGTTTCTTTTAGGGGCAATTAAAAGATTAATCTACTTTTAATTTATTGTTTGATAATTTTCCACTTGCTTTCGTCTTGCCCAACTTTTATTTGTAAAAAATATATACCCGTTGAATAAGGTGAAAAATCGAATAGATTTAATGATCCAACTGTCTTTTGATATTGTATTATATTCCCTGTAACATTGTAAATTCTTATTTCTCCGGATGCGTTAATAGGCATATTTTTAATTTCTACTGAAAGTTGACCCTTAGTTGGGTTGGGGTAAATTGTTATATTCATTTTACCTAATATTTCAGTAATAGGTTTAATAGAAGAAGCAGTATCGAGGTTTGAATTACTATTTGCATACCTACTATAAAATACTATCACTTTCCGTTCATACCTATTACCAGCATTATCATACAAAAATTCTACTGTTTTCGTTTGGGCGACGGAAATTGTTGTGTATGACACCAATAAAAGAAATGTAACAAACTTTAATGTTTTCATAAATTGATTAGCAAAAAGTTGTTTTCGGATGAAGCGTTGAAGATAAACTGACACGAATTTGGAAAAGAGTAAAAGTTGTTTCATAATTTAGTTATTTAAAATAAATATATAAGACGAAAAATCGTATTAATACAGTATTGTAGGCTAGGCTATTGATTTTCAATATAATTTGCAATTCTACTAAAAGTCTCATTATTTCTAATAGCAGTTCAGGCTTTTTAAAATTATATTTGTTTTGTTATTATTGAAAAACATTTTAAATCAGCAAACTTAAAGTATAGGGTAATATTGGCAGTCTAAATCGTAACCCTTTCTTTTAATGTTAATCCATAATTTTTAAAAAGGTAACCCTGGTTTTTGAATTATTTTTTAACTTTTTTTAACAATTATATAGATATCTGTTTTTCAGACTATTTCTTCTTCGAGTAAATATAAAATACTTTTATCTAATAGGGCAACCTTGTTAGATAAACATACCTGCTTTTTGTCTGTTTAATAAAAGCATGAAAAGGATAGGTTATGACTACTGTAAGAATTTCCTTTCAATAAGCGAATCGAGCTTGGGGAAATAACAACTTCAATTTCTGTCGTTTTATCAGAAACAGATATTGATTAATGCTTATTTTAAAACAATTTTAAAAACTAAAAATCATGAAAATTTCAATTATAGGTTCCGGGAATATTGGTGGAACCCTTGCACGTTTATTGGTTAAGGCAGGTCATGAAATTGCGTTGGCAAATACCAGAGGTCCTGCCTCTTTACAAAACTTTGTCGATGAACTGGGAAGCAAACTGCCCTCTGATTAGATAATGGGGGTCGAGTAGGCAAGGGCATTTCAGCCCAATCCTCTCACAGAACCAGATGTGAACTCCCCCATTCATTCAGTAAATAAACCAGCATTGCCAGAATATCCAAGTAGAGAATATTCTAAAAGAAAGTAGAATAACTATACCTACAAGTCATAGTGTAGCTGTTGTCAAATATGCCCAATTAAAAGAAAGTACTAACCAGGTAAAACTCGAATTATAAGTATTCTTATCTTTGTACTATTCTAAACTATAAAAACTATGCAAAACCAATCACTTCTCGTTCATCAGATAACTGGAGAGGACCTTATTAATACAATCAGAAGTATAGTGGAGGGTTCTATTGAAAAGAAACTAGCTCCTGTCATAAGTGTACTAAGTAAGCTGAAGGTTGCTAATATCGAAAGAAAAGAAGCAGCTGAATTGTTGGGAGTCTCCGTTGCAACTGTAAGTAATTACATTAGGAATGGAAAACTTTCACCAGTCTTTGTTGATGGTTCATCTCATGTGAAGTATAAATTATCAGAAGTCCTAGCATTAGTAAAGGAATAAGTCCTAGCGTTTAGAATAATCTTTCAGGACTTCGGCCCCTCATTAGAAATGGTGAGGGGCTTTTTTTTGCTTCAGTTTTATTTGTGACTATTGGATAGCCTTTTTGAATGAGAAAAGGGGACCGTTTCTAGTTGGGGTAAACTCCACTTTAGGTAATTTTGCAAGTAGTTTATTAATTACTGGTTTTGCCTTAGATATCCCCTTACCTATAAGCTCTCCTCCGACTTCGCCTAAAGCCTGAGAAATCATAGCTTCATTGATCAGGCTAAGTTTACTATTCCAATCTCCCCTTCCTCTGGTGAATTGTTCCGCTGTTGTATGTGGTATGAATCCGTAAGTCTTATCATCTAGCCAGTCGGCTGCTTTGGGACTCACTGCGTCAACTACGTCACCTACCAGACTCCCTCCCCATGAGGTGCCTAGATTTGCTGTACGTGTACCGACATCATTTGCGAAGTTGGAGAATGCATTACCTTCTTCCAAATCCTCCATCGGCTTAACTGGAACTACAGGTCTGCCGGGAACAACACGATCCACTCTCTCTGAAGTAGATCTGTAATTATCCATGGGAGACTTAGGAAGTAGTTCTCCTGTGTGCTCTGCGTTGAATGGAAGATTAGGTTTGACTACCTTCTGTGCAACCGGAGTCTGCTTACTTGGAACAACTGGAGATGGTGCAGCTTTAACTGATACCGATCTACTTTTTAAAGTTGTGTTACCGGGCGCAGACGGAAAAGTATACGGAACAGTTGAGTCAGGTTTAGCATACTTCGCCATCTGACCCTCAATAGGAGTAAGGTCACCGCTTAAGAGAATGTCCCTTAATCCGATATTTGTGCCCTTACTTCCATCCGTCAACCCTCTCCGCTTTGCCTCCGACCATGGAAGGCCTGTTGTCTTCTCCCATAGTTGGGAAACAACAAGCCCTCCAGATTTAAGTTTTGCTTTATTTAGTACGTTCATATTTGAATTATCTAATCTTCTTTAGAATACCAACAACTGCTTCGCCAATTGCTTTCTCTACACTTTTAGCTTCAGAACTGCCTAGGATTGCTTTTCCTTTTGCGCCAACTGCACTTATAGCTTCTCCACCTTTTTTACCAAGTTTAGATACAACCCCCTCAAGATCCCCTAATAGACTCGTCTGCTCACCGGCCTTACTAACTGCTTTTTTTGTACCCTTAGTTGCTTCAGCAGTATTTGGTGCAAGCTCTTTAGTCGTAGGCTTAACTGTAGATTTAGTTACAGCAGGTTTCCGTGGAGCGATCTTTGGTTTAGGAGTAGTTACCAGAGCTGTCTTAGTTGGAGCTGTTGACTCAGCAGCTATTTCCGGAAATGAGGTTACTGCACCACCTGTCTTCTGATCGAATGGTTTCAATGCCCACTGTACAGGTGTCTTACCTGCCTGTTGAGGATTGATCTCTGGTAGGCCACTATACTGAGGTTTATTCGCCTTCAACTTATCCCATACAGAAGATGCGCTTTTCTTACCATCTCCCATTGTTTTTCTATAAGCTGGTTCACTTGAAGGTTGAGTAACTTTTGTTGGAAGGGCAGACTTAGCCTCAACAGGAGTTCCACTCTTAACAGTAGAAGGGGCCTCTTTAGCTGCGATAGGTTCAATAGTAGGCTTTACTTCAGCAGCAGGGGCTACCTCTGGATTATCAACAACTGGTTTAACTTCTTCTACTGGAGCTGCTTTACCTTCAGCTTTTGCAAGTTTTGCAGCTTTAATCTTTTTAATCCTTTTCATTATACTGTAGGCTGCCCCACCTACTCCTCCAACACCCAATCCAATATTAATAGCAGTAGATCCCCAGTTACCTCCCTGTCCTCCGGGCGCAACTACTTGTGAAGGGACTAGTGGTCCCGGCATTCCTGTACTGTCTGCTGCTGGAGCTACCTGAGTACTGTCTGTAGCAGGTACTCGTTGAGTGCTGTCTGGTTGAACTTGTTGTTGTCTACTTGGAAAACTTTGATTGCCTTTATTTGCTAGAACTCTTGGAGAGTCCGGAACTTGTGCGATAGTTGCAGGTTGTGCAGCCTCTTTTTGAGGTAGGGCAGTGGCCGGTTGAACTGATTGTGCTTCCTCTGCTTGAGCAGCTTGTTCGATATTCTTTAATGCCTCCAGAGGATTCTCTCCCAGTAATACTGATCGAAGTTCCATATTTGATTGAGCATATCCATCTGTTAAATGGCGACTATGGGCTTCCGACCAAGGAGTTCCGGTTACATGCTGCCAAAGTTCTGCAACGTTCATATCACTACCAATAGGTTTAGTAGAAATTGTTGGAGACTGAGCCATCAAACCTTGATTAGATTGTGGTAACGTGACCTGACTAGCTGTCCTCTGTACCATTGGAGTTATTCCCCCTTCCTGGTAGCGTCTAGCCCCATGGATATTTCCTTTATTAAGTGCTTTCATTGTCTAGGATTTTACTTTTAATATACGAAAAATCCGTGAACTTTCAAAGTACAAAGTACTCTGAAAGATTTAACATTTTTTAACATTTGAAATCTAATGGTGAGAGTGAAAATAGGTAAAAAATTAGGGGATTTTACCTTTAACCGCACCCATATCCGCACCTTTTAAAAAAGAACGCCTGTAAGTATTTGACTTACAGGCGGTTATAAATAATTGTGTGATCCCGACAGGATTCGAACCTGTGACCCGCAGCTTAGAAGGCTGCTGCTCTATCCAGCTGAGCTACGAGACCATCATGAATATGGTGCAAAAGTAATCATTTCAACTGGAAAGGCAAGCCCTTGTGAGATTTTTTGTTTTTTTAATCAGGGATTACATTGCATTCAGCATTACATTTACATCAATTTGAATGCTGTCTGCAATCTTATCTGTAACTGCCGATGGGACTTTGATGCCATAATCATCTACTTTTATTGCAAAACGACATTTACCATTTACTTTTCCATCTTTTATTTCAAAACTCCCATTCGTATTTATATGTTTTGATGTTCCATGCATAGTGAGATCACCTTCTACTACAGCAGGGTAAACACCATCTTTTTTGAAATCAATACTTTTAAGATTAGTAACTTTTCCTTTGAATTGAGCATCAGGATATTTATCTGACTCAACATAATTTTCATTGAAGTGTTCTTGCATAAGTGCACGTTTAAACTCAAATGACTTCATTAAAACTCTAAAAACTAAATCACTGGTTTTTGTATCTAATGCACAATTCACCTGATTATTCAGCGCTTCGATAGTTTCAAAAGGAGTTTTAGAATATAAACTCACTATTCCGTTTTTGGTCAAAAAACGTTGTGCCTGTACCTGAAAGCCAAATAATGCTATCAATGCAATTAAAAGTAATCTTTTCATGTTTGAAATTTTTAAGGGTTCTCTTAGATAAATAGAATAAATACTAAACATTTTATATTTGGAAACAAATAACTATTGAAAAAGTTTAAAATTTTAATGCAATAAAGGATCAAATAACAATTTGCTGGCAAGAATAGTAATTGATATTTTAATTGTAATAATTGATTCTAGTGCTTTTTTACAATCGAAGTCTAATAAAATCTATTCACTGATTTTGTTAATTTAAATAAAGATGTTCTAAAATTATTTTTGAAGCAATTATGATTAATATAATTCCTCCCAGAATTTCCATCTTTTTACCAAAGTGAGCACCTGCTTTTTTGCCAAATAATATTCCTAGCATTGCAGCTATAAATGTTACAATTCCTATGATAATAATAGAAATATAAATATTGGTATTTAAGAATGCAAAACTTAAACCTACAATGAGAGCATCAATACTTGTTGCTATTGACATGTATATTATAAACCAAATATTCAGCGGATTAAAGGTTTTATCTTCATCAGGTTTCTGGCTTTCCCAAATCATCCTCAAGCCTATAATTACTAAAAGTCCAAAAGCAATCCAATGGTCATAATTACTTAAATATTCCGATATTCGTTTACCCGCTAACCATCCTAATAAGGGCATTAAACCCTGAAAGAATGCAAGGGAAAAAGATATTTTCATTGCATCAAAGAAGCTAATGTGTTTCATCATGAGTCCACTTGATACCGATACTGCAAAAGAGTCGAAACATAAGCCGATAGCGATCAGAAAGATCGTTATAAATTCAAGCAGAGTCATTTTATTGGATTTTCAAAAATTATAGAGTGCAAATTTAAGCATCTATTTAATATGATTTTTCAAAAAGGTTAACCTATGTATAATAGGAAAGCAACTAAACAGAAATGTTTTGATAAAAAAATTATGCAAACTACCGATAATGAGTAAATATGGTTTTTTATTCAAATAATCCAAATAAGTAATGGGGCTATTTAGAGGGTAATATTTGTGTAATACATTCGCCAAAACCAATTTGAATGCCATTTCGTTTCCCATATCCTTTCATAATAACTTTATCATAGTCAAAAAGATACTTTCTCAACGATCCATCTGTTAATTGAATTGGTTTGGTTCCCCTCCAAGTTAATTCAAGCATTGACCCATAAGAATCAGGAGTTTGTCCACTGATAGTTCCTGAAGAGTAAACATCTCCGACACGAATTCTGCATCCATTTCTGGATTGATGAGCCAATTGCTGACAGATATTCCAATATATAAAACGATAGTTTGTCTTGCAGAGCAACAATGGATCTTTTGATTCTGGTTCAAGAAATACTTCAAGATTAATGTCAAAATTATGTGCTCCTGAACTATGAAGATAAGGTAGGACTTTTGGTTCCTGCCGTGGACCAACAACACGGAAGGCTTCCAGTGCATCTAATGTAACAACCCATGGTGACATAATTGAACCAAAACTCTTTGATGTAAAAGGGCCAAGGGGAACTTGCTCCCAAGTTTGAAAATCTCTTGCGGTTAATAAATTCAATAGTACAAAACCCAGTACGTATTCCTCGGCTTTTTCAACGGGTATAGAAGTCCCTAATTCACTTTCTTTGCATGTAATAAAGGCAACCTCCAGTTCGAAATCGAGTCGCCGTGTAGCTCCATATATAGGAAATGCTGCATCTCCAGGTTTATATTGCCCAAACGGACGATGGATTTTAGTGCCCGATACAACAATTGTAGATGTTCTTCCAGGACATCCTTCAGGCATATGACGCCAGTTCGTTGGTAAAGGATTAACAGGATCCCTGTACATACGACCAATATTTACAGTATGTTCCATGCTTGAATTGAAATCTGTGAAATCTGTCACTTCAATAGGGAGCAACATCTCTACCTCTTCAATTGGTGTCAGTATTTCATTTCTCAATACGTAATTGTCCCTTAATAAAGGATTATTAATACTGAATAATACTGAAATTCTTTTACGTACTTTTCGCACAACAGATTGACCCAGACCGGCAAAAGTATTTAATGAAGGTTGATTAAATACTTCAATATCTTTAATTCCACAATCATCAAAATACCCTCTTGAAGCAATACGGTATAAATCTATGACGTTTTCGCCAATTCTGGTAGCTACATGATGAGCGAATCCATTTTGAATTTTCCTGAAGACTCCAAATGGGATATTCTGAATTGGAAAATCATTTTGGTTATCTACCTCTATCCATGAAGAAAGATACTGCGTATTTGATTCAGGCATAATTGGATTAATCAATTTATTCGATCCCGGCATAGTGTTTCATAAACTGAACCCGTAAATAAGCTGCCGGGTTAGCACTGTTTTTAAAACTCATTTTTCCTTTAAACTCATTTATTGACGAATAATTGTGTTGTTCCATCCATTTTTCAAGTTCTGTTAGCATATTGTTAATACGACCGAATCCGTTTTTGTATAATGTCGATGCAACCTGGACTGCTGTAGCACCCGCTAAAATCATT
>Ga0209429_10000742_pt1 | contig 21281 bp, 27 predicted proteins | sample BarGraNGADG00212_3_FD_184493 | JGI IMG/M metagenome (GOLD analysis project Ga0209429, IMG submission 184493) | Arctic peat soil microbial communities from Barrow, Alaska - Barrow Graham LP Ref core NGADG0004-212 (SPAdes) (version 2) | ecosystem: Environmental > Terrestrial > Soil > Wetlands >...
CCGTAGAGGTCGAGATCGGAAAAGCGCAGTTCAGTGGGTATTGTGTATGTTTGTGCCAGGGGAATGAAACTCCTTGAAGATTAATCCTATAAAGGGGGGTAGTCGGTTAGCTGCGGATTCCTCCCGTTCGTCCTTGATGCGATCCATGTATTTCTGAACCGCCGATTCGGCAACCACCAGGAAGGCCTGCTTGAGCCCGGCGATCAGCGCCTTTTCTGCAGCAAACGGCACGCAATCGTCCAGCTCGTCGAAGGAGGGTGACATGAGCGATTCAAAGGCCTTCATCGCCTCTTTCTGGAGCGGGGTTTCCCCCTTCATGGCCCGTTTGAGGATGGTGCCGGGGATCAGCAGGCGGTTGATCTCGTTGCTCCCCTCCCTGAACCCGGGGCGGTTCAATCAGTGATCGGCTTGCTCTGGAATCGCCGATCGGCTTGCCGTGGAATCAGTGATCGGCTTGGCGTGGAATCGGTGATCGGCTTGGACCGGAATACGCAGATACCGTTCGTGCGAGAAGCGGTCGAGTCCGGCGCGGAAGTGCGCACCGATGGCTGGGGCGGCTACAGCGGGCTGGCCAAACATGGGTACATACACAACAAGACAGCGCTTTCCTCGTCAGGCGACCCCGCTCACGTGTCCATGCCCGCGGTGCACCGGGTTTCGTCGCTTCTCCAGCGCTGGTTGCTGGAAACCCATCAGGGCGCAGTACGTCCCGATCAGTTAGATCGCTACCTCGATGAGTTCACATTTCGATTCAACCAACGCTCCTCGCGTTCTCGCGGCCTCCTCTTCTACCGGCTACTTGAGCAGGCTGCCCTCACCAGTCCTGCTCCCTATCGTTTCATCGTTGGAGGCAAACCCTGATTTCAACATAGTGTGGCTGGTGGAGCTCAATGGATACCCCCCTTGCGGGAAATCCGGACGGTTTGTCGAAGTTGACGCCGAATTCACGTACGATCGGGAGATGGATATGACTGCGCGCGACGAGGACTGGGGCGAGCGGGCCCGTCCGTGGCGCTCCCCCGCTCTGCTGCGGGTACCGCCCGCCACGATGCGCGGGGCGCGAACCCGCGCGGCGCTGGTGAAGGCGGCGCGGACCGTGTTCGAGCGGTCGGGCTATCTCGACGCACGGCTTACCGACATCACCAAGGAAGCCAAGTGCGCGACCGGGTCCTTCTATACCTATTTCGCGAACAAGGAAGAGGTGTTCGCCGCCGTCCTCGAGGGCGCGCAGGAGGACATGATGCACCCCGGCATGGACAGGGTGCACGGCACCGACGATCCGTATGCGGTGCTGGAGGCCAGCAACAGGGCCTACCTGGAGGCGTACAAGCGGAACGCGAAGCTGATGGGACTGCTCGAGCAGGTCGCCCACGTCGACCCGGAATTCCGGAAGTTCCGCACTCGGCGCGCCGACGCATTCATCCGACGCAATGCCCGGGGTATCGCCGATCTGCAGGCGCGAGGGATCGCAGATCCCGAAGTCGACTCGATGATGGCATCGCGGGCGCTGTCGAGCATGGTGAGCAGGCTCGCCTACAGCGTCTTCGCGCTCGGCGAGGGTGCAGACCGGGAGCGGCCGCTCGACTTCGAGGACCTCGTGTTCACCGTCACTCGGCTCTGGGCGAATGCCCTGCGGTTCCCCGATCGCCGCTGACGTCCGCCGGCAGTGGCGATCGGGGAGGAACCCACGCGGACGGGAAGCACACCCTTTTGTCACCGAGAGTTGAATCTGACTCCGACTTCAACTATACATGTCTGAAGAGACTTGGATCACGTCAGCTCAAGCTCACGAAGGAAAGGAATCGCTGTGAAGCTTGCACAGAAGGTCGTCATCGTCACCGGTGGCGGGGGTGGCATCGGCGGCGCGCTGGCGGAGCGCCTTGCCCAAGAGGGTGCGAGGGTGCTCGCCACGGTGCTCGACTACGCGAACGACCTTGCGGCCCACTGCTCCCCGCAATCCATGGCAACCATCAAGAGTCAGATGCAGCGCGACGCGGACGCATGTTACACGGATGCTGCCACCCGGGCCGACCAACTGATGCTCGAGGCCTTCCACGGGGCCGATGTCGTCGAGGGCGTGGCCAGCCACCTCGACAAGCGCCCACCGAGTTTTCCTTCACTACCCGTCAGGAGTTCGCATGTCCCTGTTTGAGTTCTCAGACCGCACCAAGAAGTACCAGGCGGATCTGCTCGAGTTCATGGATTCGCACATCTACCCCGCCGAGACGATCTACGACCAGCAGATGCGTGAGTCGGGCGACCCGCACTACCAGCCGCCGATCATCGAGGAGCTCAAGGTCGAGGCCCGCGAACGTGGGCTGTGGAATCTCTTCCACCCGCACCCCGAGTGGGGTCCGGGCCTGACCAACCTGGAGTACGCGCCGCTCGCGGAGATCATGGGCCGCAGCCACCTTGCCTCGGAGGCGTGCAACTGCAACGCGCCGGACACCGGCAACATGGAGGTGCTGACCCTCTTCGGTAGCGACGAGCACAAGGAGAAGTTCCTCAAGCCGCTGCTCGACGGGAAGATCGCCTCGGCGTTCGCCATGACCGAGCCCGCAGTGGCCAGCTCCGACGCGACCAACATCGAGCTCCGCATGGAGCGCGACGATGACGAGTACGTGCTCAACGGGCGCAAGTGGTTCGCCTCCGGCGCCATGCACCAGCACTGCAAGGTGCTCATCGTGATGGGCAAGACGGATCCCACCGCCGCCGCCCACCGCCAGCAGTCGATGATGGTCGTCCCGATCGACGCCCCCGGCGTCACCGTCGTGCGCAACCTGCCGGTCTTCGGGTACGCCAACCGTGAGGGCCACGCGGAGATCACGTTCGAGGACGTGCGCGTTCCGGCCAAGGACGTACTCAAGGGTGAAGGCGAGGGCTTCGCGATCGCGCAAGCCCGCCTCGGGCCCGGCCGCATCCACCACTGCATGCGTGCCATCGGTATGGCCGAGCGCGCACTCGAGCTGATGTGCAGACGGGCCCAGTCACGGGTCACGTTCGGCCAGCCGCTCAGCGAGCGCGCCAACATCCAGGACTGGATCGCCGAGGCGCGTATCGAGATCGAGATGGTCCGTCTGCTCACCCTGAAGGCGGCGTGGTTGATGGACACGGCGGGAAACAAGGGGGCCAAGACGGAGATCGCCGCGATCAAGGTCGCAGCCCCGAACGTCGCGCTGAAGATCATCGACCGCGCGATCCAGGTGCACGGCGGCGGCGGGGTCACCGATGACTTCCCGCTGGCGTGGGCCTACGCCCACGTGCGCACCCTGCGTCTGGCCGACGGCCCGGACGAGGTGCACAAGCGCGCGATCGCCAGGCAGGAACTGCGCAAGTACCGGGATCAGCCTGCGGTCAGCGCGACCTCGACCAACCAGAAGGTGACGGTGGGCTGACATGAACCGATTGGACCTGACCGGCCGCACCGCGATCGTCACCGGCGCCTCCAGGGGCATCGGTCTGGCAACTGCCCAGGCAATCGCCGCGGCGGGCGGAAACGTCGTGCTCACGTCCCGATCCCAGGAGTCCGCGGACGCCGTCGCGGCGCAAGTAGCCGGCAACGCGGTCGGAGTCGGCGCGCATGCGGTCGACGAGGATGCGGCCAAGCGGTGCGTCGACCTGACCATCGATCGCTTCGGCAGCCTGGACATCCTGGTGAACAACGCCGGAACGAACCCGGCCTTCGGGCCGGTCATCGACCAGGATCACGCGCGCTTCGCCAAGACCTTCGACGTGAACTGGGGTGTGTGGCTCCCACCGGACAGTGGCCCAATAAGGGAGAATGTCTCCCAATGAGGAAGGGTCACTAAGGCCGTCATGGCCCACGTCGAAGGCGAGCTGACCGCTGTGGATGCGGCCAAGGCCAAGTGGTGGTCCGCGCAGGTGCAGAACGACGTGCTCGACGCCTGTGTCCAGCTGCACGGCGGCTACGGCTACATGAACGAGTACCGCGTGGCCCGGGCCTGGCGCGACGCCCGTGTCACCAAGGTCTGGGCCGGTTCCAACGAGATCATGAAGGAGCTCATCGGCCGCGATCTCGGTCTCTGACCCCCCTCGCGCATCGACCCCAAAGCAGCACGCCGCCCGGCGCAACGGAAGGAAACACCCCATGCCCGAAGCAGTCATCGTCTCCACCGCCCGCTCGCCCATCGGCCGTGCCTTTAAGGGATCGCTGAAGGACATCCGGCCCGACGACCTGACCGTGCAGATGGTCCGGGCCGCGCTGGGCAAGATCCCAGAACTCGACGTCGCCGACATCGACGACCTGGTCCTGGGCTGCGGTCAGCCCGGGGGTGAGTCGGGCTTCAACATGGGCCGCATCGTCGCGGTGCTCGCCGGTATGGACCACGTGCCCGGCACCACGATCAACCGCTACTGTTCCTCGAGCCTGCAGTCCACCCGGATGGCGATGCACGCGATCAGGGCTGGGGAGGGCGACGTCTTCATCTCCGCTGGTGTGGAGACGGTCAGCCGCTACACCAAGGGCAACACCGACGGCCTTCCGGACACCAAGAAACCGGTGTTCGCCGAGGCGGAGACCCGCACCGAGAAGTTCGCGGCCGGCGGCCAGACCTGGGTCGACCCGCGCGAGAACGGCGATCTTCCCGACGCCTACATCGCGATGGGACAGACCGCCGAGAACATCGCGCAGCTCAAGGGCATCACCCGCGAGGAGCAGGACGAGTTCGGCGTCCGCAGCCAGAACCTCGCCGAGAAGGCGATCGCCAACGGCTTCTGGGAGGGTGACATCACCCCGGTCACGCTGCCCGACGGCACGGTGGTGAACAAGGACGACGGCCCGCGCGCCGGCGTGACCCTGGAGAAGGTCGCCCAGCTCGCCCCGGTGTTCCGGCCCGACGGAACCGTGACCGCCGGCAACTGCTGCCCGCTCAACGACGGCGCCGCCGCGGTGGTGGTCATGAGCGACACCAGGGCCGCCGAGCTCGGGCTCACCCCGCTGGCCCGGATCGTCTCCACCGGGCTCACTGCCCTCTCGCCGGAGATCATGGGCCTCGGCCCGGTCGAGGCATCCAGGCAGGCGTTGGCACGTGCCGGGATGACCATCGACGACATCGACCTGGTCGAGATCAACGAGGCGTTCGCCGCACAGGTGATTCCCTCCGCGCACGACCTGGGCATCGACTTCGACAAGCTCAACGTCAACGGCGGAGCCATCGCGATCGGTCACCCCTTCGGCATGACCGGCGCCCGGATCACGAGCACCCTGATCAACTCCCTGCAGTTTCACGACGTGCAGTTCGGTCTGGAGACCATGTGCGTCGGCGGCGGCCAGGGCATGGCCATGATCCTGGAGAGGTTGTCATGACGAGCAGGTTCGAGGACAAGGTCGCCGTGGTGACCGGAGCGAGCCGGGGCATCGGCCTCGGCATCGCCGAGCGGCTGGTCGCAGACGGCGCGAAGGTCTGCATCACCGCCCGCAAGCAGGGGACGCTGGACGAGGCCGTAACGGCGCTGGGCGGTCCCGACCACGCGATCGCCGTCGCAGGCAAGGCCGACGACATCGAGCATCAGGCCGATGCCATCAAGCAGACCATCGAGGCGTTCGGCAGCGTCGACCTGCTGGTGAACAACGCCGGCATCAACCCGGTCTACGGCCCGCTGGTCGACCTCGACCTCGACGCGGCCCGCAAGATCTTCGAGGTCAACTGCCTCGCCGCCCTGTCCTGGGTGCAGCAGGCACACCGCGCCTGGATGGGTGAGCACGGCGGCTCGGTCGTCAACGTGTCGTCGGTGGCCGGTCTGAAGCCCGCGCCCGGCATCGGCTTCTACGGCGCGAGCAAGGCCATGCTCTGCCACATCACCCAGGAGCTCGCGGTCGAGCTCGGCCCCGACGTCCGCGTCAACGCGGTGGCGCCCGCCGTGGTGAAGACGAGGTTCGCCACCGCGCTTTACGAAGGTCGTGAGGACGAGGTCGCCGCGGCGTACCCGCTCAAGCGGCTCGGCGTGCCTGAGGACATCGGCAGTGTCGTGGCCTTCCTGCTCTCCGAGGACGCGGCCTGGCTCACCGGGCAGATCCTCGTCGTCGACGGCGGCGTGACACTCACCGGAGGTGTCTGACATGGACGTGCAGGGCAAGGGTGTCGTCGTTACCGGTGCAGGACACGGGATCGGCCGTGCCATCGCGATCCGGATGGCAGCCGAGGGCGCCCGTGTCGTGGTCAACGACCTGGATGCTGAGGCAGCCGGCGCGGTCGCCGAGGAGATCGGCGGTCACCCGGTTCCCGGCGACGCTGCCACCGAGGCCGGTGTGGGCGCACTGGTCGACGCGGCCCGCGGACACCTCGGTGCGATCGACATCTACTTCGCCAACGCCGGCATCGACCTCGGCAAGGGCCTGGACACGCCCGCCGACGACTGGGCCAGAGCGCTCGAGGTGAACGTGATGGCGCACGTCCGCGCGGCCCGGCAGCTCGTGCCCACCTGGCTCGGGGAAGGCGGCGGCCGGTTCGTGGTCACCGCGTCGGCGGCTGGTCTGCTCACGATGCTCGGCAGCGCGCCGTACTCGGTCACCAAGCACGCAGCCGTCGCCTTCGCCGAGTGGCTCTCGGCCACCTACGGCCACCGGGGGATCACCGTGCAGGTCATCTGCCCGCAGGGTGTGAAGACCCGGATGCTCGACAATGCCGGACCGCTCCAGGAGCTGCTGAGCCACGACATCGCACTCGAGCCCGAGCAGGTCGCCGAGACGGTGTGGCAGGCACTCCAGGACGACCGCTTCCTGATCCTTCCGCACCCGGAGGTGCAGCGCTACTACGAGCACCGCGCGACCAGCACCGACCGATGGCTGGCCGGCATGCGGAAGCTGCAACGCCGTCTCGACGAGGCGGGAGGCGTCTCGTGAAGGCCTGGCGCGTGTCCGAGCTCGGCGAGCCGCGCGACGTGCTCCGCCTCGAGGAGGTTCCCGATCCCGCGCCGGCAGCGGGCGAGCTGCTGGTCCGCGTGCTCGGCGCGGCCGCCAACTTTCCCGATGTGCTCATGTGCCGTGGCCTGTACCAGGTGAAGCCGCCGCTGCCGTTCACCCCTGGCGTCGAGCTGTGTGGCGAGGTCGCCGCCCTCGGACCGGGGACCACCGGTTTCGCCGTGGGCGACCGGGTCATCGGCTCGTCGGTGCTGCCCGCAGGTGGGTTCGCGGAGCTCGCCCTGATGGACACCGCCACGACGTTCGCGGCTCCGGGCGGGCTCGACGACGCAGAGGCGGCTGCTTTCTACATCGGCTACCAGACCGGCTGGTTCGGCCTGCACCACCGCGCGCACCTGCAGCCGGGGGAAACCCTGCTCGTGCACGCCGCCGCCGGCGGCGTCGGCAGCGCCGCGGTCCAGCTCGGCAAGGCCGCTGGTGCCCGCGTCATCGGCGTGGTCGGTGGGCCCGAGAAGGTCGAGGTGGCGCGGACACTCGGCGCTGACGTCGTCGTGGACCGGCACACCGAGGACTTCGTCGAGGTCGTCAAGGACGTCACCCACGGCCGTGGTGCCGACGTGGTGTACGACCCGGTCGGTGGAGACGCCTACCAGCGCTCGACCAAGTGCATCGCCTTCGAGGGCCGGATCCTCGTGGTCGGCTTCGCGGGCGGGCAGATCCAGTCGGCCGCGCTCAACCACGCGCTGGTCAAGAACTACTCGATCGTCGGCCTGCACTGGGGCCTCTACACGACGAAGGACCCTGCTTTGGTGCGCGTCTGCCACGACGAGCTGTCCAAGCTCGCCGCGGACGGGATGGCCAAGCCCCTGGTGAGCGAGCGGCTCGCCCTCGACGCGGTCGCGGACGGGTTGCAGCGGCTCGCCGACGGGACTACGGTGGGCAGGGTGGCCTTTGTCTCGTGACTCCCTGGCGCAGCCCGGCCGACCCGAGAGGTACGACGTGCAGCCGACTGACCACACAGCCTCCGTCGACGCCGCCGTGTTCGACTACGGTGGCGTGCTCACCACTCCGGTGCGGGACTCGATCGCTGCCTGGCTCGACCGGGACGCCATCGACCCCGCCTCGTTCTCCAGGACGCTCAAGGCGTGGCTGTTCCGATCGGCGCCGGACGGCACACCCATCCACCGGCTGGAGACCGGTGAGCTGAGCACTGCCGAGTTCGACGCCCTGCTCGCCGCAGAGCTCGTCGGCAAGGACGGCGGCACCGTCGCGCCCGTGGATCTGCTGAAGTCGCTGTTCGCCGAGATGCGACCTGACCCGGTCATGTTCGACCTCGTCCAGGACCTCAAGAACGCCGGTGTCCGGGTGGCGCTGCTCTCCAACAGCTGGGGCAACACCTACCCGCGCGATCACATCGACGCCGTGTTCGACCTGGTCGTCATCTCCGGTGAGGTGGGCATGCGCAAACCGAATCCCGACATCTTCGCGCACGCGTTGGACCTGCTCGACGTACGGCCCGATCGCGTGGTCTTCGTCGACGACGCTGAGCCCAACACCGACGCAGCGGCCCGGCTCGGCATGCACACCGTCCTGCACACCGACCCCGACAACACTCGCAAGAAGCTGGCCCGGCTCGTGCCGGCGCTCGACACGCACATCTCACAACACAAGGAGAACCCGTGACCGACCAGACCCGTACCGCCATCGTCACCGGAGCCGCCCGCGGCATCGGAGCAGCCGTCGCCAAGCGGTTGAGCAACGACGGCTTCGCCGTCGCTGTCCTCGACCTCGACGAGACCGCCTGCAAACCGGTCGTCGACGAGATCAAGGCATCCGGGGGCGAGGCGCTGGCCGTCGGCGCCGACGTGGCCGACGAACAAGCGGTGGAGACCGCCGTGGGCCGGGTCGCCGAGGAGCTCGGTGCCCCCACCGTGTTGGTGAACAACGCCGGTATCACCCGCGACAACCTGCTGTTCAAGATGACCGCCGACGACTGGGATGCCGTCATGAACGTGCACCTGCGCGGCTCGTTCCTGATGAGCAAGGCCACCCAGAAGTACATGACCGAAGCCACGTGGGGCCGGATCGTCAACCTCTCCAGCGTGTCCGCGCTCGGCAACCGCGGCCAGGCCAACTACGCCGCCGCGAAGGCCGGCCTCCAGGGATTCACCAAGACCCTGGCGATCGAGCTCGGCAAGTTCGGGGTCACGGTGAACGCCATCGCACCCGGTTTCATCGAGACCGAGATGACCGCCGACACCGCCAAGCGCGTCGGGGTGCCGTTCGAGGACTTCAAGGCTGCCGCTGCGAAGGAGATCCCGGTGGCCCGCGTGGGGCAGCCCGAGGACATCGCCGCGACGGTGTCGTTCCTCGCCCGCGAGGACGCGTCGTTCGTGTCGGGTCAGGTCATCTACGTCGCCGGTGGCCCCCACGCCTGAGCCGGGACCATCGAGCAGGAGCACAGCCTCACGGAGGAGACAGGAACATGAAGACGTTCAACGGGCTCGACGAGTTCGAGCAGGCCGTGGGCACCCATCTCGGCTACAGCGACTGGCACACGATCACCCAGGAACAGATCAACCTCTTCGCCGAGGCGACCGGTGACCACCAGTGGATCCACACCGATCCCGAGAGGGCGGCGACCGGCCCGTTCGGTACGACGATCGCGCACGGCTACCTGACCCTGTCCTTGGTCCCCACGCTGGTCTGGCAGATCTACACGGTCGAGGGCCTGCGGATGGGCGTGAACTACGGGTCCAACAAGGTCCGCTTCCCCTCTCCGGTTCCGGTGGGGTCGAAGGTCCGGGCCGGCGCCGAGCTGCTCGAGTTCAAGAGAGGTCCGCAGGGCGCCCAGGCCACGGTCCGGGTCACGATCGAGCGGGAGGGCGGCGACAAGCCCGCCTGTGTCGCCGAGACCGTCTCGGTGCTGGTGGACTGACACGTCCGGGATGGGTGAGCACGACAGCGGCACGCCGGCCGGCACGATGGGCGACACCGACGTTCCCGGGCTGGACCTCGCACGGTTCCGTGCCTTCTTCGAGGACGCCCGTCCCGGTGGCGTCAACGGTCCGCTCCGTGCGCGGGTGATCGCGGGCGGCAAGTCGAACCTGACCTACGAGGTCACCGACGGTCAGGCCAGCTGGATCGTACGGCGACCTCCACTCGGTCACGTGCTCGCGACCGCCCACGACATGTCGCGTGAACACCGGGTGATGACCGCGTTGCACCCCACGGACGTCCCGGTGCCGGCGACGTACGCGCTGTGCGAGGACACCGACGTCATCGGGGCTCCGTTCTACGTGATGGAGCGGGTGGAGGGAACGCCGTACCGCCTTGCCTCCCAGCTCGAACCGCTCGGGCCTGAGCGCACCGGCGCCATTTCCGCGCGCATGGTGGACACCCTGGCCACCTTGCACCGGGTCGACCCCGCGGAAGTCGGGCTCAGTGACTTCGGGCGGCCCGAGGGGTTCCTGGCGCGCCAGGTGCGGCGGTGGAAGAAACAGCTCGACGCCTCGCAGAGCCGCGATCTCGCCGGTGCCGACGAACTGCACCACCTGCTCGAGGCCAACCTGCCCGTCGAGGGCGCGCCGGCCGTGGTGCACGGCGACTTCCGCCTCGACAACCTGCTGGTCGACGACAACGGCCAGGTGGCCGCGGTGATCGACTGGGAGATGGCCACCCTGGGCGACCCCCTCACCGACGTGGCGCTGCTGCTGATCTACCAGCGGATGGCGGACCTCGACACCGGCTACGCCGTCGCAGATGCCTCCACGGCGCCGGGCTTCCTCACCGACGAGGAGATGCTCAACCGGTACGCCGACCGCAGCCGGCGTGACCTGTCGGCGATGTGCTTCTACCTCGGGCTGGCTTACTTCAAGCTGGCCGTGATCCTCGAAGGCATCCACTACCGCTACACCCATGGACAGACCGTGGGCGCCGGGTTCGACACCGTCGGTGCCATCGTCGAACCCCTGATCGCAGCCGGACTCACCTCGATGAAGGAGCACAACTGATGGACTTCGCCTACGACGCCACGATGCAGGAGCTCCGCGAGAGGGTGCAGGCCTTCATGGACGAGAAGATCTACCCGGCCGAACCCGTCTTCGCCGAGTAGATGGAGGCCCTCGAGGACCCGTGGGCCTGGACCAGGGCCCCGGTGCTCCAGGAGCTCAAGGCAGAGGCCCGGGCCCGTGGCCTGTGGAATCTCTTCCTTCCCGGCGAGCACGGCGCGGGGCTCACGAACCTGCAGTACGCACCGCTTGCCGAGATCACCGGACGCAGTGCCCACCTGGCCCCTGCGGCGCTGAACTGCTCCGCCCCGGACACGGGGAACATGGAGGTGCTGGCGATGTTCGGCACCGACCAGCAGAAGCAGCAGTGGCTCGAGCCGCTGCTCGCCGGTGAGATCCGGTCCTCCTGTGCGCGGCGCTGACGCCCTGGAAGGCGTCGAGTCGCCAGCGCTTGAAGTTGGAGGGTGACGATGTGCACCCAGGGCGGCGGCTCGCCGGCGGCCTGCGGCGTGGACTCTAGGCGCGGCTCGTGGAAGGTAACCGGCGCCGGGCGGCGCCCGGTACGCGCTCCCGCCGTCGCTCTTGACGGCGCCGCCGGGCTGGATCTGGGCGCCGGCGGCCTTGGTCAGGGTTTTGGCGCCGGCGTCGTCGATCAGGCGCAGGCGCGCGCGGCCGCGGCCGCCCTCCGGCGTCTGCTCGGCCGCCGCCGCGCCCAGCGTCCTTGCGCTGCGCGGCGCGTCCGCGCTTGCCGCTGGCGCGGGCAGCTCCGCCGCCGAGGGCGGCTTCTTCATCGCGGCTGGCAGCCAGATCGCCAGCAGCCACTTGCGCAGGTCAGCGCTCGTCTTGTGGAGCAGCGCGCCCGCGGTCAGCGACGCCTGGTAGCCGCAGCCCGCGCCCTCGCACGGCCCTCGGCCGCGCAAATACCACGCCACCGCGTGAGCGCAGCGCGGGCAGCGGAACCCTTCCCGCCGGCGCTGCTCGAAAAGCGCCCGCCGGCCAGCGTCCTGCGTCGGATACATCTCCATGAAACCCACCAGCGTCACCGGGTGACCCATGACCACTCCTCCCTCGAGACTGTCTGCACAAGAGAGGATAGAGAGCCCACCGGACGTAAGGGGATGGTCAGTTATTAACGAAGCCCAGCCTCGCTCCTATAGTCAGAAGCACCGCACCGACCCACCGCGCGAGCGCTCCCGCGTTTACGCGCGCTCGCACCCGGAAGGAGTTGCACGCATGGCTCTCAAGACGCCCCAGGAGTTCGTCCAGAGCATCGCCGATCTGCACCTGCAGATCTACATGTTCGGGGAGAAGATCGACGACTACGTGCACCACCCCGTGATCCGCCCCAGCATCAACTGCATCGCCATGACCTACGAGCTGGCGCGCCTGCCGGAGTACGAAGACCTCATGCTCGCCACCAGCCACCTCACCGGCAAGAAGGTCAACCGCTTCACCCACATCCACCAGTCCACCGACGACCTCAGCAAGAAGGTCAAGATGCAGCGCCTGCTGGGCCAGAAGACAGGCTCCTGCTTCCAGCGCTGCGTCGGCATGGACGCCATCAACGCCCTGTACTCTGTGACCTACGAGACCGACCAGGCGAGGGGCACGGAGTATCACGAGCGCTTCAAGAAGTACGTCCAGTACCTGCAGGACAACGACCTCGTGGCCGACGGCGCCATGACCGATCCCAAGGGGGATCGCAGCCTGGCGCCCCACCAGCAGCCCGACCCCGACGTGTACCTCCACATCGTCGAAAAGCGCGACGACGGCATCGTGGTACGCGGCGCCAAGGCGCACCAGACGGGCGCCTGCAACTCGCACGAGATCATCGTCATGCCCACCGTCGCCATGCGCGAGGGCGACGAGGACTTCGCCGTGAGCTTCAGCTGCCCGGCCAACGTTGAGGGCGTGTACTACATCTACGGCCGCCAGAGCTGCGACACGCGCAAGCTCGAGGGCAACGACCTCGACGTCGGCAACGCCCAGTTCGGCGGGCAGGAAGCCCTCATGGTGTTCGACGACGTGTTCGTGCCCTGGGACAGGGTCTACCTGTGCGGCGAGATCGAGTTCTCGGGCGCCCTGGTCGAGCGCTTCGCCGGCTTCCACCGCCAGAGCTACGGCGGCTGCAAGGTCGGCGTCGGCGACGTGCTCATCGGCGCCGCCGCCACAGCCGCCGACATGAACGGCGTGGCCAAGGCCAGCCACATCAAAGACAAGCTCATCGAGATGACGCATCTCAACGAGACCCTGTTCTCGTGCGGGCTGGCCTGCTCCTACGAGGGCGTCAGGATGCCGGCCGGCAACTACCAGATCGACATGCTGCTGGCCAACGTGTGCAAGCAGAACGTCACGCGCTTCCCCTACGAGATCGCGCGTCTGGCCGAGGACATCGCCGGCGGCCTCATGGTCACCATGCCGTCGGCCCAGGACCTCGCCGACGAGAAGATCGGCCCCATCGTCGAGAAGTTCCTCGTGGGCCAGTGCGACACGCCCGTGATCGACCGCATGCGCATCCTGCGCCTCGTCGAGAACCTCACGCTCGGCGCCGCGGCGGTCAGCTATCGCACCGAGAGCATGCACGGCGCCGGCTCGCCGCAGGCGCAGCGCATCATGATCGCGCGCCAGTCCAACATCGACCACAAGAAGGATCTGGCCAAGGCGCTGGCCGGAGTGGGCAAGCCGTGGGACAAGGGCAAGACCAAGGCGCCCACGGCGGTACCCGCCGACTGACGATGACGGAAGGGCAGCAGGCGGGACCGGTGCGGCGCGTGAAGGTCGTGTACTGCGGGGGCTGCAACCCGCACATCGACCGCACCGCCGTCGCCGCCGAGCTGCCCGCCGACGACCCCGACGTAGGCCCGGGGGCGACCGTGCACTTGAGCGGCTGCCCCCGGGCCTGCGCCTCGGACCACCTGCTCACGAGCGACGACCCCGGTACCGTGGTCGTCGCCGGCGAGCTCGTCGACGGCGTCCCCACGCCGGCTCCCGAGCTCGCGCCCACGGTCACGCGAAAGCTCAAGGAGTAACCGGATGGACTGGAAAACGGACTACGACGCCAAACGCACCTCGGCCGAGAAAGCCATGAAGTGCGTGAAGTCGGGCGACCGCGTGGTGTTCGCGCACGCCTGCGGCGAGCCGCTCGAGCTGGTCGACGCGCTCGTGGCGCGCGCCGCCGAGCTGGAGCACGTCGAGATCAACCACATGGTGGCCATGGGTAAGGGCGAATACTGAAAGCCGGAGTTCGCCGGATCCTTCTTCCACAAGTCGCTCTTCGTCGGCGCCTCCTCGCCGGACGCCGTCAAGGACGGGCGCGGCGACTACATCCCCCTGTTCTTCAGCGAGATCCCCAAGCTGTTCTGCGAAGGCTACCTGCCGCCCGACGTGGTGCTCATCCACGTCTCGCCGCCCGCCAAGCACGGCTTCTGCTCCTTCGGCATCTCGGTGGACTACACCAAGCCGGCGGCCCAGGTGGCCAAGACCGTCGTCGCCCAGGTGAACCCCAACATGCCGCGCACTCACGGCGACTCGTTCATCCACGTCTCTGAGATCGACATCGTGGTCGAGAGCGAGCAGGAGATCATCGAGCTGCAGCCGCCGAAGACCGGCCCGGTGGAGGAGGCCATCGGCAAGCACATCGCCGGCCTCGTGGAGGACGGCTCCTGCCTGCAGCTCGGCATCGGCGGCATCCCCGACGCGGTGCTTCTCTTCCTGCACGAGAAGAACGACCTCGGCATCCATCGCGAGATGTTCAGCGAGGGCGTCGGCGACCTGTACAACGAGGGCGTCATCACCAACCGCAACAAGGCCATCAACCGCGACAAGATGGCGGCCACCTTTCTCATGGGCACGCGCCGCCGCTACGACTTCGTCGACGACAACCCCGCCGTCAACATGTTCCCGGTGAACATCATCAACGACCCGTACCTGATCGGCCAGAACGACAGGGTCGTGGCCATCAACTCGGCCATCCAAGTCGACCTCATGGGCCAGGTGGTGGCCGACTCGATGGGCGCGACCCAGTTCACCGGCATCGGCGGCCAGGTCGATTTCGTGCGCGGCGCCGTGTCGCGCATCGTCGCCGCCCTCGGCGCCGGCACGGCAGTGACGACCATGCGCGCCGACGTCGACTACATCGTCACCGAGCACGGCGTCGCCCACCTGCGCGGCATGGGCCTGCGCGAGCGCGCCGAGGCGCTCATCGAGATCGCCGACCCGGCATTCAGAGACCAGATCCGCGAGAAGGCGGCCACCGTTTACGGCCCCGGCCGCCTCACGCGTTAGCAGACCAACGGAGGAGAGAGAAGCCATGGATACCAAGATCCGCGTCCACAGGGCGCCCAAGACGCTCATCACCGGCCCCGGCGTAGCCTGCTGCGGCACGGTCGACAGCGTGGAGGCCCCGCTGCGTGAGGCGGGCATGGAGGTCGGCATCTACGACAAGGCCGTCCCCGAGCCGCCGATGGGCAGCGTGCACAAGATCGTCGACATCGCCAAGGAAGGCGAGTACGACCTCATCGTCGGCTTCGGCGGCGGCTCCGCCATCGACGTCGCCATGGTGGTCGCCGTCCTCGCCCCCACCGACGATCGTCTCAAGGACTACGTGGGCGTCGACCAGGCGCCCACAAGGGCCTGCCCTTCATCGCCGTGCCCACCACGGCCGGCACCGGCGCCGAAGTCACCGCCATCGCCATCTTCAGCAACGAGAAGCTAAACGTGAAGCAGGGCGTCGTGAGCCCGCACCTCATCCCCAACATCGCGCTCGTCGACCCCGTGCTCACCTACAGCCGCCCGCAGGGCGTCACCGCCGCCAGCGGCATGGACGCCCTGATCCACAACATCGAGGCCTACATCTCGGTGAACGCGACGATGCACACCGACCCGCTGGCGGCGGAGGGCATCAAGCTCATCAGCAAGAGCATCCGCACCGCGGTGTTCGACGGCGGCAACGCCTGGGCGCGCCACAACATGGCCATGGGCTCGCTGCTCGGCGGCATCGCCTTCGGCAACGCCGGCGTCGGCGCCGTGCACGCCATGAGCTACCCCATCGGCGGCATGTTCCACGTGCCGCACGGCATCGCCAACACCCTCATGCTCCCGTGGGTCATGGAGTACAACATGCTCGCCTGCCCGCAGTTCTTCCGCGAGATCGGCGAGTTCATGGGCGAGAACATGGAAGGCCTCAGCGATCGCGAAGGTTGCGAGGTCACGCTGCAGGCGCTGCGCACGCTGGCCGAAGACCTCGAGGCGCCGCAGTACCTCAACGAGGTGGGCATCCCCGAGTCGGCCATCCCCGATCTGGTGAAGGGCGCCCTCACCCAGGCGCGCCTGTGGAACAACAACCCGCGCAAGTTCACCGCCGAGGACATGAAGCAGGTCTACCGCAACATGGCCGTGAAGCCCGGCGCCGAGCCGGTGAAGGAGAAGAAGGCGCCGGCGAAGAAGGCCGCCGCCAAGAAGTAAGAGGGCCGGCACGGGCGGCGGCGCAAGCCGCCGCCCGTGCCGGCCGCGCGGCCGTCAGGCCTTCGCGGCCACCACCCGCTCGACCACGGCGGCCGTCTGCTCCATGTCGCCGTCGTCCACATCGAGATGCGTCACGAAGCGCACGGTCCACGGGCCTTCGTCGAGGCAGAGCACGCCCGCCTCGGCCAGCCGCGCCACGAGGTCGGCGGCCGGCATCCCCGTACCCCGCGTGCCGGCGAAGATCATGTTGGTCTGCACCGTGGCCAGGTCAATCTCGAGACCGGGCAACGCGGCCAGGCGTGCGGCGAGCGTGCGCGCGCGCCGCTGGTCGTCGGCGAGGCGCGCCACGTTGTGTTCGAGCGCGTAGAGGCCGGCCGCGGCGATGATGCCGGCCTGGCGCATGCCGCCGCCGTAGAGCTTGCGGGCGCGCTGCGCCAGCGCGATGGTGGCGGCGTCCCCCACCAGCACCGAGCCGACCGGCGCGCCCAGGCCCTTCGACAGGCAGATGCTCACCGTGTCGAAGGCGGCCGCGTACTCCGCCGCGGGGATGCCCGACGCCGCCGTGGCGTTGAACAGCCGGGCGCCGTCGAGGTGCATGCGCAGGTCGTGCCGGTCGCAGAGCTCGCGTACGGCGCGCACGTGCTCGATCGGCAGCACGATGCCGCCGCAGTGGTTGTGGGTGTTCTCGAGGCACACCAGCCGGGTGGGCGCGAAGTGCACGTCCGCGTCGGTGTGGACGTACTCCTCCATCTTCTCGAGGTCCAGCGTGCCGTTGGGCGAGTCGAAGCAGCGCAGCTGCACGTTGCTCAGCGCCGAGGCGGCGCCCTGCTCGTAGAACATGATGTGCGCCTGGGCGTGCAGGAAGACCTCGTCGCCGCGCCGCGTGAGCGCGCGCACGGCGGCCTGGTTGCACATCGTGCCCGAGGGGAAGTAGAGGCCGGCCTCTTTGCCGAGCAGCCCAGCGGCGTACTCCTGCAAGCGGATGACGGTCGGGTCGTCGCCGAGGACGTCGTCGCCGACCTCGGCCTCGAGCATCACGCGGCGCATCTCCGCCGACGGACGCGTGACAGTGTCGCTGCGCAGGTCGATCGTCTTCATGTCACCTTCCTCGTTTGAGCGGCCGCGACGAGCGACGCCCGCCGCGGCGCAAGCTACACCCGCTGCGGGCGCGCCGCCGGGGCGACCTCACGGCGCCGGTGGCGAAGCCGGCCCGGCGCGCTCTTCGCCGTGTCAGACGCACCCGCCTCACGCGCCACGAGCGGCAGTCCCGGCCGCGGGCCGCGGGCCGCGAGTCCGTTGCCGGCGAGCAAGCCGGCGAGCACGTTCCAGAGCGGGATGAGGGTGAGGCCAAGGGCGAGCAGCAGCACCCTCCCCCGCGGAGCCGGCGTCCAGAAGATCGCCACCTGGTTCGCAACCTCCTGGCGCAGATGGAAATCGGCCGGCCAGTGCAGGAAGAAGTGGCCATCCTGCCGGCCGGCGAACTGCACGCCCGCGTTCTCCAGGGCGTTGGCCTGCTTGCCCGGGTAGTCGACCCAGATGTGGTCGAGGCTCATTCGCAGCTCGTTGGGGATGCCCTTGGCCGTGAGGAGGCTCGCCAGCACGAGCGCGCGGCTTTCGCAGTCGCCGCGCCCCGCGCGTACCGCCTCGCTCGCCGTGGGGAAGTACCAGGGCACGCCGGCCGACTGCCAGTCGTAGGCGTAGGGCACCTGACGGTCGAGCACGTAGGCCTCGATGGCCCGCGGATCGTCAGGGAGACTCCGCGCGAGCGCGGCCACGGCCTGCGGCTCGACGCGCGGCCGCAGCGTGTTGCGCACGCTGCGCACCAGCACCCCCGGGTCCGGATAGATGATCACCAGCACCCAGCTGAGCGCGAGAAAGACGAGCACGCTGCGCGGGAATCTCATGACCTCATGATACGACGACCCGGCGGCGGCCGCTCCCCGCGCCTGCAAGGTATACTCCCGAGTCATGGATGAAACCAGGCCCACGCTCCCCCAGCGGGTGACCGCGGTCCTGCACGCCAAGCAATACCTCGTCTTCTTCGCCATCGGCTTGTACGCGCTCGATTTCGCGGTGCCCATCGCCTCCGCCTGGCTGTACCGCCGCGAGCCGCCCGCGGAGCTGCTGCGCAACACGTGGGGGCCGCTCGCCGACGCCGTGGCCGCGCGCAGCGCCGTGATCGCGGCGTTCTTCGTCGTGTACCTGCTCGTCGGCACGTGGCTGCGCGCCGGCTACATCCGCTCGCTGGTGGGGCCCTTTCACCTGCGCCCCGCCGACCGCCGCCAGTTCCTGCGGCTGCTCGCCCTGGAGCTGGCCCTCGAAGTCGTCGGCGCGCTCGCCGCCGGGGCGATCGTGCTCGCCGGCGACGACCTGCTGCTGGCCAACGCGGTGGTGTTCGGCCTGCTCGCCTTCTACTTCGTGGTGCTTTACGCCGACTACATCATCGTGATCGCCGACGTGGGGCCGCTGCGCGCCGTCGCCCTTTCGTGGCGCACGGTGCGGGCCACGCTGATCCCCTCGGCCCTGATCCTCCTGGCGGTGACCCTCCTCGGCAACGCCGCCGCGGGCCTCCTCGACGAGAACGTCACCGGGAGCCTCGCGCGCGCGGCGCCCATGATGCTCGTGCAGTGCGTGATCATGGGCGGCGTCGTCTTCGTCGCCGACGTCGTACTGGTGGTGCTCTACCTCAACGCCGCGGAGACGGGCTGGCTGAAGCCGAAGCCGCGCGGCGCGGGCGACGGGCGCATGCTGTAACCACGGCTGGCCGGAGGACCCTCACGCTCGACTCGAAGGTGAGGGTCGTTCCCGAACTTCGCTCAGCCGGTGAGTCCGGGCGCGACGATCCGCCGAGCCCACCTGACGACCTCAATGGCCGTAGCGAGGGCCTCTGCATGCTCTTCCGCACCGACAGGCTCATCGTCTCCCGGATACCGGCCGGCCACCGCATAGACCGTGAGCGCAGCGACGCTCACGCAGTCGATACCGATGGTCGTTCCTTCGGGTACAGCTGCCAGGAGCACCGCAAGATCGTGCGTTCGCGAGGGCTCGAGACCGGCGGCAACGAGCACCGCTTTAATCGCTTTCTCGGCTGCTTGCTGTGCGTGGAAACACAGTGTCTCTGTGAGCACGCCGGGCCAGTCGACACCGCGGGCCACCGCGAGGTCGCTTTCGGCATACGCAAGCCAGCGCGCGGCCGCGGCCTCAGGCGGCATACAGCTCCCGCCCCTCGCGAAGGGCCGCACGATAGATGTAACCGGGCGCGTCGCCGTGGTCGAGGATGTCCGACTCGGTGGCCACGACAAGGTCCACCGGCGGACGATCGCTGCCAAGGCGCCCATAGAGATGCCGTGCCGTCTGGCGCCGATGTGTGCCGTCCGGCATCACGATGAGGAGGTCGATGTCGCTCCCCGGCTGCAGCTGGCCGCGGGCCGCCGACCCGAACAGGACGACGCGACGCGGACCGACCTCGGCGACGATGCGCCTCACCAGTTCATCGAGAACTTCCTGCAGGGTCCTCATGCCGCCTCCTTGTGATGGGTCCTACCCTACTCCCACTCGATGGTGCTCGGCGGCTTGCTGGAGATGTCGTAGACCACGCGGTTGACCTCGGGCACCTCGTTGATGATGCGCGAGGCCAGGGTCTCGAGCAGGTCGTAGGGAAGCCGCGCCCAGTCGGCGGTCATGGCGTCGTCGCTCTTGACCGCCCTGATCGCGATCGGGTAGCCGTAGGTGCGTTCGTCGCCCTGCACGCCCACGCTGCGGATCACGGGCAGGATGGCGAAGCACTGCCAGAGCTCGCGGTAGAGCCCGGCCTTGCGGATCTCCTCCTGCACGATCGCGTCGGCGCGTTGCAGCACGTCCACGCGCTCGCGCGTGATCGCGCCGATGATGCGGATGGCGAGGCCCGGTCCGGGGAACGGCTGGCGCCAGACGATGCGCTCGGGCAGGCCGAGCTCCTCGCCGACGGCGCGGACCTCGTCCTTGAACAGCCAGCGCAGCGGCTCCACCAGCTCGAAGTCCATCTTCTCGGGGAGGCCGCCGACGTTGTGGTGGCTCTTGATCTTGGCGGCCTGCCGGGTGCCACTCTCGATGACGTCGCTGTAGAGCGTGCCCTGCACGAGGAACTTGGCGTCGATGAGCTTGCGCGCCTCCTCCTCGAAGCAGCGGATGAACTCCTCGCCGATGATCTTGCGCTTGCGCTCCGGCTCGGTGACGTCTTTGAGCTTGTCGAGAAAGCGGTCGCCGGCGTCGACGGCGATGAGCGGGATGCCGAACGTGCCCGCGAAAGTCTCGACCACGCGTTCGGCCTCGCGCATGCGCATCATGCCCTGGTCGACGAACACGCAGGTGAGGCGCTCGCCGATGGCCTTGTACATGAGCAGCGCGGCGACCGACGAGTCCACGCCTCCCGACAGCCCCAGGATCGCTTTGTTGTCGCCCACCTGAACGCGGATCTGCTTGATCGACTCCTCGATGATCGAGGCCGGCGTGAACACGGGGGCGCAGCCGCAGGCCTTGTAGAGGAAGTTCTTGAGCACGTCCATGCCCTTGGGCGTGTGCACCACCTCGGGGTGGAACTGCACGCCGAAGAAGCCGCGCGAGCGCGCCTCCATGGCCGCGACGGGCGAAGCCGCGCTCGCGGCCAGCACCTTGAAGCCGGGCGGGGCCTTGGTGACGCTGTCGCGGTGGCTCATCCACGCCTGCTCCTCGCCGCGCAGCCCCTCGAGGAGCAGCCCCGGCTCGAGCACGTTGAGCGCCGTCTTGCCGAACTCGCTGAGGTCGGTGCGCGCCACGGCGCCGGCGAGGTTGAGCGCAAGGCTCTGCATGCCGTAGCAGATGCCGAGCACCGGGATGCCGAGCTCGAGGATCTCGGGGTCGAGCTGCGGGGCGTCGTCGACGTACACGCTCATGGGGCCGCCGGAGAGGAT
>Ga0209429_10000743_pt1 | contig 21265 bp, 15 predicted proteins | sample BarGraNGADG00212_3_FD_184493 | JGI IMG/M metagenome (GOLD analysis project Ga0209429, IMG submission 184493) | Arctic peat soil microbial communities from Barrow, Alaska - Barrow Graham LP Ref core NGADG0004-212 (SPAdes) (version 2) | ecosystem: Environmental > Terrestrial > Soil > Wetlands >...
TATGTACAGGAACGGCCAGTCGTCCACCGCGGGGGTTGGGGACATCTGGGGCGTACGGCCCGCGTCCTCCACCTGGAGCCGGGACTGACCCAGGCTGATCACCTGGGGCAGGCGAGAGGCAACGTCGATCTGGGTAAGTCGCGGCCCGGCGAGAAGCACGGCTGCTTTCCCACCACCACCGTAGGTAATGACAAGCGGCGGCGCGTCGAAAGTACTCGTCAGCATGCCGGCGAGCTTGTCGACCAGCCAATCCTCTCGATAGTAGTTGTAGAGAACGAGGAGACCATCGCCGCTCAGGTGAGCGCGCGCGCTGGCGAAAGACTCCAGTGTGAAGAGGAAACTCTCGAGCCGAAGGTTGGCGAAGCCACTCGTCAGGGTCAGCGAGTCCGGCAGGCCGAAGACTATGAGATCGTACCGGTCAGTCGTGTTGCGCAGGAAGGACCGGGCGTCGTCGACGTGCAGGTGGACGCGAGGGTCATCGTAGGGCCGGTTGGGATTGAGCTTCGCGCCCAACTGGAGCAGGAGGGGGTCGATCTCGACGGCGTCGACCCGATCGACGCCGTGGCGCAGCGCCGCCGCCGTATCGGTGCCGGTGCCTGCACCGATGACGAGAGCGGTGCGAAAGCTGCCCTCGCCGGCAAGCCAGTATGGCACGTGGTAGAACGGCTCGCGCCGATCGACATCTTCCATCCACTGCATGGCGACGTTGTTGACGTTGATCTCCCACACGCCTTCGTGCGTTTGATTTACGACGATCCGATAGTACGGCGACCAGTAAGCACCCCAAGCTAGCCAGCCTACGGCGAGCACAGTTGCGGAAAGCAAGAGGACGTTGGCGGCCATGAAGGGCCGCAGTCTGGCCCCCCCTCGAGGCCAGGGCTTGAGCAACAGGAGCACCACTGCCAGGACGCCGAACCAGACCGGTGGCGCGGCCCCAAGGAGGCTGTTCGCCGCGAAGGCAGCGATGCCGAGTAGACTGCCGGATATGTCGAAAAAGTAAGCGCGTAGCGGTGGAAGCTGCTGAAATAATCGCCCGAGTTCCTGGGCGAGGGGGGCTGAGAGCCCGACGATGAACAGGAAGAAAAGCGGCACTAGAAAGTAAGGGTCGCTCTGGTTGCGCCCGCCTGCGACGCTGCCGAAGTAGAGGGTCTCGGGCGATTCGATGGTCAGGTCCAACCGAAAGATGCCGACGGCCAGGACGAACAGGAGGAGCAGCGCTGGGAACCACGGGAGCAGCGAGTACCGGCGCCTTGCCATCAGGACGCCCACCCCGATGCCGAGGAAGGAGGCGATCAAGATGAAGTTCGGGAAGAAGACGAGTGCCCGTATGTGAGAGGGCGTCCAACGGATGCAGATGAGTTCAAAGTAGAGGATAGCGAAGCTTGTGAGCAGGAGTCTCACGTGCGGAGAGTGCAAATGCCAGCGTATGATACCGACCTCAAATATCTTTGGAATAGTGTACGGCACCGCAGGGGCGAGCCAGACGGCACGTTTCAGCCGGCGCCAGGGAAGACTAACAGCGGTTCAGCGCCCATCCCCCCTTGCATCAGTGAGCAAGGCCAGCTGAGGCGCCTTCTGCCGTCACGTGCCGGCCCTGCATGTCCACTTTCCTACTGAATGCCGTGAGTAGGAGCCATCAACTTCTTGATGCCGCAACTATAGCACTCCTACTGCTGCGACAGAAGCCCTTTTTGTACCTGGTGGGTTTGTTGGACCCTGGCAGAATCGCTGGACATTAACTCGGCTGGTCGGTTGGTTCGCGCGGTTGACACCCCTGGCGGCGGTAAGCTAGAATCCCAGGGCGTTCAGCGCCGAGGTAGCTCAGTTGGTAGAGCACGCGACTGAAAATCGCGGTGTCATCAGTTCGATTCTGATCCTCGGCACCGATCAAGCGGAAGTGGCTCAGTGGTAGAGCATCACCTTGCCAAGGTGAGGGTCGCGAGTTCGAATCTCGTCTTCCGCTCCAGAGGCTGAGGGCGCGAGGGCCAAAACGCCTCCGGTTGAAAAGATCGGGCTCACCTCACCCTTCACCCGGCGACGTGGCCAAGTGGCAAGGCGGAGGTCTGCAAAACCTCTATCATCGGTTCGAATCCGATCGTCGCCTCCAATATGTTGGGGTCTGGAGCATATCCAGACCCCATATTTTGTGTCTATCGCCTCTGGGACTGGCCTGCACGGGCACGCTTGCTAACATTTTGCTAACGGATTTTCTCAACGCTATCCAAAACAGCCACGGGGACCGGTTCCGATGGTGCATAGCCACCCTGTGTGAGCAGTCCATCGAACCGCCGTGCTGCCTCTTCCTGCATGGATGGCAGCGAGTGCGCGTACACGTCCAGGGTGATCCTTACGGTGGAATGTCCCAATCGCTCGCTTATCACCTTCGGGTTAATGCCGCCCTGGAGTAACAGGGTCGCGTGGGTATGTCGGAGATCGTGAAGCCGGATAGGCGGCAGCCCATGTTTCTTTAGGAGGCTAGTGAAGTCCCTGGTGAGGTTGTCCGGGCTGATCGGCAAGCCGTCCGCGCGGGCGCAGACCAAGTCTCCTTCTGAGTAGCCCGTGCCAAGAAGCTCCCGATCTCGCGACTGTCCAAGCAGGTGCCGCCTCAGCGCCTGCACCACCACTGCAGGCAGAGTGATGGTGCGGGTGCCCTTGGCGCTCTTTGGGGTCTTGAAGGAGAGGCCCGCCTTGGTGCGCTCGAGTGAGCGTCGAACCGAGATCACGCCGGCTTCAAGGTTCACGTCCTGCCACCGCAGGGCGAGCACCTCCCCACGGCGCATGCCCGTACACACTGTCACCAGGATCGGCACGTAGAATCGTGTTCCCTCCACGGCGCGCAACAGGGCATCCACCTGGGCGGCGGTCAGGGTTGTCAATGGCCAACAGGAAGTATCCACTGGTGGCCAAGTGAAGTCCCCACTGGTGGCCACGAAAAGTCCCCACATAGATGAAGCTATCGGGTCTTCTTCATGGGTAGACCTCCTCTGATACGGGCCTCGCGCATCCTCACCGACTCCCCTTCCGTGACCACAACGGCCGCATGGTGCAGCAGACGGTCGAGCATGGCCGCCGCCGTGGACTGCTCCGAGGCTGCAGGGTTCTTCGGCAGCAGCTGCCAAGTAACCGCCTGCTCGAGGGCTTCCCGAAGGACCCGATGATGGTGGGTGACGGTACGGGCTGACAAAATATGCGCGACTAAGTCGCCAGTCATGTCCGGGGGTTGAAGATCAAAGTCAAGAGTAGGGCTATCTCCGCTGCCCAGGTAAGGCCGACTTGTGATTGCTATGGAGCAACGGTTAGGCTCATGGAGGACGGGTCGCGTGCCTTTCTGCCTCTGCTCCGAGAGGCAGGAGGGGTAGGGGGGTGTGGGGCGTCGGGGCTTGCCCCACCCACACCCCCCTACCGTCCCGTACCGACCTTGTGCTTGCACTATACCTATGGTCCCAGTTTTAAGAGCCGTGGAGATTGCCGTTACTGCTGTAGATTAGTTGCTACACTGCGTGCCGCTAGGGTTCGACTTGACGGACGGGGCAGCTATCGGCTAAAGTCACCCACAACCTAATACAGAGCTATCAAGAGCGGCGCATCTCTGATGCGCCCGACAACCTGGCGGCGACCGCCAAGGTGTCAGTCCCCGAGAGGGGAGATAGGCCCGCACAAGGGAACTAATGGTCGCGCACCCCCGAGCAGTGCGCGGGGGTTATCGTTGCCCCGCGGTGGATAGCTCCGAAATGAATAGGAGCTACAGCATGTCGTACAACGGAAGCCACATCTTCACGTCTGAGTCCGTCGCCGAGGGCCATCCCGACAAGGTCTGCGACTATATCGCCGATACCATCCTGGATGCCCACCTCTCCACCGATCCCAGTAGCCGGGTTGCCTGCGAGGTCATGGCGAAAAGCAATATCGTGATCCTGGCCGGCGAGATCACCTCCGACGCCTGCCTGGACTTTGCCTCCCTCGTCCGGCAGGCCGTGCGAGAGGTGGGGTATGCCGACCCAGGCGAGCCCTTCTGCGCTGACACTCTCTTCATCCAGCAGCTGCTTACTCGCCAGACGGCTGACATCGCGCGGGGGATCGATTGTCAGAACGACCAGGGAGCGGGCGACCAGGGAATGATGTTCGGTTACGCCACCGACGAGACCCCGGAGTTGATGCCTCTACCGATCCTGCTGGCCCACCGCACCGCGAGACTGTTGGCGGAGGATCGGAAGAGCGGCAGATGCTCCTGGCTGCGCCCGGATGCCAAAACCCAGATCTCGGTGCGCTACGAGGGGGCTCGGCCGGTGGCGGTCACCGACGCGCTAGTTTCCACGCAGCACTCTCAGGAATGCCCGCAGGAGGAGATCCACCGCTACGTCCGGACCGACCTGTTGCCGCGGGCCCTCGGCGCCTGGCTCGACCCGGAGATCCGGGTGAAGGTCAACCCCACCGGCAGTTTCGTCTCGGGCGGGCCTTCCGCCGATTGCGGGCTGACTGGCAGGAAGATTATCGTGGACACCTACGGCGGGGCCGCCCGTCACGGCGGGGGCGCCTTCAGCGGCAAGGACCCCAGCAAGGTGGACCGCAGCGCCGCCTACTTCTGCCGGTATGTGGCGCGTCAGATAGTGAAGCGGGGTCTAGCCAAGCGGGCGGAGATCCAGGTCTCTTACGCCATCGGGGTAGCGCAGCCGGTATCCCTCAAGGTGGACACCTTTGGGACCGGAGAGGAGCGAGCCGCGGAGGCCTTCGTGAAGCAATTCGACTTCCGGCCCGCCGCGATCGTAGAGAAGCTCGGCTTGCTTCGACCCATCTACCGGCAAACGACCAACTACGGCCACTTTGGGAAGCCCGAACTGCCGTGGGAACAGTGAGCAACAAGGACTCATGAGAAGGGTCTTCGGATGAACGGTTTCATACAGTAAGAGCAAGATTTCTTCACCTCGGAATCGCTCGCCGCAGGTCACCCGGACAAGCTGTGCGACCAGATCTCGGACGCGATCATGGACGCCACCCTGAAGCAGGATCCGAACGCAGTCAGGTTCAAGGTTCAAATTGCATGTTGACATTTAACTGGGGTTCGGCTATAACTTACGCAATCAAATAGAGCTATCAAGAGCGGCGCTTCAAGCGCCCGACAACCTGCCTGCGACGGCAAGGTGTCTATCCCCGGGAGGGGAGATAGGCCCGAAAGGGAACCAAGGTCGCACACCCCCCACGAGTGTGCGGGGGTTTTTGTTGTTCCGCTCTTGGTACCCGAATAGCGAAAGGAGCGGCAACATGGGCGCGATGTACATCAACCGCGACGGCTACCTGGTCTGGCCTGCTGACTACCACAACGCGCGGTGGCTAGTGAAGGTGAACGATTGCGGAGAATGCGGGGAGTATCGCGGGGAGATGTTCTGTCCCAACACGGGGGAGACACGCCCGATCACATGCCTGTGTGACGGCGCTCTTTGTCCCCATTGTGGCAAGACCAAGCTTCACAAAGGCGGGACGGACACAGTGACGAGAAGCGGGCAGATATATTACCTGCCGCCGTTCTATGCAAGGCTTGGCTGTGGCGACTGCGTGGGTAAAGTGCTGGCTAGACTTGCCGAGGCCCGCAGAAGGCCCTACCACCTCCCGGCAATGGCTCGAGGCGCGGCCTTTTGGCACACTAGGTTCGCATCTGACGAGGGTGGCCGTAACTGGGTTAGGTGGGCAGAGAACATTCGCCAGTACAGGCATCAAAGTGGGTGCGAAAGCTCGACTATCGGTTGTACTGCAAGCCAGTCCTGCCACTTCTGCCGAGAGCGCCCTTGTCGCGTCCAGGTGACTCTTGCCCTGCTGAGTGACCAGGGGTGACTGCGGACGTTCGCTGGTATCTGGCCCCAGATGGGAATCCTCACCACGAGAAGTAGAGGGAGTCTGTGACGAGAATGACGCACGAGGAAGCAATGATTGGCGAGGGCACTCGGGTGGCCCTGTACGCTCGGAGCACGAACCACGAAAAGGGGAAGAGCTGGGTCCCGTCCATCGAGGAGCAGCTCTCGGCACTTCGGAGCTACTGCCAGGACCACAATCTGGGAATCGCCGGGGAGTAGATCGACAAACGAGTGGGACCGACCACTCCATAGCCCGATAGACGGGTGGGCGCACGCATGCTTGAGGACGCGAAGCGCGCGCTCTTCAGCAAGATCGTAGTGCACCGTGTAGACCGGCTGGAAGGCGTTGGGTGGGAAGAAGTGAGCGAGCTGCTCGAGCAGCTGAATGCGCTTGGCATCAGTGCCGTCTCCGCTACTGAAGCATAGGAGGATGCGGCTGCGGAGCGGACATCCTCCATTTCTCGGTGCTCTTACGGATTGGCGAGTATAGTTTCGCACAAGACATCACTCATCCCGTGATATATACTGCGGACTGAGTCACAAACAGCCCGTTTCCTCGCGTCCAGAGAGCAAGGTCTGAGACCATTTGTGACAGTCAAGCTGTCACTGGTTTCCGCTACCTTCTCCGCGAACTCGCACTAAAGCAACGGCGCACTCAGCGAGACCACTCAGTATTTGCAGTACGCTGGCCGAGTGATAGGCCCTGGCCGTCACCTCGCCCAGCTCGGACTCGCGTTCTGGTTCTGGCAATCCCGTCCGTTTGCCTCCCGGCCCCAATCAAGCTCCGGCCCCAATCAAGCTACTGAAGGAGCGTACCCTATGGGCGTTCTCGCTGGCTGTAGGCCCCGACCTGAGGTACTCAAGGGAGACCTCGACGACGCCATCTTCGCCGCCGACTTCTACCACGTGATCACTGGCGGTGCCCCGCCGGTCTACGGCACTCCCTCCCTGTTCTTCCGCAACACTCACCCTGCCGAGCGCCTCAAGAAGGTCATCTCCGCCGTATTCGATCGTCTGGCCAACCCGGTGGAGGCAGGTATTACCATTGGGCTCAGCACCGGGTTTGGCGGCGGCAAGACCCACACCCTCATCGCCATGTGGCACCTTGCCCAGAACATCTCCGATCCCACCATGGGCACGGAGCTGCTTCCGGCCGCGGGAAGGCCCAAGAGCGTCAAAGTGGTCGCCGTGGACGGCGGCAAGGCCGGAGTGCCCGTTTTCGACGCCCACGACGGCATACAGATCCAGAGCCTGTGGGGCGAGATCTTCTACCAGCTGGCAGGTAAGCGAGGCCTTGAGATCCTCGGTAAGGCAGACGACCCGGAGGCCTCTCCCAGTGAGGGGCAGATCAAGCAGGTAATGCCGTCCGGGCCGGTCCTCTTCCTCCTGGACGAGCTGGTTATCTACATGGCTCGACTCTCCGAGAGGGGACAGGGGAACCTGCTCGGCTTCATAACAGCCCTCGCCGGTGTGGTGGGCTCTCGGCACCAGGCCGCACTCGTAGTCACCGACCCCGGAACGCAACGTGTGTACGCTTTGCAAGCGAGCAAGCTGGAGCAGGCTTTGCCAGGAGCCGGCGCCAAGCTGGATGATATCTTTGGCCGCAAGGCCAGCGAGTTCGACCCCATCGGCGGCGAGTCCGCTCGAGTAATCGTCCGCCGACTGTTCGAGAACGTGGACAAGGGCTCCGCCCAGGCGGCATCTGCGCTCTACCACGATCTCTACAGTCGTGTGTCTCGGGATACTCCTGGGCTGCTGCCATTGGCATGCAGGAACGCGGACTACGATCGGCAGCTGGTGGAGTGCTACCCCTTCCATCCCAGACTGCTGGAGACGGCTCAGGAACGGCTCTCTGCCATGGGAAACTTCCAGAAAAGCCGAGGCGTGCTCCGTCTCTTCGCCCGCATTATCCGCGACGTATGGGAGTCCGGTGGAGATCTGGAGGTCATCAACGCGGGAGACGTGAACTGGTCGAGCGAACGGATCAGGGCCGATCTCCTCCAGCGGCTGGATCGGGACCGCTTCGCGGCTGCCGTGGACTCGGACGTGGACAAGCACGCGGGCGAGCTGGACGGCGAGGAGCCCAGGGGAATCCACCGTCGCGTCGCGTCGGCCCTCCTTCTGGAGAGCATCCAGATGGCTCCCACCAGCGGTCTGGATCGGCAGCAGGTCACCCTCGCGGTGCTGCGCCCCGATGAGGCCGGCCCCGAGCCGGTCGAGGCAATGGACCGGCTTGCAGGGGTATGCTGGCACCTCTACCCAATGGCCGGGGGCGACGGCTACCAGTTCCGCTACGAGCCTAACGTCCTCAAGCAGATCGAGGAGAGGATGGCCAAGGTTCCGATAGAGGACGCTCGCGGCAGGGTTATCTCTGAGGTGCAGGGCTACTTCCAGGGTCCCCAGTTCAAGCTGGTCTCCTGGCCCACCGGTCCCCGCCAGGTTCCAGACAGCGCCGATCTCCAGCTCGTCCTCGCCCAGGACGAGGCGTTGGCGAAGCGCGTCTGCGTGAACGAGGACGACAGCATCCCAGGCGCCCCCATGCCGCGGCGATTTCTCAACGCCATCGTCGCTGTGGCGCCCAACCCCTCCACCTTCAGCAGCGCCGTGGAGCGCGCCCAGCGGCTGATCGCCGCCTCCAAGATCGACGACGAGTCGAAGGGCGAACAGGGTAGGCTGATCAGGGACCAACTGAGCCGCATCAGGCCCGACCTGAGCAAGAAATTCCGCCTGGACTCAATGAGAGCCTTCGACCGGGTGGTGCTCTCCAACGGCTCCGTCTACAGGCTGGAGGAGCCTCTCCAGATGAAGGATGAGGATCTGCTCCAACAGGTGCGCGGCCAGGCAATCCTGAAGAAGTTCCTGGACGAGAAGAAGCTGATCTATGGGCCGGCCGACAACCTGGACCTGGACCGCCTCTTCAACGACGTTCTGCCCGGCTCCGTGCCGGTAGTGGGCAAGCCGGGGGTGTACACCGCCAGAGCAGTTCACGAGCGATTCCTCTCAATGAAGGGGCTCCGGCTGCTGCCGGACTCGGGCGTTGTCCGCCAGACCATCCTGAAGGCGGTGGCGAAGGGCCGCCTGGCGGTCTGCCTGGAGGACGGGACCGCCTATTGCGGCGGCCACCGTGCCTCTGGCCCTGAGGGAGGGCGCCGCAATATCGAAACGGAGCTTGGCACCCTGCTGCTGGACGACCGCGTGCTGCTGGCTCCCGCCGAGAGTGCGGAGGCCGTGGAGTGGATGAGAGAGGACCAGGAGAAGAAGCCCGGCAACGGCGGCGGCACGGACGTCGGGTATACGGGAGACGGCGGCACCGGCGGCGGGGATCTCGACTACAAACCCGCCAAGGTCACCGCCACGACATGGACGAAGGCTCAGGAGTACGCGGCGGAGCGCCCCCTGCATTCCCTCACTCTGACGGCCCGCACGCCGGCGGATGCAGCCCACCTGGGTCAGGTGGCCCAGCCCTTCGGGGCGGACGCCGTGAGCCTGGACGTGACCGCGGACGGCATCGCGAAGCAGGGGGGCCGCCTCTCTTTCCAGGCGAGTGAGGTTAGCCCGAACCACCCGGCCAGGCCGATCGAGACTGCCCGCACCGTCTACAATTCCCTCGTGGATGGCTCCAGCTACGAGGCCGTCCTGACCCTGGCTTTTGGCGAAGCCGGCAGGGCGGGCATGAGTCACAAACTCAAGGAGGCTGCCGAGAAGGCGGGCGAGGCGATCGCGCCCACGGCCCTTTTCGGCACCGCGCTCGAGGGCAAAGAAGGTGGGCTGTGAAGCTGAGAGAGGCACCCTTCGCCCTGCGGGTGGTGCGCCGCCACGAGGGGGACGCGGCGGTGGTCTACCGGCGCCGGCTTCTCCTGGGCGGCGAGGACAGACTGCAGAAGATGGCGGCGATAGCGCCCATTGGCTTCTCGGCCGGGGGGCCATTGCTGCGACAGGCCGCCAGATCGTGCAGCGGCGACGGGATAAAGCTGGAGGCAGGCCCCTTCCTGCCCTTGGACGACAATTGGGGCGCCCGTGCCACACTCTATGCCCTGGTGTCCACGGGGATACGGAACCCCGAGCGGCTCTACCGGTGCGGTGAGGCGCTCCGGAGGCTGGATGGCGCCGAGGCCGCCTGGTGGCTCGGGATGACGGATGGCGGCGCCCGCTCTCGGGCGGTGCGGGCGCTGAGAATACTGACGGAGGCCGTGGAATGACCGAGACTTTGCCGAGAACGACCACCCGCGAAAAGGCGCCGCCGCCGAGGCTGCTGATAGAGGAGTGGCTGCCCGCTGCCGCCATCGGCGTCGAGTGCATGCGGGAGCACCAGTTCATGGCCCCGTTCCCCGGCAATGTCAGATTGCATGTCTGGTGGGCGAGGCGTCCACTCACCGTCTCTCGGGCGGCTGTGTTGGGATCTCTGCTGCCGGCTGACTTCCCTCGAGATGTCTTCGAGCGGCTGCTGGGGTTCGGCAGACCGAGCGACGAAATCGTGCGAATCAGACAGTTGATGGATACCGGCTACAAGGTACCTGGCGGCTTCGGCTACGATAGGGCGTTCAAGCACGTTCTGAGAGAGGATGACCTGCGAAAGGCCGATGAAGTCGTCTCTGCGCTGTGGGGCAGCGTCACCGTCATTGACCCCATGTCCGGCGGTGGTTCTATTCCGCTAGAGAGCGCGAGACTAGGTCTGAACACCATCGCCAATGAGTACAACCCTGTAGCCTGCTCGGTCCTCGATGCTACTGTCGATTATCCATTCCGTCATGGCGCTGCGATAGCCACGAAGGCTCGAACATGGGCCAAGGTCTGGCTGGAGCGAGTGGATGGGCGGGTTTCGCATCTCTTCCCCAAACATCCCTTCGCCTCCGTCCATGCCTACATCTACGCCCGGACGGTCCCTTGCCCCGACACGCCGGGGCAACCCCACACTCCCCTAGTGCCCGACTGGCACCTGTTGCGGCCCTCATCAGGCAAGCGGATCGTCGCAGAACCGGTGGTTGATCACGCACGTGGCCGATGGACCGTGAGGATCAGGGAGTTAGGCCGGATGGCCGGTCAGCTGAAGGAGCCACCTGCCCCGTCCTATGCTGATGGTAAGGGCATCTCGCTCTTCAGCGGCCGTCAGATCCCTTCGGATTACATTAAGGCTAAGGCCCAGGCAGGGCAAATGGGTAGCGCCCTCTATGCGCTCGCGGTCAAGACGCCGCAAGGGCTCACCTTCCAGCCCCCTGAGCCGGAGGACTTCCAGGCTCTGGCAGAGGCGGAGAGGGATCTGGCTCGGCTGCGCTCCACGTGGGAGCGGGACGGCAACATTCCCACCGAAATGTATCCTGAGGTCAGCAGCGACGAGAGGCCACGCACATACGGAATGCCCCGCTGGGCGGATATGTTCTCCCCTCGCCAACTCCTCGGCTTCGGGGTGATGGTGGAGGAACTTCGGAAGCTGCGGCCGGAGATCCTCGCCGCTGAGGGCGAGGATGTGGGCCTTGCGGTTGAGCACCTGCTGGCTCTAGTGATAGATAAATTTACGAACTATAACTCGGTCCTAGCGTCCTGGCATGCGCGTAGGGCGGTAATGAGAAGCGTCTTTGATCGCCACGACTTCGCCTTCAAGTCCACTTTCTGCGAGATGGCTCCTTGCGGAAGTGGCGAGGGACTGGCCTGGGCCATCGACAGCACCCTCGATGGGTACGAGGGTATCTGCAAGCTACCGCGATCTCCCAACGCGAAGCCCGCAACGGTCTACCTTGGCTCGGCTACCAGCCTCCCGCAGATAGAGGATGGGAGCATCACCGCCGTGGTGGTGGATCCGCCCTATGCCGACAACGTCCAGTACTCGGATCTGGCGGACTTCTTCTACGTCTGGCTAAAGCGCACCCAGGGTCACCGGCGCCCCGAGTGGTTCTCCACCTACCTCAGTGACCACACTGAAGAGGCGGTGGTGAACATCCAGCGCCACCGGGACGGAGGGGAGAAGAGCGCTGGCGAGGCGAGGGTGGAGGCCAATGCCTTCTATCAGCGGCTCATGAGCGAGGTTTTCCTGGAGAGCCGCCGTATCCTGAGAGACGATGGCGTCCTCACCGTCATGTTCACCCACAAGAGGCAGGAGGCCTGGGAGGCCCTATTCTCATCCCTGATCAAGGCCGGCTTCACCATCACCGCCACCTGGCCGGTGAAGACCGAGAGCGAGCAGAGCCTGCACCAGGCCAAGAAGAACGCAGCCCAGAGCACGGTGCTGCTGGTGGGCCGGAAGCGCCGGCCCGGCGCCGGAGTCGGATACTTCGACGCCATACGGGAGGAGATCCGTGGGCAGGCGAGGTCCAAGGCGGACCGTCTTAAGGCCGAAGGGCTGAATGCAGTTGACCAGCTTGTCGGCGCCTTCGGCCCGGCCATGGAGGTGTACTCCCGCTACGCCGAGGTCCGAACCGACACGGGGGAGCCGGTGGGGGTAGGCTCCGCCATCGAGGAGGCCGCCGACGCCGTGAGCCAGTGGCGCATCGAGCAGCTCGCCTCGCGGGGGCTGGACGGCGTGGAGCCCGAGGGGCGTTTCACCCTCCTCTGCTGGGATGTCCTGGGCGCCGCCGAATTTCGCTTCAATGAGGCGAAGCTGCTGGGCCACGCCGTGGGGATGAGCGTGGACCTGCTGGTAGCCGCGGGGCTGGTGACCAAGACCGGCGACAGCGTCCGGATGGTCACCGCGAAGGACCGTCGGCGCGATGCTGCTCTGAAGCCGGATGAGTATCAGGAGACACACCTGGGAGCCGTCCCACTGGGCCGGAAGCGTGTTGCCAAGAAGGATGCCCTGAAGGTTCACCCCAATGACCCGCGCTTCCGCACGGCTATCGACGGCTGTCATGCCCTGTCCCTCGCTTACATGGAGGCGGACAGCGGAGCGGGCGGCATCGGCGCCGCGAGAGCCGTGGTCAACCAGCAGCGCTGGAACCTGGAGAGCCCGGTAGCCAAGCTGATGGACGCGCTGGTCTTGGCCGCCCCGGAGGCGGTGCGGTATGACAAGGGCAAGCTCTCCGCGGGAGCCCTCTTCCCGGAGTTCCGGGCCTGGCATTCCCTCCTGAAGCCGCTCTTTGGGATCGAGCCGCCCGATTGGACCGAGAAGGCACTCCCGCAGCTGAAGTGGACACAATTGGAGGAGGTTATAGAGGCCGAGGGAGAGGAAGAAGGGGAAGGTGATGAGTAGCGCGGCCGGGAGGTTTGAGCCATGAGCGGGACAACGGCGAAACCGGTTGACCTTGCACTAGAGGCTCCTCCCTCGATCGGGGGTCTGCGTGGGCGGCAGTGGCGACGTTTCCTCCGGGGGCCAGACCAGGCGGTGCTGGAGGAGCTGTACGTGCCGGCCCTGGCCGAGGCGGTCCGTTATGACCGCTGTTGCGCCTATTTCTCCAGCTCGGTCCTCTCTGCGGCGGCTCGGGGCTTCGGCGGGCTTATCGAGCGGCTGATCTCCATGGGCGAGGCCGCGCCCCGGCCCGCCGTCCGCCTGGTGGTGAACGAAGAGCTTTCTGCTGAAGATGTGGAGGCTTTGACCGAGACGGGCGACACGGCAATATTGGAAGCGCAGCTGAAGCGCCGATTCAAGACGCCTCGGCAGGCACTGGAGAAGGCGAGGCTGAAGATGCTCGCCTGGCTGGTGAAGGAGGGGCTGCTGGAGGTGAGGGTCGGCGTCATGCGCCGGAGCGCCGGGATAGTCCACGGCAAGTACGGCATCGCCATTGACGGGGACGGGTACGCGGTGGTCTTCGCGGGCTCTGGCAACGAGACTGCCCAGGGGCTCAGCGGGAACTACGAGCAGCTGGAGGTCTCAACCTCATGGGGGGACCCAGAGCGGCACGATGAGTACTCGAGGGAGTTTGGCCTTCTCTGGGAAGACACACACCCCGACGTCCACACCCTGCCCCTCCCCGAGGCGATCAGGCTCCAACTGGTGAGGCTGGCCCCGTCGAAGCCTCCAATCCGGGAGCCTTCCGATGCTCTACCCAGGCAGAGGGCGGCCATGACCTGGCGCTTCATCACCGAGGCGCCCTTCCTGGCAGGAGGGGCCGCGGCTTGCGATGCCACGGCCATGGTGCCCATTTGGCCCCACCAGCGGCGGGTCGTGGAGGAAACCGCCGCCGCTTGGCCCTCCGGGCGGCTTCTATGCGACGAGGTCGGCCTGGGCAAGACGGTGGAGGCGATCCTGGTGATGCGCCGGCTGATGGCCGGGCGCGGCGTCAAGAAGGTGCTGGTGCTGCCGCCGGCGGGCCTCCTCCGCCAGTGGCAGGGGGAACTCAGGGAGAAGGGTGGGCTGCTTTTCCCCAGGCTAGAGGGATCGGCCCTGTTCTGGCCCGACGGTTCCACGCGAGCCAATGTGGATCTGGCCGCCGCATTGCAGGAAGATGGATTGATCCTCAGTCGTGAGTTGGCCAGGCTGGATTTCAACGTCCAGAAGATCCTGGCTGGGCCTACCTGGGACCTGGTGCTGCTGGATGAGGCCCACGCGGCCAGGAGGCGTAAGTCCGTGGAGGGTGAGTTCAACGGCGCCAACCTGCTTCTGGGGCTGCTGCGCGAGCTGCAACTGAAGGGAAAGGCCAGAGGCATCCTGCTGCTCAGCGCCACCCCGATGCAGACCCAGCCGTGGGAACCATGGGATCTGCTCTCGGTGCTGGGCGAGGGTGGGGACTGGCTGGCCGAGTTCTCCCGCGTGCGCGCCTTCTACGACGCCGTGGTGGGGGTTGGGACAGGTCGGTGCGACCAGGACCTTGCCTACCGAGCGGCAAGCCTCGTCGCGGCGGACCGCCATTTCCCGTCGCCCGACGGGTCGGAGGAGTGGAAGAGGATCGCGAGCGATGTCGCCCACCGGCTCCGCTTCTGCCCGACCTCAGAAAGAGAGAAGACCGCGGCGTGGCTGCGGCGGGGATCACCACTCAGCCGGAGGATGCATCGCAACACCAGGGACACCCTCAGGCGCTACTTCCAAATGGGACTCTTGGACGCGGCCCCCGCGCGGCGCCGTGTGGAGGACGTTCGCTACGACTTCACCGACGAGCGGGAACGCCACGTTTATGAGGGGATTACTGCGTACATCGAGCGACGATTCAAAGAACTGGAGGAGGAGAAGCCCGGCAAGGGGTTCGTGATGACCATCTACCGGCGCAGGGCCTCCAGCTCACCCATGGCGCTGTTCGAGAGCCTGAGCAGGCGCAAGCGAGGCCTTGAGCAGGTAGCCTCCCAGCGGGCCTACTTTGACGAAATCGACACCGAGGACCAGCCGGAAACCCGCGACCTACCAGATGTAGGGGAGGGGGGAGACGTGGTGAACCTATCCGCTGCCTACCCCACAAGCCCTACTGTCGCGAAAGCCGAGTTGGAGGAGGTGAACCACCTACTGAGGGAGCTGGCGGAGCTGGGGGCGAAGGATAGCAAGCTGGAGCAGTTCTACGACCAACTGCGCCGGGTGACAGAGGATGGCCGGCCGGTGCTGGTGTTCACCGAGTACACGGATACCATGGTCTACCTGCGACAGAACTTGGTATCCCACTACGGGGAGACCCTGGGCTGTTACAGCGGCAACGGCGGCGAACGCTGGGACGGCAAAGAGTGGATGTCGGTAACCAAGGATGCCATCACGTCCGACCTGCGCCAGGGCAAGCTTCGGATCCTGGTCTGTACCGATGCCGCCAGCGAGGGGCTGAACCTTCAGTCGGCAGGGGCGGTGATAGACTACGACCTACCCTGGAACCCCAGCAAGGTGGAGCAACGGATTGGCCGTATCGACAGGATTGGCCAGAAGCTGCCCGTCATCAGGATCGTCAACTTCTTCCTGAAAGACAGCGTGGACGACAGGGTCTACACTGCCCTCAGGGAGCGATGCGGCCTCTTCGAGCACTTCGTGGGTCCCATGCAGCCCGTACTTGCCAGAGCTAGGAAAATGCTATTGGGCCAGGACACCGCGGATGTGCACGCACTCAAGAGGGCGGCCACAGAGGTCCAGGACAACACCTTGGCCGAAGAGGCCTATCTGCAGAGCGAAGCTGTCGCTGTCGTAAACAGCATTCCCCCGCTCTCTTTGAAAGAGATAGGTGAAGCTCTCAGCCTGCTGACCAGAGAGTTCGGCCCGGCCGCCAAGAAGGACCCGAAGCGGCAGCGGTGGTCACTATCTATCCCGGGAACGAAGAGGGCCACATACTCAAACTCCCTCCAGGAGTTGGAGCACGACTCCCATGTGGTTCCCTTGTCTCCTCTCGATCCCAACTTTAGGGAGTTGGCTCAGGGACTGGCCAGGGCTGGCGAGCGGCTGCCCCTGGTGGTGGAGAGCTGTAGCCGGGGCGCTTTCCGCCGGTCAATGGCGCTATGGATTGGCGACCAGGAATGGCGGCAAGTGGAGTCGATGGCACAGCTCGCGGACCTCGTTGCCGGCTGGGACGGCAGTTTTCCCGATCCCTGCCTCTGGGTCAAAGCCAAGGAATATGCCAGGACGAAGGTCGAGGTCGATGTTGCAGATATGGAGCGGGTGGCGGCCGAGCGGGAGAGAGAAGGGCTGGAACATCAGCTTGCCGCCGCCAGGGAGCGGCTGAAAATGGAGTTGGGTCGCTACCTGGTGACCGTTGGCCACGGTGCCGGCGACCCGAATGAGGACCTGATACAGGTAATGAATCGGAGTGGTCCCGCCGGACAGAGAATGAGACTGTGTCTGGATAAGCTGGGCGGCTACCCTGAATGGTCGCCGGAGTTGCAGTCTCAGATTGCGGCCTTCGCGGAACAGCTCAGCCCGGGACAGCTACGAGCCCGCCAGTCCTTTGCGGAATTGGACGCCGCCCTTCAGGACCCCCGTTGGGGGGCGAGGTCGATTCTGTCAGGATCTGACAGGCAGCATCAGACCGACAACGCGTAGCCTTGGATTTGCCGTAAGAGCCAAGAATGGGGGCTCGTTCTTGACCCCTGGTGAGTTTCTACGCATGGCATTCGATTCCCCGGTCGTGGTAGGTGAGGTCATTCTTGGCAGTGCACTCTACTGGCTCGCTCCAATACAGGCTCTGAGCGAGAGGAGAAGGGGCAGGAAGAGGCCCGGAGGAAAGCCCCTAGAGCGCTTCGGATGTACCAAGGGAGCCGCCGAGGTGGAGACGTGGGCAGCCCGGGCCGTGGCCCTGATGGACGTGCCCAACTGGACCTATCACAACCTGATCATCGAGGACATGAAGGCCAAGGCCGCCGGCCTACCCCACCCCGAGGGCTGGAGGCCGCTGCCGTGGCACTATCGCCTCCGGAAGTGGTGCATGGCCCTGGCCGGCAGCATCAGAAGGGAGGCCACCCGCTAAGGGCAGCGGGGGGCGGGGGAGCGATCCTTCGTCCCCACTTCCCCCCGGGTGTGACATAGCCATGAACACATCACGGCTGGCCGAAACCGCAGCCCGCATCGTCCCCGCGGTAACATTCTCATTTGAGGGAACTGTACAGGCCCCGGTAACATTCTAGATGAGGGAATACGCACTGTTGTGCGACGAGCGGTCAGCAGTTACAATTACTTGTGACGTTCGTTGGCGCCTCGACAATGGCGGGCGACTTGCGGAACATGCTTGGTGCACGGCCCTCAGGATCTGTCCGAATTGGTTTGGCCTAGCGAGTTCGATGCAGTGTGGCGGCCTGTTGCCTTGGAGCACATTAGGACGAAGAACATGCCTACCAGCGCAGCGAAACCTTTCCAGTTGGATCTGCGTGCCCAGCATTGCTGGCATCTGTCTCTGAGCGCTACGATCACCCCCACTCCGGCCAAACTCGTGTCTCTTAGAGAGTTGGCGGGACTTGCACGCCGAGGCGATCGCTGGCCTTGGGTTTTCTCAGACACGTACAGCGTTGAGGAGGAGTGGTACACGGCCCAGGCGATGGTGCACCCGGCCAAACAACCCGGTGCCCTGGCAGTGCATGTCGATTTCTCGCGAGGAAGAGGAAAGAGTATTCGTAGACAAAAGGCGACAGTCCTCTCACTTCTGGAGACCTTGTCAGACCAAGATGCAACAGCGGATGTGCAGTCACAAACTCACTTTGACTACAAGCCGGACGAGGGCGTTTCAACGCCTGCACTTCCTCTCGAAATTCAGCTTCCTGAAGGAGGTCTGAAGAGCCGCGCCCTTCCGGATGGCCCCGGGCCGCGTTTTCAGGTCAGGGGGCTCAGGTTAACGCATTTGGACGAAGAGGGGAGCATAGACTCGTCGGTAGTCATCGACCGGCCATCGAATGCCGAATTCCATCTCACTGTGTCTTTCAGCCGGAGCTCGGTCATTTCGCCGGAGCTGCCTGGCGTCCTCCTCAGCCGCGCGTCAGAGATTGCCAAGTTCTACTTCCGGATTACTGAGCAGCCATCGTCGAGTAAGGCGGCTGGCGCAAGACAAGGATAACGGCGATGCCGAAGAATAGGACAGGTTCTCCCACCACCACGGAGTTCTGCGCTCAGGGCGACTACAAGTACACGTGGCCACTTCACGAGCCTGGAGCGCCGGAGCTGGTTGATCCTCACATGTCTCCTTGGTCGAGTCGCGTCGAGGCGGGACTGGGCGGCATGTATCGATCACTCCTGCCCCAGAGTGCAAGCGAAGGCCCTCAGATCCCAAATATCGAGCTGCTGGAAGGCGTTCTGAAGATTCAGCGCGAACCCTTTGCCATCGGTGTAAAGAGCAAGCTTCAAGATGTCTTGCCTGCATTCATCCACGAGTGGCTCGCAGTCAGTGAGTTCGAGGGTCGATTGGCTAGAGACATCGTCGAGCGCCTCGGTGGGATGGAGCAGAAGATCGAGCAGCTTGTCAGCGAACTAGCGAGCAGGCCAATCACCAGTGTCGCCACGCTCTATGACCTGGGCGCCGCTGGATTGGGTCTTGCCCAACCGGTTCAGATCGTGATTGAGCAGTATGACGAGGAAATCACCGCGACCTGGCCCGAGATTCAGGCCTTCGGGTCAGGGTCTTCCACTGGTGAAGCGATTCTTGCCCTGAAGAGGGACATAGTCGGGCTTTACTCTGACCTGCACTCAACAGTGGATGGGGAATTGGGGACCCTTGCGCTTGCGTGGAAGAGGACTCTGGAGAAGGTTGTTGTGCCGGATGGGACTCCTGAACGTCAAACCGCGTGACCTAGCGCACGCAATTGATCACAAAGTGAAGCCCGAGGAAATCCGTGCTGGCAAGGAGACGAACTATTGGTTCTGCCTGGATGGGAAGCGTCGTCTTCGAGTCACCAAGCCGAAGGTGCATAGGGGCAGCTCAGTGCCGCCGGGTACTCTGAACAGTATCAGGCAGTCTCTTCAGCTCACTACATCTGAGATGTCCGACTTAGTCAACTGTCCCATGAGCGGATCCGACTACGAGGCGCTCATCAGACAGAAGATCACAGATAGCCAGCTCTAAGATTCCTGGTGACATTGCGGCTCCCTCAACTATGGGGCCATGATGTGCAGCGGTAGTCAAATGAGTAGCTGCAGTGGCCACTGAGCAACTGCGTGCGCGTCCCAAGGGGAGAGCATCAGACGCGGTGCTCTCCCCTCTTCGTTGGTTGCCAACATCCTGCCAACAGACTGATTGCGTTAGGTTGCCCTGGATGGCTCTAAGTGCCCCATTTGCCCCGCGCAAGTGCCCTAAATGCCCCCTTCGTGACCCTTTGACCACCATTTGTAGAACTGCAAGACCCCCATTAGCGGCTCGACTCCGCTCGTCGCCTCCAATTGGAGCCAGGTATTAGGCTATACTTGGCTCGTGATTCTCTTGACGGAGGCGGTCGCATGGCCGAGGACAGGGATCCTGGACAGGTGTGGGGCGAGTTCGAGGGGCGGTGCGAGTCGTTCCGGACAGAGTTACGCGATGCCCGAGAGGAGTTCGCCGGTCTGGAAGCCCGCCGGGACGATGCCCGCGAGGGGCTACGTCGAGCGGCGATCTCGTTTGGCTACGGAGTTCACGTCACAGGTAGCGTTCTATTGCAGAACCATCTCATCCGGCAGATCTACTGGCTCGACAAGGACATTCCCACCGACTGGATCGCGATGGCCTTCGGATTGAGCGAGTACGAGGTTGTCCACATCGCCGGAAGGCCGGAACCCGAGTTGAACTGCGTTAAATGCGGAAGACCGGTCGCGGTGGACAGTCGCGAGGAGTTGAGGAGGCTGCAAAGGGAGCAGCGGAAGTTGGACGGTGGTGAAGGGAGGGGCCTCCTGGCGCCACTGGCCTGTCGCAGCTGTTGGAAGACGGTGACCGATGAGCTCGATACCGCTCGCGCGGTGAGCCGCAAGGCGCATGCTGCCCAGGTGAAAGATCTAAGATCATTGTCCTATGCAGACTATATCAACACGCCTGAGTGGCTACTTCGAAGGAAGAGGCACCTCGAAGAGGTGGACAGCCGGTGCCAGGTTTGCGGGTCAGCAGGGGGAGAAGAAGTACTCTCGGTGCGCCACCGATCGAGGAAAAGGCTGGGTGAGGAGCCTTGGGACGATTTGATCGCACTGTGCCATGGGTGTGACGTTCTGTTCCAGGAGCGCTCCCGTGCCGAGCGAAGGTAGAAGTCGCCTGGGGGGTGTCCTGCCGGAGGCCGCCGGGGTGAGTCAAATGGGCCGCCAATTGGCGGCCCATTTGTTGACTCTGGCCTGTCCGTCGAAGCCTTCGTTCGGCGGGCTCCCTCGACCTATCTACTGGCGACCAATCGCCTAATCCAGGTAGTCCTTCAGCTTCTTGCTCCGAGAGGGGTGCCGGAGCTTTCGGAGGGACTTCGCCTCGATCTGCCGGATGCGCTCCCGAGTGACGCCGAACTCGCGTCCCACCTCCTCCAGAGTCCTCTGCCGTCCGTCTTCGAGGCCGAAGCGCAGCTGCAGAACCCTCTTCTCTCTGACGGTCAGGGAGCCGAGAACCTCGTCCATCTGCTCCTTCAGTAGCTGGTGAGACGCCGCCTCGGCGGGAGCGACGCCTGCTTTGTCCTCAATGAAATCCCCGAGGTGGCTGTCTCCCTCTTCACCTATGGGGGTCTCCAGCGACACGGGCTCCTGGGCAGCCTTACGCACCTCCCTCACCTTCTCCACGGTCACCTCCATCTGCTCGGCCAGTTCAGCATCGGTGGGTTCGCGGCCGAGCTCCTGGATCATGGAGCGCTGCTGTCGGGACAGTCTGTTGATGGTCTCCACCATGTGAACGGGCACGCGGATGGTTCTGGCCTGGTCCGCGATGGCCCTGGTGATCGCCTGGCGGATCCACCAGGTGGCGTAAGTCGAGAACTTGTAGCCCTTGCGGAACTCGAATTTCACGACCGCTCGCAGCAGCCCGATATTCCCCTCCTGGATGAGGTCCAGGAGCGACATTCCGCGCCCCATGTACTTCTTGGCAACGCTGACCACCAGGCGCAGGTTGGCCTGTGTCAGCTCGGAACGGGCCTGCAGGGAGCCGAACTCGATGCCGTCTAGGCGAGACTGCGCGTCA
>Ga0209429_10000744_pt1 | contig 21243 bp, 16 predicted proteins | sample BarGraNGADG00212_3_FD_184493 | JGI IMG/M metagenome (GOLD analysis project Ga0209429, IMG submission 184493) | Arctic peat soil microbial communities from Barrow, Alaska - Barrow Graham LP Ref core NGADG0004-212 (SPAdes) (version 2) | ecosystem: Environmental > Terrestrial > Soil > Wetlands >...
CGACGTGGGGGCCGACAAAGACGTCGTCCTCGATGGTCACGAGCTCGAGGAAGCAGCCGCTGTGGATGCGCACGCGGCTGCCGATGCGGTTGCCGAGCTCGAGCACGGCGTTGGCGCCGATGCTGACGTCGTCGCCGACGTGGTTGTCCTCGCGGATGCTGGCGCCCTGGCCGGTCTGCAGGCCGGCGCCGAAGGTGCTCCCGGCGTAGATGGTGGTGAACGGCCGTATGACGGCGCCGGCGCCGATGGCGAGCGGACGCTCGCCCTCGCCGGCGCCCCGCGGCGCCTTGCCCAGGATGCACGGCGGCTGCAGGTCGCAGCCCTGGCCGAGGGTGACGTTCTCGGCGATGTGAACTAGATCGTGCACGACGGCGGGTCGATGGGCATCTCGGCGCCGCCGGCGCGCAGCGAGGCCTCGGCGGCCTCCAGCGAGCTGACGACCTGGAGGCCCTGTTCGCCGCTGGTGATCGGGCGTTGACCATCGGCGATGCTGTGCATGAAGTGCTGCGCCTCGAGGCACAGAGGCTCGGCGCCGCTGATCTTGGGCGCCACGATGTCGCCGGTGCGGTAGCTGAGCTGGAACTCGCTGTAGTCCGACGGATCCTTGAAGTCCACGCCGTGGTCGAAGATCTTGACCTTCTCGACGTTCTCGGTGTCGTCGTAGACGAGCATCTTCTTGCTGCCCACCACGATGGTGCGGCGCAGCTTGACGGGTGACAACCACGACACCTGGATCTCGGCGACCACGCCGCTGGGGAACTTGAGGTTGATGAACGCCACGTCGGGGATCTCGGGCACGATGCAGCCGCGGCCGTAGACGCTGACGGCGCAGGCGTGCTCGTCGAGCCAGTAGTAGAGGATGCTGAGGTCGTGCGGGGCGAGGTCCCAGATCACGCTCACGTCCTTCTGGTGCAGGCCGAGGTTCACGCGCTGGGTGGTGATGAAGTAGATGTCGCCCAGCGCGCCGGCCTCGATGAGCTCCTTGACCTTGCGCACCGGCGGGCTGAACACGAAGGTGTGGCCGACCATGAGGGTGAGGCTCTTGGCGGCGGCCAGATCGATGAGCTCGCGGGCGTCGCCGGGGTCGCTGGTCATGGGCTTCTCGACGAAGACGTGCTTGCCGGCCTCGAGGGCGGCCTTGGCGATGGCGTGGTGGGTGCTGATCGGCGTGGCCACCAGCACCGCGTCCACCGCCGGGTCGGCGAACACCTCGCTGTAGTCCTCCGTGAGCTGGATGCCGGGGAAGCGCGCGCCGACCTTGGCGAGCTGCTCCGGGCGCAGGTCGCAGACCCACTTCACCTCGGGCTCCGACAGCTCCATGTAGTTGCGCAGCAGGTTGGGACCCCAGTAGCCGTGACCGATCAGAGCGATCCCGAGGGGACGGGCGCTCACACCGCCCCCCGGCCGATGAGCATGGCGGGGACGGTGCGCAGGCAGAGGCTCATGTCGGTGAGCAGCGACTGGTTGTAGGCATAGATGATGTCCTGGAAGACCATCTCGTCGAAGCCGACGCGGGAGCGCCCGGCGACCTGCCAGAGGCCGCTCACGCCGGGCGCGACCTCGAGCCGGCGGCGGTGCCACGGCTTGTAGGCGGCGACCTCGTACTCGAGGGCGGGGCGTGGGCCGACCATGCTCATGTCGCCCTTGAGCACGTTCCAGAACTGCGGCAGCTCATCCAGCGAGTACTTGCGCAGGAAGCGGCCGATGGGGGTGACGCGCTCGTCCTCGGCGAGCTTGAACACGGGGCGACCCCACTCGTCGGTGCAGCTCAGCTCGTCGTCGCCGGCGCCGCTCTGGATGAGCTCGCACACGTACTGCTGATGCTCGCCGGCGTCGTTGCCCACGGCCATGGAGCGGAACTTGAGGAACTCGAAGGTGCGACCGCGCAGCCCGACGCGCTGCTGGCGGTAGAAGACGGGGCCGGGCGAGCCGCGCTTGATGAGGACGGAGATGACGGCGCAGGCCGGCGCCAGAAGCGCCAGAGCGCCGGCCGACGCGACGAGGTCGAAGGCGCGCTTGGTGGCCGGGATGCGGTCGCCGGCGGCCGGCTCGCGGCGCACGCGCATGACGGGCGTCTCGAAGAGCCGCATCAGCAGCCTGGTGGTGTCGAGCGGGCTCACGAGGCGGCTGGTGACGTACACCTCGGCGCCGCGGGCGCGGGCGGCGGCGATGAGGTCGAAGGTGGCCTTGTGGCCGAGGGAGGCGCCGTCCAGGAAGACCTGGCGCGGCGCCGGCGCGGCGCCGGCGAGCGCTTGCAGCAGCGCCGGCTCGGCATCGTAGCCGTTGCGCCGCTTGTCGAGCGGCTCGAGCGCCGTGACCGGCGCGTAGCCGCGCAGCTCGCGGCAGCGGCTGGCGATCACCGAGCTGTCGGCCGAGGCGCCGACCACCAGGGTGCCGCCGCGGCGGCCGCGGGCGTCGTCGACGTAGAGGCGGTCGAGCAGGCCGATGCGCACCACGGCGGCCAGCACGAAGAAGATGGCGAAGGTCGTGAACACCGTGAGCCGCGATTCAGTGACCAGCGGCGCCTTGAAGGTGAAGGCGAAGAAGGCGGTGATGACCAGGGCGACCAGGGCGCCCTTGGCGAGCGTCATCAGGTGCAAGGGCCGCGAGACGTAAGCCTCGAGCTTGTAGAGGCCCAGCCAGAGAAAGGTCAGCACGATGGCGATCAGGCCGACGGGCAGGCCCCAGTCCAGCGACTCGGTGGCGAACCGGACCTCGGAGTGGTGGATGAGGCCGAAGACGACCAGCGCCAGCTCGTAGGCGGCGACGGCGAGCAGCACGTCGGCGGCCAGCGACCAGTAGCAGAGGCGCGAGCGCAGGCTCATGCGGCGGCGCCCCACGCGGTGGCCGCCGCGAGCTGCTCCGCCACGTACTCCTGCTGCTCCGCCGTGATCTCGGGGAACATCGGCAGGCTGAGGATGCGCGCGGCCATGGCCTCGGCCACCGGGAAGTCCCCGGGGCCGTAACCCAGGCCCTTGTACGCCGGCTGCAGGTGCAGCGGCACCGGGTAGTGGATACCGGTCTGCACGCCCTCGGCCAACAGTCGCTCCCGTACGGCGTCTCGGCCCTCCACCTGCACCACGTAGAGGTGGTACACGTGCTGCACGTCCTCGCGGCACCCGAGCGGCGTGGCGCCGCCCGCTGCGGCAAGTAAGTCATCATACCGCCGCGCGGCGGCGCGTCGAGCGTTGTTCCACTCCGTGAGGTGAGCGAGCTTGGCCAGCAGGAAGCCGGCCTGCAGGTTGTGCAAGCGGTTGCAGTAGCCCACGGCTTCGTGCACCGACTTGGTCTCCTCGCCGTGGTTGCGCAGCAGCCGCACCGTGCGGTCGGCGGCGGCGTCGCTGGTGAGCACCGCGCCGCCGTCGCCCAGCGCCCCGAGGTTCTTGCCCGGGTAGAAGCTGAAGGCGGCGCTGACGCCCAGCGAGCCGCAGGGCCGGCCCTTGTAGGCGGCGCCGTGGGCCTGGCAGGCGTCTTCGACGACGGCCAGGCCGTGGCGCGCCGCCACCTCACCGATGGCATCCATATCGGCCGGCTGGCCGTACAGGTGCACGGGCAGGATGACCTTGGTGCGTGGGGTGATCGCCCCTTCGAGCAGCGAAGGGTCGAGGTTGGTCGTATCGGGCAGGCAGTCGACGAACACGGGCGTGGCGCCGCAGTGGCTCACGGCCTCGGCGCTGGCCATGAACGTGTTGACCGGCACGATGACCTCGTCGCCGGGGCCGACGCCGGCGGCCTGCAGGGCCAGACGCACTGCGTCGGTGCCCGAGCTCACGCCGGCGCAGTGGCCGGCGCCGCAGAACTCGGCAAAGGCTGCCTCGAAGGCGGCGCACTCCGGCCCCATCGTGTAGGCGGCGCGCGAGAGCACCGACTCGAAGACTTCGTGGAGCTCGTCGTGCAGCTCGCGCGTCTGCGCGCGGAGGTCGACGAATGGGACCTCCATGCGAACCTGGGTCACGCGACCTCCCGTGCGGTGGCCGTCCCGACGAGCGAACGGCTGGATATCAAAGTTCAACGCGAACCGCCCGGCCCCTTGTGCACGCAGGCGGCGCGCCGTGTATTCACTTGGTCAACTATATACAGGTTCGGGGACGAATAAAGTGCGACGACGCTGACACTACGGCCGGTGCGGCGTCGGCGTCAGCGCCGGAACGGCCGCCAACGGCGGCCCCGCCGCCGCGCCAGTCTCGATGTTTCGCCCAGTCGGCGAGGACGGCTACGATGCGCTCCGCAGCTTGGCCGTCCCACAGCGGTGGGCGCACCCCAGCTCCAGGCAGCGGCCGTCCAAGGACCGTGTCCACTGCGCCCAGGACGGCCGCCTCGTCGTAAGGATCAACCAGGGTGTTGATTCCGGCCTCGAGCGTTTCGGTCCACTCCGTCGTGGTCCGGGCGGTCACGCACGGCGTGCCGACGACGCAGGTCTCGGCTTGGATGCCACCGGAGTCCGTCAATACCAAACGCGCATCAGCCATGAGCGACAGGAAGTCAATGTAGCCGAGCGGCGGAAGAAGCAGCACCCTGGGATTCAGTTCCAGGTCGCTCAAACATTCCGCTGCCCGGAGGCGAGTAACGGTGCGCGCATGCACTGGGAACGCTATCGGAAGTCGCTCGGCCAAAGCGCTGAGCACGCTCGCCATGCGCTTCATCTGCTCCGGGTCGTCCACATTCGACGCCCGATGAAGCGTGACCAGCGCAAAGGCACGCGATGGTAGCCCCAATTCCGCAGCCTTCGCCCGTCGCCTCGCGAGGGGCAACGTGGTCTCGAGACAGTCGATCATGGTGTTGCCCACGACGAAACACCAGTCCTCCGCCACTCCTTCGCTCTCCAGCCGTTGAGACGCTGCCACAGACGTCGTGAACAGCAGACGTGAGACCCGGTCGGTGACCATGCGGTTGATCTCTTCGGGCATGCTCCTGTCTCCGCTGCGCAAACCAGACTCGATGTGGGCGACAGGAATCCCCAGTTTGACCGCGACAAGGGCTGCCGCCAGCGTCGAGTTCACGTCGCCTACGACCACGACGAGGTCAGGTCGCTCCGCTAGAACGTCAGGCTCCAGCGCGGTCAGAAGGTTCGCCGTCTGCACAGCCTGACTCCCTGAGCGAACATCGAGGTAGACGTCCGGCGCCCTGAGGCCAAGATCGTCGAAGAATACAGAGCTCATCGCAGCATCGTAATGCTGGCCGGTATGGACCAGGCGCTGCTCGAAGCGAACAGTGTCCGCCCCGGCCCCCGGACTCGCATTCCATGCGTCTACCGCAGCCATGAGCGGCGCGATCTTCATGAAGTTCGGTCGCGTGCCCACCACAAGCAGGAGCCGCACGGCACTTCGCTGTGGCGCATTCAACGGAGACAGGACTCCAGCAGCTCAAGGAACACAGCTCTCTGGCGCGGCCACGAGTACTCGGCATTGTAGTGGGCGCTCGCCCTCTCCGCTCGTTCGCACATTTGTTCAGGATGTTGAGCGGCCCAGAGAAGCTTACTCGCGAGGTCGTCGACACTGCCGGGCTCGTAGAAGAGCAACTCGTCCTCAGCGAAATGCTCGCGAAGGGTCGGCAGCCCAGCGCAGACCACCGGGACCCCGGTAGCGACATACTCGAACAGCTTGGTCGAGAGGGCGTACTTGTTGAGCTCGTTGGGCTGATTCGGGATGACGCCTACATGAGCTTGCGCGAGCAGATCACGTATCTGTTCCGCGGGCAGCATGCCGTCAGATACCCACACGTCTTGTCCAAGCTCCTGGCGCTGAGCCTCGCGAAGCAGGTCCAAACGGCTGTCCCCATCGCCGGCCAACCAGAGTCGAGCGTCACTCACTTGGCTACGCATCACGGCGAACGCCCGCACGAGGTCGAGGACTCCATAGCGCTCGAAGAGACTGCCATGGTAGAAGAACACGCAGGAGCCTGAGGGCAGCTCCCGCCGTCGCGGGAACAATGCGTCGTCGGCGCTGTTCATGACCACCGTGGGCGTCACTCTTCCCAGTGTTCTTCGAGTGACCTCGTCTGCGTACGGACGATGCACTGTCATCACGCGGTCGGCATACTTGAGGCAGAAGCGCTCCATGAGACTCAGAAGCTTGTACTTCGGATCCGAGCGTCCGACACCCAGCCTGACGGCAAAGAGGTCGGTCATGAGATCGTGCACATCGAGGACTACACATGCGTCCCTGAGCCTTTGTGCGAGCGGAGCGAGAACCAGGAAGTCGGGAGGATTTGCCACCACAACCACGTCGTAGCGCGGTGCGTGCCAGCAGTGGTTGAAAGTCGCGGCACAGAAGCGACCGTACTCTGAGAGCAGCCCGCGCATCGTCATCCGTCGCTCACGCTGCACGCGCGTCCGGCACACCGTGACGCCACCGGAGTGCTGAACCGAAGGCGCGCCGGGTGTGGCAAGCGCGAGCACTACAACGTGCCACCCTGCCGCTGCAGCTGCCTCCGCTTGGCGGCGGACCCGTGGCTCTCCCACTGGGTATTCGCTGTGAACAACAAACAGGACGTGGCCGATAGCCACTACCACACCTTCTCTACGGGGACGCCCTCGATCCAAATGCGATGCCAGATCTCGAGCGTTAGCAACGCAAAGAGAAGCCGCCTGTGGTCTTCGCGGCCCTCGATGTGTTCACCGAGGATGCGTCGCACAACATCCGCGCGCAAGGCCGTAGTGCACACCGATCCAGGTGCCAAGAGAAGCGAACGCATGCGAGGCGCCCACTCGTGGCGGAACCAGCGATCGGTTGGGTCAGCAAAGCCCACTTTTCTGCGCGAAAGGGTCTCAGCCGGGACGATTCCGGCAAGAGCTCGTTTGAGAATCCATTTGCGCCTGAAACCATGAATCTTCAACCGACTGGGGATGCTCTCCGCAAGCGCCATGAGTCCGACATCCAGGAATGGAACCCTCAGCTCGAGCGAAGTTGCCATGGACATCTTGTCAGCGAGCGTCAGAAGGTTGTCAGGCAGCGACATGTGGGTGTCCACGTAGAGCAGCTGGGCGAGGCCATCAAGGTGTTCCACATCGTTCCGCCAGTACTCAACGCTTTCCGCACTCGCAAGGCCGCCATCGACGTCATCAGCCAACAACTCCTTCCGCAACGCGTGCCCCACGATAGAGGAGATGCGCACGAGCCGCATGAGATCGTCCGCCTCCCCCAGGGATCGTACACCGCGCTTGAGACGATCAGCTCTCGGAAGAGAATCTACTACCCTTCTGACGACCTCCTCGCGCATCCAGCCGGGTAGCGCTCTGTAGATGTCAGCGTAGCGAGCACCGAGGGCGCGATCGTACCCGCCAAAGGGTTCATCGGCACCTTGTCCGCTCATGACTACTTTCACGTGCTCGCTCGCAAGCGCGCACACTTGCCAAAGCGCGAGAGTGGAGCTGGTCGCTATCGGCTCTTCGAGTATCTCGATGGAACGCGGAAGAAAGTCGCGATACTCCTCGGCATCAAGCTCGCGCTCGTGGTGCTCGCTGCCGATCAGGCCGGCGGTGCTACGAGCCATAGCTAGCTCGTTATCCTCGAAAGGCCCCTTGAACCCGATTGTGAATGTCGTGATCGGATTCGGCGAGAAATGGGACATGGCCATTGCGACAGCGGACGAGTCAACGCCCCCGCTTAGGAGCAGGCCGACAGGCACGTCAGCGATGAGTTGCCTGCGAACCGCCTCGACAAACGTTGTTGACAAGCGCTCCGCGAGCGTGATGGTGGAATCGGACTCATTCACGACGGGTGGTCGACGATAGAACCGCCTCACAGTGACGCCTTGGCTGTTCACTACCAGCGCGTGGCCAGGGCGCAGTTTCTCGATGTCGCGGAATGCAGTGCGAGGCGCCGGTAGATAGCGCAAGGCCAGGTACTCGTCGAGAGTGGAGGAATCCATCTGTGGCACGACGCACCGTGAGGCAAGGATCGCTCGCACTTCGGACCCGAAGACGAGACTAGAGCCATCGTTCCAGAAGTAGAGCGGTTTGACTCCGAAGGGATCACGCGCCAGAAACAGGGTCCTCCTCCGCCGGTCCCAGACAGCGAGGCCGAAAATGCCTTCCAGGCGAACGAGCGCATCAAAGCCCCATTCCTCGACCGCATGCACGATGGACTCCGTGTCAGACTGGGTGCGGAAAGCATGCCCGCGGTTCTCCAAACTCTTGCGAAGCGCGAGGTGGTTGTATATCTCTCCATTGAACATGGTGACCACGTCGCCCGCCTCGCTGGCTATCGGCTGAGACCCTCCCTTCACATCAATGATGCTGAGACGCCGCATCCCCATTCCCAGATTGCGGTCGAAGACAAAGCCGTCTTCGTCGGGACCGCGATGCACCATCGTGCGCGTCATGGTGCGAACCGCTTCCTCGGCCACCGGCTCCTGCGTTCGATAGTGCAAGACTCCGCAAATGCCGCACACAGCCGCTACGACCTCTGGGCAAGTGCGCGGCTAGCTGCGAGGAACACCTGGGCTTTCGCCCATCGCTGATAGGGCATCCTCACCGAGCGCTCGGATCCGCCGACACTGCCTCGAGCTCGGCTATCAAACGTTCACTGGCGTGACCTCCAAACAGCTTCGCAGCGACGTCCTGGTTCCTGGCTGCATCTTCAGCCCGTATCGTCGTCGAGGACTTGTATCGCCTGATAGCCGCTGCCAGCTCGTGAGGGGAATCCTCGGCCACGACTGTGGCCGACACCACGGCCGGGATCTCAGAATGCCGCGTAGTGATCACGGGCAGCCCTATGTACATCGCCTCGGCAAGGACCGTCGGGAAACCCTCCAGATTCCCGCTGGGATCACGGCGGGACGGGGCGCAGAGCACGTCGGCACGCCTCATGAGAGCCCCAACAGCGGCCTCTGACTGCCAACCGAAGAACATGCACTGGCCTTCCACGCCGTAGGTGCGCGCCAGGCTGCGGGGGTCCTGCGGGTGATCCCCGGCGGCACCGCCGACCACCCAGACTTCGATATCGGGGTCCCGGAGCAAGCTGACCGCTTCGAACAGCGTGGCATGGCCCTTGATGTAGCCCACGGCGCCCGCAATGAGGATAACGAAGCGCTCTGCCAGCGAGAACAGCTCAGTGTCGACGCTTACGCGCACGACGTGGATCTTCTCCGGGGCTACCTTCCACTTATTGACAAGAAGATCACGGTTATGCTCGGTGACGGTGAGAACGCGCCGGCAGTGCGTGAGCGCGGTCATGAACATCGCCGGGTTTGGGTTGTTATAGATCTCGTAGGCGTGAAGCGTGACCACGAGCGGGGAGTGCCACATCACACTCAGGAAGTAGCCCGTGAAGAGTTTGCGGTCGCCGAAGATCGAGTAGACCGTGTCGGGGCGTGGCAGCCGCGCCCAGTAGGCGCAGGCCAGGACAAGACTCACTGCCTCACCAAAGCGCACCGCAGACCACGCAAGCCGCCGGCCATCCCTCTGCCCTAGCAGGCGCAGGACGCCGATGGCTGCCCAAACCGCCCGCACCCGGTTTCCCTGCAAGGCGACACCCGCCGCTGCCGGAACGCCTGGATCGGAGGATACCTTCGTGGGCAGTAGGGTCACCTCATGGCCGGCAGCGGCAATAGCATCCACATCCCGGCGCGTAAACGACGCCAGACCGCGCTTGAGTGAGACGACAACATAGAGCCGCATCTCGGTCAGCCCTCCATTCCTTGCGTCTCAGGCCCCGATACCCGCCCGTAGGCCAATCTGGCCGCCACGATTATGGCCAGAAGCATCGCAGGCACATAGCTCCGCCAGATCGTCGTATAGACAAACATCGTGAGGTACAGCGCTGCCCACGGAAGAAGCGAGGATGCCGCCGCCCGAGTCCAAGGCCCGCCCCGTATGACCGAACGACGGGCCGCAGCCAAGAAGAGGGCCACGACCGTGAAGATGATGGCGATCAGGCCACCCCATCCTACCTCGACGAGGGCGAGCGACACCTGGCTTCGCTGAATATTGAAGTCGAGGCCCACCAACGCCTCCCCGCCGATGCGCGACGGCGAAGCGGTTCCAGGGCCCCTGCCAAGAAGCATGTAGGACGGGTCACTACCAAGTGTCGCGGCAGCTTGCCGTAGAGCCGTGACGCGGCCCGTGCCCGCGACACCTTGGGCTGTCTCACGAGTGACCGCCTGGTCGATGGTCAACATGTTGGCGCCAAGAACGCGATCCGCGAGCGATGGCACCAACACGAATGTTCCCAACATGAAGCACACGATCACTAGCAGTACGCCAACGACGCGGTTAAGACGCTTCACGCGTCCAAATGCAGCAATCAGAGACAACACGACCACGAGCGGCGCAAAGAACAGTGCGGCGCGCACGCCGGCGAACAATGGCGGCAGGCAAAGGACGGGCAACAGGAGAGCTACCCACCTGCTGACCGATCCTTCGACGATCAAGTAGACGAGCACCATGACAGCAAACAATACGAGGACGAGCATATCAGGACCGCTGAATAGGCTCAGCGTCCCGGTGTTGACGTCAGCGACGCGTCCGGCTGCAAGGAATTGCAGAGCGGAAACCGGTACTTGGATGCATGCCACCAGGACCAGAACAAGTACGATCCGTTCAAGCCTCACACTCCCAGGGCAGAGATTGACGAGCGCGAACACGAGGACAAGTGATGTGAAGTACTGCTTGAGTCCGACGAGAGCCGTGGCCAACGGTTCGCTATTGGCCAGGATCGAGGTCGCACAGACAATCGTGAGCAGCGCGACCCAGGGCAGCGCAGCGCGCGGGATACGAATCGACCTTCCCCGGGCGGCGTCCGCAAGTACGCGCAGCACGAGTGCCAAGACGACCACATCCCACACCCAGTGAACTTCATACGGCAGGTACCCAAGCAGTCGCAGCCGATCGAGGCCGAACAAATAGGCGATCAGGATGAAGACGCCCAGCTCGGGGCGCGCGGCCGCCACCATGACGACAAGTACTGCCGCGAAGACGCCGACGGGCGCCATCGCGCCCGTGCCCAGAAACCAGCCGATTGCTATTGCGAGCCCTGCACCCAGCGCGCCCACAACAACAGTCGTCCTGACACCGTCGGCGAAGTCGCCCGCAATAGCTAGCGGCTTTCGACTCACAACAGATCCTCCAGAAAAGCGGAGAGCTTACGAGATTGGGCCGCCCACGTGAAGCCGCCGGCGACGAGGTCGCGACCATCTTCGCCGGCGGCCCGAAGTTGCCGGGAGGGCATCGTGCTCATTCGCACGAGCGCGTTCGCGAGCGCCTGCGGGCTAGCCCCATCGGCCCACACGGCGCATGGATGTGATTCCAAGACTGATCGATGCGCCTCGATGTCCGTCACGACCACGGGCTTCCCCATTGCGAGGTATTCGAAGAGTTTGATAGGGCTGCTGGTGCGCCAGATCGCGAGATCGGGAAAAGGCAGAACGCCCGCATCCGCGCACGCTACGATCTCGGGGATCTGCTCGTGACGAACCGGGGGCACAATGACGACCTTCCGCTCTTTGCTGAGCCTAGCGGCGGCAACCTGGAGGTCGGCGATGCCAGAGCCGCCACCCACGAGGAGCAGCGCGCATCTGTCCGCCAGCCGTTCTGGGATTATCGCGAACGCCTGCACCAGGTTTGCGAGGCCCCGCGTGAGCTCCATGACCCCGTGGTAGAGGAACACGAAGCGATCCGTGAGGCCGAGGTCGTCGCGAAGCTCAGCGATTCGGCGCCGGGACACGGCTGCAGGATCGAACAGCGCCGTGTCCACGCCCGACGACCAGCAGATCCAAGGTACATCTTCCCGGAGAAGGCCACGGCGGCACAGCGTTTCACGCATCGCAGGCGTGATCAGGGTTGCACCGTCGATTCTCCCCCGTGCAGCCATGAGCCCGAATTGGAACAGGGCTGCACGTCCCCGATGCGGGATGGAACGGGATGGTGAAGCCAGCGTGCGAACGTCCAAAACCAATCGAGGGCGCCAGGCGGCGTGGCCTCGTCCTGCCGCGGCAGCGATGACAGCGGGTGCCGACATTGGGTCAAAAATCACTGCGTCAGGGCGCGAGCACTGCAGCTGACGACGCAGGAAGCGGACGACATCCACGGAGAAGCTCGCGTGGAACAACCCAGGCTGTCGAGAGGTCCGCGCGTATACCAGTGCGTCGCCGAGGCCGAACGAGTCCCTCGGCCCACTTGTCCCAGTCAGGAGGATGACGGCGTGGCCAATACGTTGCAGTTCCCTCACCATCGCGATCCACGTGCTGCGATCAACGGCCAGGTCGAGCTGCGTCTTGGCGACCCAGAGAATCTTCATGCAGACGTCCAGTGGCTGGTGTCGAGGGAGAGCGCCCGGCAGCGGCTCACCACGGCCTCTGGGATGCGAGAGTCCGCCCGACACTGGGACGCCGGCGTGGCCGCAGAGTGTGCGTTCTCCGCACCAGCAGTCAGGGGCACTGAGCGCGCAGGTGGCTTCGGCATTCCTTCGCGGCGGCCACCCGAATCGCTACCCTGGTGAATCCCGAGGGAATCGGCGGGAATGCCTCTGATCGAATCGGCGCTTGTAGGCAGGGCACATTTCAGGCCAACACACGTCAGAGAGGGGCGGGCGAGGTCGACGACGACACCCCGAGGGTGACTGTGGGATCTCCTCACGGCGCCGCGCCTTCGCTTCATATCCACACCTCCATCGGTGACGCGACGTAGAGCAGACGCGGCCTTGTGCGGAACCCCCCAGGGAGTCCGAACCCGAGCCGCGCGCTACGATTTCCGGTGACCGTGAGCCGCTGACTCATCAACAACGGGGTTCTCACGTCAGAACTCGTGAGATGACTGCTCGCCAATCACGGTGCTCACTGGCCAGACGACATCCTGTACAGGGGCCGGCCATCTGGACTATGACCCAACAACTGCACATCACGAAGGCCGGTTTGCTCGGCGACGAACTCGGCAAAAGCCTTGGAGGTCATCTGCCGGGCCGCGTCTCTCATCTGGAGTTCCCCATCAAGATGCGGCTCGAAATAGAGCTCCCTGGTGTTCAGCCCCCGCAACATGCTTCGAAATCGTACGAAGGCTGCCTCCGTCTTGAGAAAGTGGTGGAAGATGTTGAGCGCCAGGACAACGGAGTAGTCTCGTCCCCGCGTCACGTCGGGCTCCAGTACTGATCTCGCGACGATGTCGAACCGCCGATCACTCGCGTCCCGCAGCTTCCTCAGGAAATGAACGGCCTCAGGGAAGTCCTCAACGGCGATGCAGTCGAAGCCGAGGTCTTCGAGGCGGTGGCAGAAGAAACCCCAGTTGGCACCGATATCCAGAAGCGTCCCCTGACGTGTCTCGAGGGCTGCGATGATCATGTGCAGACGTGACTCGCAGTCATGGTGGGCGGGCACCGTCTCCAAATCCGGATGGATTGGCGGCTGATAGGCAAGGCCACCGTAGGAGGCCACTGCCTGTTCGACCTGCCGACGAAATGCCATCCACCCTGGATGCCGCGCGGCCACGACGACAGGCACGCTGGGCAAGTCAAGCAGCTGTGCGATGGCGAGCCGGTGGGCGCTGTTGGCGAACAGCAGCCGCCCATCTCGGCCGATGACGACGGCGATCTCGTCCAAGGGCGGAACGCTGTGGACAGCATCGCCCTCATAGCTCCTCGTGTCAAGGTAGCCATGAACACGCATGCTCTCATACAGCCGGTCGATCGCAGCGCACCGCGCATCGGCCCCAGCCCGATCTGTGACGCCCCACCATTCACGTCCGGCTTCAGCCGCGCCGACCAGACGCCGGTAAAAGACTGTGTCCTCCCAGCTAGCGCCCTCCGAGTAGACCTGACGCACGGCAACTGCGATGTCTAAGTCGCGAAAGAGCTTGTCTCCTCGGTCCCAGTCCCCCGGCATGGCCCGTCCCAGCCCGGTTTCCGGACTGATCTCAATCAACGAGCACCGTGCGACAGTCTTTGGCGGCACCCGAAGTAGGCGCTGGATGTCTAGAAAGCGATCGCCGTCCATGGTTCGCGCCGCGAGCGCCCACCGGCATTGAGATACCGCCCACTTAGATTCCCGCGACGCTCGCTGAACGTGCCGCTCGATGCTAGGCCACCTCGCAAGTACGTCACGCGCCACTCGTCGGACTCTTCTGGTGCGATCCGGCCTTTTCACGGCTGGCGATCTCCGTTCAGGCAGGCTCGAAGTCATGGGCCCGACTGGCACGCCTTCGGCGATGCCACGTCATCACACATCGCTTCCCCCTCTAGACTGACTCAGCACAGCACACATCGCATCACGCGAGGAGCTGCATCGCGCACGTCGTGATGAGACGATAAACAGTATCGCAGAGTACACGGTACTCCTCATGGAGTCTAGAAACTGCCGGCTGGGCCACCAGTCATCGCTCAGCAGCCCTCCTGTCCGGGCAACGCCGAACAAGCGCCGTCACCCATTTGGATCTCACGCCGGTCTGAGGACGCCTTCGATCGCTTTGCGGACCTCTTCGGCAACGCACCCTATATCGTGATGAGCCTCAGCGTATTCCCTGCAACGGTAGGCATAGTCAAACTGCAGCTTGAGATCGTCGGCCAGCCGCGCGATCCATGCAGCCGCAGCGCGTGGCTCCGTCGTCACGTAGCCCAGATTGTACTTCGAGATCACCTTGTCAGGATCGAAGCCCAATGACACGACCGGTCTGCCACTCATCCACGCCTCGACAAATGTGTTGGGAAAGCCCTCGGCGATGCTCGTGCTTACCAGAGCAAGTGAACACTTCAACTCCGCGTAGACACTCGCGCGGTCAAGTTCGCCAAGATACATGACGTTGTTGCCCTCGTCTTGCGAGATCCGGTCAATCCAGTTCGCCCAACGCGCTCCGAATGCCCTTCCGGCAAGGCGACAGGCCACTCCCGATACCGTCAGCTCACGCGCCAGCTCAACGAACACCTCGGGCCGCTTGAACTGCTTCAGTCCAGCAAGCCACAACACCGACCTGCCTGGGGCAGGATGCACGTCGATCACTGGCAACGCATGACCGTTGGGTATCACGACACACTGGCGCAGCGAGACTCCCCAGCCCGGCTCCAGCCTCGCCTTCTGGGTCTCCGTCTGAAAGATCACGAGGTCTGCCCAACGCAAAGCCCGCCGCAGCAGGGCTTCATGAGCCAGCGCGAGTGCCCGGAGAGCCCAGCCCTTTGGGCCGGTCTTTCCGTCGCCGAACCTGAACGCCCTCCACGCCGCGGGGCTGCAATCACTCTCATGCGCAGCATGCCAGACGAATGCTCGGCGCTTCAGTCGAGCGACGAGGGCGGTGCTGAAGGTCAGTTGGCTAAGACCTCGCTGGTAGTAGACGTCTGCATTCAGTCCAAGGAGTCTCCCGAAACACGTCACTGGCCACAAGACCCAGTCCCACTTGCCAGCTCCGCCAAACAGTACAATGCGCCCAGGCACGCCCGATGTGTCCATACTCATGGCCCACTTGGACCAGGCCACCATGGTGACGCTCCAACCGAAGACCCGCTCAAACTGCAGTGCCAAGTTGAGAATCTGCCGCTCGGACCCGCCGACGCTGCCTTCGGGACTCGAGAGGCCGGCGGCGACAAACGCTATGCTCCCCCGACGATTGGCCTGTCTGCGAGATGGGGTCCGAGCTTGGTTCACTGCCACACTCCTGACCGACGCATCGATCATCGATTGCCGCCGCGCGGCGTGCTGCGAACTCCTCTGCGTCATGTAACCAATGGACCTTTGCGATCGCTCGCTGCTGTCGGATTCTGATGTACACTCCAGCAGCCACAATGCTACCAACCGACAACTGCATCGTGGAACCATCCTCCTCCAGACGACGGGTGACCTAACGTGGTGCGATTCCCGACTGGCAGCCTTCGGGGCAGGCGCGCGGCGCTATCGATTAGCGCCCTGACTGCCGGGGCAATGATGCTCGCCCTGCTGAACCAGTCGGTGCTGAGTGCAACCTTCGGTGCCGCGGCTAGCCTCGATGCCCTGTTTGCGGCCGCAAGCTTGCCCGCCGTCTTCGCGGGAGTAGTGAGCGCGGCCAACCACGCGCTCCTGATACCTGCACTGGCTGCCGCCCATCAGAATCGAGATAAAACGGCCGCCGGAGCAGTCGCGCTCACCAATCTGATTCTAATCGGCACGATCCTGATTGCGCTGTATCTCGCCCTCTCGCTCACCCGTGGGCTCTACGTGCCTCTCCTCTTCCCCGGCTTTGACGATCTACAGCGCCAACTCACTATCTCGCTCGTGCCGATCATGGGCGCGTCTCTGGTCTTGTCGGGCATCAGCGGGTGTCTTCAGTCGATCATGACGTACCACCGCCGCTTTCTCCTGCCACCGGTTACGGGCTACTTCCTGGCTGTCCTGCCCATGCTCTTCGCCCTTGGCGGTGGTATAGCAGCTGGTATTGGATTCGTAGCGTGGGGCTACCTAACCGGTGAGGCGTGTCGGCTGCTCGTGCTGGCGTACGGCGCGAGAGGCATGGTGGGCACGCATCTGGATCGGGAGACCTGGACGTCAGCGCGACGTCTGGTCCGTCCGCTCGTGGCCCTGCTCGGGACCAACCTCGCCTACAGTAGCACGATAGTGATAGAGAAGACCTTGGCCTCGACTCTCGCACCGGGCTCCGTGACGGTGCTCTACCTCGCCCAGCGAATCGCCGAGTCCACGGCCTCCCTTTCGACAACTGGCGTGGCCACGGTTGCCTACCCTGAGATGGCTCGGCTGGGCACGCAGCAGGACGCAGGGAACACGAGGATGGCTGAGTACCTTGACCGCGTGTTGAGCGCCGTTCATGTCTACTCAGCCTTTCTTGCGGCCGGGGCCATCGTGTTCGGCTCAGACATCTTCCGAGTGTTGTTCGGACACGGCAAGATGACGGATTCTGCGATACACGTGGGGGGCCAGACGCTCGCCGCAAGTGCTGGCCTTCTGCTCCTCGCCACGGCAGGCACACTCCTGGTGCGCTCGATGTACTCACAACAGCGTCGGACGGTACCCAATATCATGAACGTGACCTATCTCGCGGTGTTCGCGGCTTCCGGCCTTGCCCTCAGTCGCTTGATCGGCACACCCGGCATTGCAGCCGCAGCCTCATGCGGCTTCTTGGTCAACTACACCACGGCGGCTCTTGTCTACCGGCACCGACACCGAGCTGACCCGACCGCCCTCTTCCTGCGGCCCCTTCTCTACTGTCTGCTCGCTGTCCTCTGCCTCTGGGCTGGGCGCTGGATGGCGACGCGGCTGGATCTCGGCCCTCTGCCGCTCGTAGTCCTCGGCGCGACAGTCGGCTGTGCCATGTATTCGGCACTTCTTCTGTCCGTGAAGGACCGCGGTATCACCGCCCTGCTCGCTTGGCGGCGGCCAGTGTGACGCGTAGCACACCAGCTCAAGTCAAGCCGACGCTCAGGCTCCTCACGATGGGCCACAGGGACGTTGCCAGTTCACGGCTGCGCGTCTACGCGTTCCTTAATATCCTCGACCCCAAACCCGACACCCACGCCAAATGGATCATGCCAGACTGGCTAGCACGCCGCTCAGCGACACTGACCACCAAGCCGGCGCGCTCGCTTCGCCGTCGAGTGCTGCGACGACTGGCCGCCACCTTTGTTCACTCCGTCGCGTTCGGGCGGCGTGTCTGGTGCTACCTGTGGCTCGCCCTGACGACGTCACAAGGGGACGTGGTGCTATTGCAGAAGGTACTGCTTCCACCCTTCTTGGTCCGCTTCGTTTCCAATCGTTGCGCCCGCCTGGTCTTCGACTTCGATGATGCCATCCAGGAGCTATCATCATCACACGATCGTCGGCTCCGAGCGATGATTCGCGCCAGTGACTGCACTGTGACCAGCGTCGCGACAGGCGCTGCTTTCGCTGCTCGCGAGGGCGCACAGGTCGTCACGATACTCACGCCCGTGGACACGTCTCGTCTAGCACCCCTAGAGTCGAGTAGACCGCCCGGAAGCGCCAGGGTGGGCTGGATAGGATCGCCTTCGAGCACTCCCTACCTGCAAGACATTGCCGCCGCCTTGACGCAGCTCAGTCGATCAAGGTCGCTTGTCTTCATCCTCATCGGCGCCGCTCACTTCAATGAAGCGATGCCGGGCTCGGTATTCCTTCCCTGGAGTCAGGAAGTGGAAGAGCGCGTGCTTCCAACCCTCGACATCGGGCTGATGCCCCTGCGCGCGGGCTCTTGGGAGGCCGGCAAAGGCGGATACAAGGCGCTCCAGTACTTGGCGTGCGGGATTCCGACGGTGGCGAGCGACGTGCCTGCCGGGCGTCTCGTCGTGGTGCCGGAAGTGACGGGCGTCCTCGTGCCTGAAGGAGGCAGTTGGGCTGAGGCCCTAGGTCGGCTGCTGGACGACAATCCACTACGTTCACGCATGCGTTTGGAGGCCAGACGCAGGGCCCTGAAGGACTTCTCGCTGGCCGGGGCGCTCCCGTCATGGCAAGCAGCCGTTTTCGGTGTCTCTGGCAGCGCAACTGAGCCGCCCCAGCCACCTAGCGAGTACTATGCGCAGGCAGGCTTGCGCGCCCAGGCTAGTAGTGCATCTCCCTGCCCGCATGCGTCGAGGTAAGCAGACACCCCTGAAAACCCCTCCGGTAGGCCTCCTGAGGCATCGGCGGGAATCGTCGCAGACCCGATCGATTCCATTGCGTAGCGAAGGGACTTGAACAGGTGCCCGCCCCAACTACGCGTGGTCATACAGCTAACCTGGAACCCGGCATCCTGCAACAACATGTGAAGTGATTCACGGTTGAAGAGCCACAGATGGCGGGGCGCGTCCAACGGGTACCAGTCTCTCCCCAGCAACGTGGCCATCACCCCACCGCCATTTGGAGACTCGACAACCACCAGCCCACCGGGCCTGAGCGCGTCGAAGGCCAGAGAGAGCGATGTCTTGGGTGACGGCAGGTGCTCCAGAACGTGCGAAAAGCGCACAACGTCAAAGGAGGCTGGAGCGACCTCCGCGTCCTCCAAAGTCCCGTGATGAACCGGCACACCCCGTTGCGCAGCGACGCGACACCCGGCGTGACTCGGCTCGATTCCCATGCCATCCACCCCCAAGCGACGTGCGCCAGCCACAAAACTACCGCCTCCGCAGCCGACATCGAGCAGGGACAACGTGGGCGACGAGGCGTACTCAAGCAGCTCCGAGGCGACGTTGTGCCTGCGCAACACCCAGCGGGACCGTCTGCGCACCCAAATTGTCTTGCGGAAGGCCTGCCTCCACGCGAACCGAAGGCCGACCGCTCTGGCCGGCCCGTGCCGCGTGCCGGCGCGGTCGAACGCTATGTAGGTGTCGGGGTAGAACGGCGACATGTCCGCAGGTACCGGCCAAAGTCGCAACGTGCCGCATTCCACGCAGCGCCACAGGGTGAAGCTGCCGGGAGCCCCATGGATTCGATCCGTCAACCCAGTGAAGTGTAGCCGCCAGTTCCCGCCCCCGCACGCGTCACACGGCGGTACTTGAGCCGCCTCTGCCTCCATTAGCTGCTCACCGGCCGCCACGGCGAGCGCTCCGTCTCCCGGCAGCAATTCGGGATGAGAACAGCATCAGGGCCTGGAGATGGGCAGCGCTGGGGTTCCGTGCAGCACGTGAACACGACGACGGGCGCTGTGCGCCTTCCCGTCCACTTGCCTCATCCCCCCAAACCGAGACGCCCGGCTTTCTTGCAGGCTGCGACCCTTGAGAAGAGGTACCAGCCAGACACGAATGACCACGAATGCAGCAGCAGAACTCCGGGAGCGCACGGCACGCCTAGCGTTCGCGCACAAGCGCGAGTGCGACTCTCGCTGGCCGGCCATCGGAGCGATCGCCGGCCCGCTCGACCTGACGCAGGAGACGCGGTGTGTCATCGACTTGGGTTCAATGCTTGTACTGATGCTGCATCAGGGTTCCACCTCGCCGTCGGCATAGATCTCGGTACTGTGGTCAGCCAGGTCCATCAACGCTCGCAGTTCTCCCCGCTAGCCACGCAAACTCTTCCGCAAGCCCGGCTTCCAACGAGGTCGTGGGTGCGTACCCGATCATGCGGGCCGCATACCTGATGTCAGCCCAAGTGTCACGCACATCTCCCGCCTCGGCAACCTGTCTGGCCAGCCTCGGCTCCATCCCTGCGACCTCGCCAAGAGTACGGATAGCTTCCGAGAGTCCTACGCGGTTGCCACCGCCAAGGTTCATCGTCGCTCCAGGGGGTGCCGCGCGCGCGCGCACGAGCCCCTCGACGATATCGACAGCGAAGGTGAAGTCGCGCGTCTGCAGGCCGTCGCCGTAGATTACTATCTCGTGGCCCTCGAGCATGGCACGAATGAACTTGTGGAAGGCCATGTCCGAGCGCTGCCGCGAGCCGTACACGGTGAAGAAGCGCAGCGACACCGTGTCGAGCCCGTGGTTGTCGTGGTAAAGGCCGCAGAGGTGCTCGCCGGCCAACTTGGTGACCCCGTAGGGCGAGCACGGTCGCGGCACCATGTCTTCGCGTAGCGGCAGCTCTTCTTGGTCGCCGTAGACCGATGAGGACGAGGCGTAGATCACCTTGGGCACCCCGGCGACGACGCACGCCTCGAGCAGCTGCTGCGTTGCCAGCACGTTGTTGCGTAGGTAGACCTCGAACGAGCTACCCCAGCTCGCGCGAACGCCGGCCTGTGCGGCAAGATGGTAGACGCAGTCACAGCCGCGGAGAAGGGCAGCGAGAGCGGAGCCCTCTGCGCCGAGTGCTTCGGGGCCACCCGGCGCAGCCTCGGCGGCCAGGTCCAGAATGCTCGCCTCGTAGAGAGTGAAGGCGGTGTTGGCGCGCGCGCTCTCGACGTTCGCCTCTTTGGCCGCCCTCGGGTAGAAGTCTTCAAACGAGTCGATGCCAACCACTTCATGGCCATCGACCAGCAGGCGGTCTGTCAGGTGTGATCCGATGAAGCCGGCACAGCCGGTGACGACGATGTGACCGGTCACGACCTCCGTCTTCCCCACGTTCGCTTCACCAGTCGCACCCTTTCATCGTCATGCGGAGCATTCTATCGCAATGGGGGCGGGGGTGTGCGACCGCGAAACGCCCGCAAATGCTGTGTCTCACGAATCGCCACACAATCGTGCTCAGGTGTCGCGTGTCAACACGTGCCGATACTGACTAGTACCTAGTTGCATAAGTCAGAATAACGTCGCTTGAGGGTCACCTGTTGGACCTCCTCCTTCGTCCAGGCGAACGGGCTGCAGTCCTCACACCAGGCGCTCGTGAAGCGGTCGATGACGCCCCGCAGCTCTCTCGGCGAGGTGAAGCTGCCGCCTCGCAGCACCCTCACCGTGAGGATGCTGAACCAGACCTCGATCTGGT
>Ga0209429_10000745_pt1 | contig 21206 bp, 20 predicted proteins | sample BarGraNGADG00212_3_FD_184493 | JGI IMG/M metagenome (GOLD analysis project Ga0209429, IMG submission 184493) | Arctic peat soil microbial communities from Barrow, Alaska - Barrow Graham LP Ref core NGADG0004-212 (SPAdes) (version 2) | ecosystem: Environmental > Terrestrial > Soil > Wetlands >...
TGCGCCAGGAGGACCTCGCCCACCGCGTCGGCGTCAGCCGGCAGACGATCATCTCCATCGAGAACGGTCGCTACAACCCGTCGCTCGAGCTGGCATGGCAGCTCTCGAGGACGCTCGGCACGACGATCGAAGACCTGTTCCACTTCCAGGAGGGTGACTGACATGCGCACGGCACGCACGACCATTCTCATTGCGGCGGTACTCGCGCTGCCGTATCTGGCCATCGGTCTCTGGTCAAACGGTCCCCACGCGGGACGTCTGGTGGGCGGCGGCATCGTGCTGCTCGCCGTCAGCGCCGCGGCCGCCGCGTTCATGGCATGGCGCGGTCGGCGTTTGGACGAGGCCCACGACGAGCGTCAGGCGTTCATCGTCAGTAACGCGATGCGCTTCTCGTTGTGTGCCACGGCCGTGGCCGTGCAGGCGTACTGGGCCTGGCAGTTCGCCCGCCTCGGCAACGCCGGCGACAGTTCGTTCTGGTTGCTCGTGGTTCTCTGGGGGTCGTTCGGGCTCGGCTACGTGTACAACGAGGTGCGTCACTGATACTCGAGTCGACCTAGCGGCTCCGGTCTTCGAGCAGCAGCGCGAACTGCACCTGGTCGTCGCGGGCCGGCAGGCTGCCGTCCCTGGACGGCACGACCCGGCCTTCCCGGCTCTTGCCCGGCTCGGGCGCCAGGAAGCCGCGCAACAGCCCTTCGCGGCGGAAGCCGAGTTGCTCTGCGAGCGCTTGCGAGGCGTCGTTGCCAGGGTAGGTGAGGATCTCGAGGCGCTCGACGCCGACCTCGGTGAACGCCCAATCGATGATCAGGCGCGCCGCTCCGCCGGCCACGCCGCGACGCCGCGCTCCGCGCTTCACCCAGTAGCCGATCTCCGCCACCTGGCGGTCGCTGTACAGATCCAGGCTGACGCTGCCGAGCAGCTCGTCCGAGGCGGCGTCGACGACCGCCAGGCGAGCACGGTCGCCGGCGGCGAGGCGCCGCCGCGACTCGGCGATGAACTCCTCCGCGTCGGCCGCCGTGTACGGGCTCGGCACCAGGTGGATCCAGTGCGCCACGTCCGGGTCGTCGCAGGCCGCCCGGACGGCCGGGGCATCGTCCGGCTCGAAGGGCCGGACGACCAGCCGGCCGTCCTCCAGCCGCGGGTCGGCCAGCGGTACCTGCGGCTCCCGAGGGTCGCCCGGCACCATGCCGAAGAGCACGTCGTCACTGCGCCGGCCGCGCGCCGTGAGGTAGCCGCGCATGACGCCCTCGCGGCGAAAGCCGGCCGCCTGCGCCACGCGCTGCGAGTCGATGTTGTCGACGTCGGTGGTCAGCTCCAGGCGCTCCATGTCGAGCTCGTCGAAAGCCCAGTCGCGCACCAGGCGCACGGCCGCGCTCATCACGCCGCGGCCGCGGGCCCACGGCGCGCACCAGTAGCCGATCTCGCCGGCCTGGCGGACGGCGACGACGTCCAGCGAGATCATCGCCAACAGCTCGTCGCTGCGCGCGTCCACGACCGTCCAGTTGGCGATGAGGTCCGACGGCCAGAAGTGCTCGTTGTAGGCGAGGAACTCGACGAAGTCGCTCTCGTGGTGGGGGTACGGCACGCGGTAGCAGAAGCGCTCGATGAGGCCGTCGTTGCAGGCCTTGACGACGGCCGCCTTGTCGGCGGCGCGCAGTCTGCGCAGCCGCACATTGCCATCGCTCAGCTGTGGCGGGTGGGCGATATCTCCCAGGTCCTTCATCTGCGTCCCCCCAACGAGGAAGGGCCGGCTCTTCCGGCCGGCCCTTCCGTCATCGACTGTGCGCGGCGGCTAGTGCAGGAAGTGCCGGCGGCCGGTGAAGACCATCGACGCATCGTACTTGTCGCAGGACTCGATGGCGCTGTCGTCACCCTTCGAGCCGCCCGGCTGCATGAACGCCGACACGCCGTTCTCGATGGCCAGCTCGATCGCGTCCGGGAACGGGTAGAACGCATCCGACCCGATCACGGAGCCCTTGAGGTCGCTGCGCGCCTTCTCGATGGCGATGCGCGTGGAGTCGACGCGACTCATCTGCCCGGCGCCGACGCCCACCGTGGCCAGATCCTTCGCGATCACGATGGCGTTGCTCTTCACGTGCTTGGCCACACGGAAGGCGAAGATGAGATCCCCCCACTCCTGCTCGCTGGGATGCCGCTTCGTCGCCACCGTCATCTCGTCGCGCTCCTCGGCTTCCGAGTCCTTGTCCTGCACCAGGATGCCGCCCTTGACGCGTTTGTAGTCGAATTCGCCGGAACTGATCTGGCGGCGCTCCTCGTTCTTGAGAATGCGGATGTCCGCCTTCTGGGTGAGAATGGCGAGCGCCTCGTCGTCGTAGCCGGGCGCGAACAGCGCCTCGACGAACAGCTTATTGAGGCGCTCGGCCAGGGGCACGTCGACGACGCGATTGACGGCGATCACCGAGCCGAAAGCGCTCACGGGATCGCACTCGTAGGCCTTGTCGTAGGCGGCCGCCAGGTTCTCGGCCAGGGCACAGCCGCACGGGTTGTTGTGCTTGATGATGACCACGCAGGGCAGCGTGAACTCGTCGCAGATGTTGCGCGCCGCGTTGAGGTCGTACAGGTTGTTGAAGCCGAGCTGCTTGCCGTGCAGCTGCTGGACCTGCGAGAGCAGGTGCTGGCGCAGCCCCACCTCCGCGTAATAGGCCGCGCGCTGGTGCGGGTTCTCGCCGTACTTGAGCTCCATCACCTTCTGGTAGTCCCGCATCACGTAGCTGGGGAAGTCGCCTTCCTCCTCGCTGAACCAGTTGGCGATGACGAAGTCGTAGTGCGCGGTGCGGTGGAAGGCCTTGGTGGCGAGGTCGCGGAGCGTGGGATAGCTGAGCTCGTCCGTCTCGCGCAGCTCGTCCAGCAGCGGCGCGTAGTCCTCGTGGCTGGTCACGACGGCGACACCGGCGTGGTTCTTGGCGGCGGCACGGATCATGCTGGGGCCGCCGATGTCGATGTTCTCGATGACGACCTCGTCCGTTACCCCGCGTCGCCCGGCGACCTCCTCGAACGGGTAGAGGTTGCAGACGACCATGTCGATGGGTTCGATGCCGTGCTGCTCGATGGTCTCCATGTGCTCGGGCACGTCGCGGCGGGCGAGGATGCCGGCCATCAGCTTTGGGTGCATCGTCTTGACGCGGCCGTCGAGCATCTCGGGGAAGCCGGTGACTTCCTCGACGAGCGTGACCGGGATGCCCGAATCCTTGAGCAGCTTGGCCGTTCCGCCGGTGGAGATGACCTGCACGCCCATGTCGGTGAGGCCTTTGGCAAACGACTCGACGCCGCTCTTGTTGAACACCGAGATGAGGGCTCGCTGGACCTTCACTGACACGCTCCTTCGGACGGATTACCCCTGGCGGCCGGGGCACCGGCCTGCCTTTGCGGCAAGCCTACTAGAAAGGCAGCGCTTGGTGAAGGGTCTGCGGCGGCCCCGGGGCGAGGGCGTCGCGCGCCACGGGCACTACTTGCTCAGCTTCTCCTTGGCCTTGCCGGCGAGCTCGCCGGCGTCCTGCTTGGCCTTCTCCATCGCTGGGCCGGCCTTTTCCTGCAGATCGGCCGCCGTTACCTTGGCCTTCGCCGCGGCCTCCTCGGCCATCTGCTTCGCCTTGTCCAGGAATCCCATCGTCGCCTCCTCGCTCTGACAGGGGCGCCAGTGCGCCTTCACCGACAGTCTACCGCGAGAGGGCGCCGGCGAAGCGGCGGGCCAGGCTTTATGTGTGGCCGCTGAGGCCCGGCCTCGGCCAGGCTCTTGCCACGCGCCCATCCTGCCGCGCCGGCATCGCCCCGCCGCCGCCGCCGAAGCGGTCGAGGATCGCTTTGACCTTCATGGGGCCCCTCCGCGTCCGCCCTCGAGGACGCCGGCCCAGTGCCCCAGCAGCACGTCGAGGCCGGTGACGAACTCGTCGGGGCGGTCCCACACCGCGAGCTGCAGGCCGACGCTCATGAGGTTGGGGTAGTCGGCCCAGTGGCCGGCGAGCTCGCCGACGATGGACGCGGCCGGCGCCTCGAGGGCGAGCATCTCGGCGTAGCCGAGGCCGATGGTGAAGGCGCCGAGGCTGTGGTAGATCGCCGCCGCGTCCGCCGGCGTCAAGCCGGCCTCCAGCAGCACGCTCATCAACTCCTCCATCCACAGCCTGCCGCTGGGGGTGCGCAGCACTGCGGTGGCGCTGAGCGGCAGCGCCCTGGGGTGTGCCTGCACCAGCTCGTAGAGGCCGACGAACAGCAGACGGACGCGTTCCTGCCAGCGGCCCTGGGAGCGCGGGTCGCCGAGCGCCGCCGCGGCGATGGACTCGGCGACGCCGAGCAGGATGGCTTCCTTGCTGGGGAAGTGGTGGTAGAGGCTCATCGGCTTGACGCCGGCCGCCGCCGCCAGCCGGCGCATGTTGAGAGCGCTCAGGCCCTCGGCGTCGATGATCTCCAGCGCCAGCTCGAGGATGCGCTGCTTGGTGAGCGTCTGCCGCGTCGCCATCCCGGCCTCCGATCCGTCGTCCCGTACAAAGTGTCGAGCCCACCGCCGCCGGCGGCTGGAAGCCGGGGCGGAGGCTCGTGCGACGGTCATCACGGCGAGCAGGAGTACAAGGCGGGGTGGGCTCTCGGTGAGCCGCGCGCCGCCGCGCCCGCGCGCCCGGCGTCAGCCGAGGCTGGCGATGCGCTCGCCGCGGACGCTCCGCCGCGCAGCGGCGGAAGCTTCGGCGAGCGCCTCCGGCTCCTCGGCGGTGAGGCCCACGCGCGCCCGCGCCCTGCCGGTCGGCTTCTCGCCCTTCCTGGGCCTCGGCCAGCGGCGGACGGCCGCCTCGACGCCGTCCCGGCCGCCGCCGGCGAAGGCCTTCGCCAGCTCGGCGGCCACAGCGGCGTCGGGGCTCGCGGCGGCGAACTCGGCCGCCGCCAGCGCGTAGCCGTTGCCGTTGAAGCTCAGCGAGACGCCACCCCACTCCCTCACGGCGGCCAGCGGCGGCGTGTCGGTGATCGAGTCGCCGACGTACATCACGTCGGCTCCGGCCGCGCCCTGCGCGGCTGCGATCTCCTCCAGAGCCGCGAGTTTCATGCCGCCCCCGATGGGGCGCACCGCCTCGGTGAGAGCCAGGCTCACGGGATGCTCCTGCATCTCCTGCCAGAAGAGCCGGTCGAGCTCGCGTACGGTCTCGCGGTCCTCGGCGCTCAGCCAGGCCAGGGCCTCGTCGGGGCTGTGCCACGGAGCCGCTCCCGGGACGCCGCATTCGGCGGCCGGTTCGGCGGCGCCGGCTCTGCCGGCGCCGTGCCCCTCGGCGGCCGTCATCGCCTCGTCGGGGTACTCGATGAGCGGCCTCGCGCAGACCCGGGGCGCCCAGCCACGCAGCCAGTCAGCCTCCTCCTCGGGCATCTCCCAGGCATCCAGGCTCAGCTCGGTGCAGCGCACGTTCTCCACTGGGAAGCCGGTGAGGTCACACAGCGCCTTGAGGTACGGGGTGTACGAGGTCGAGATGATGAACGTGGGCAGCAGCGCGCGGATCTGGTCCAGCGCCTTGGCGACGCCGGGCACCAGAAGTACGCCCTCGGCGCTGAACAGCTCGACGTCTTCGTCGCTGACGGAGAAGGCCTCGAAGAACGGGGGGATCAGGCGCAGCGTGTTGCCGGCGTTGTAGCCCTGCTTGTGGGCGACATCGACGAGGAAGTCGTCGTACTTGCTCAGGCGGGCAAAGAACTCGGCGCCGTCCGGGATGAAGCGCGCGGCGATCTCCTGCGCGTTGTCGTTCTTGGTGAGCGGGCCTTCGCAGTCGGTGACGTAGATGCGCGCCGGGCCGGCTTCGCCGCCGGCGCTCATCGCCTCGCCACCTCCGCCGCGACCGGTTTGGTGAGGTCCAGAGGCAGCCGCGCCGCATCGGCGAAGACGGCGCCGCGGGACGTGTTGAGATGGCCTTCGCTGAAGTGCCGCAGCGTCTGATAGAGCAGCGGGATCTCGCGCGCCTCGCCGCAACAGCGGATCTCGGCGAAGAGCGGCTCGTCCTCGCCCTCGGCGGCGGCGATCTCGGCCACGCTCATCGTCTTGCGCTTCGCGCGGAACTGCGCCCACAGCGCCGCCCAGTCGCCGCCCTGGATGGCCAAGCGGAAGTAGGAGACCACCGGCCCGCGGTCGAGCTCGGCGGTGGCCAGGTGGACCATGGCGCCCGTCTCGGCGGCTTCCTCTTCGAGCAGCCGCCAGATGACGTCCTGCCACGTGCCCGTGGGGCCGCTGGGGAGGGCGGGATGAAGGTTGAGGAGGGCGTACCGGCGGCACATGGCCGGGCTGACGATGAGCATGTACCCGGCCATGACGAGCAGCCCGAGTCGATAGGGCGCGAGAAGGTCCATCACGCCGCGGTGGTACTCGTTGCGCCACGCGGCCCGATCCGCGCCGAGCGCCTGCGCCGCCTTCCAGCTCGCGGCGCTCGACAGCGTGACCGGGGGGAAGTCGAGACGCTCGACCAGCTCGAGAAAACGGTCGCTCTCGGGCGCCTCGCCCGGCTCGCGGTCGCAGAACACGGCGGCGATCTCGAGGGGGAGGTCGTCCTGTTGGCCGCGAGCGACGACGTCGGCGAGGAGGTTGCAGGCTGCCTGGTCGCGGCCGGTGGACAGCCAGCCGACCCTCACGTTCCGCCCCCGCGCGACACACTTTCGTCCTCGCCGCGCTCCTCGGCCAGCCGCGCCTTCCAGGCCGCGGCGTCCGGGTACGTGCTGTGGCCGAGGCCCGCGATGCCGCGGCTGGCCGCCCAGGCGGCGAGCCGTCCGGCGCTCTCCAGGCCGACCTGCTCGATGAGGCCGCCGATGAAGCCGGCGGCGAAGAGGTCGCCGGCTCCGGTGACGTCCACGACTTCGGCCGGCATCGGCGGCACGTACAGGTCGACCCGGCGGCCGACCAGGCGCGCCCCGCGGCCGCCCATCTTGCAGACCACCAGACCGACGCCGGCATTGAGGACGAAGTCGAGCGACTCGGGGAGCGAGAGGCCGCAGAGCATTTCCAGCTCTCTCTCGGTGGCGAACAGGTAGGCGCAGCGGTGCAGCAAGGGCAGGAAGCGTTTGACGCCCTTGCGCGCGTAGATCTCGCCGGGGTCGAAGGCGACCTCCGTCTCGGTGGGCAGCCGCTCGAGCAGCGCCAGCTGCGCGGCGAGCGGCCCGTCGCCGACGAAGCTCGTGAAGTAGGCGAAGCGCGTCCTGGGCGGCCGCTTGGGCAGGTCGGCCGGCGCGAAGGCGTCGTTGGCCGCCGGCCAGACGAGGTTGCGACGCTCACCGTCCTCATCGAGCAGGACGTACACGCGGCCGGTGTCGCCGTCGCGAGCCACCAGCCGGCCTTCGGCCGGCGCCAGCTCGCCGAGCAGGTACGGGCCGTCGTCGTCATCGCCCACGCGGCCGGTCATGGCGGCCCGGTAGCCTAGGCGCGCCACAGCGTGGGCGGTGTTGGCCGCCTGTCCACCGCCGGAGCGCGTGGGCTCCACGTGCGCCAGCGCTTCGTCGACCGCGCGGCGTATATTGGCGTCCATCAGCTGCTCGGTGCCGGGGGGGCCGAGCTCGTCCCAGAGCGAAAAGCTGCGCGGCAGCCGGTAGATCAGGTCGACGTTGAGAGCGCCGCAGCCGAGAAGGTCCAGCGGCTTCACAGCTTGAGCTCACCGCGGTAGCGCACCGCGGCGCCGTCGCCGCGTGGTAGGACGTCGCCGACCACGCGGGCCGCGTGCTCGCCCTTCGCGATGACGGCCAGGTTCTTCTGCACGTGCTCGGGATCCATGACGACGACCATCCCGAGCCCGCAGTTGAACGTGTTGAGGAGCTCGGGGCGGTGCACGCCGAGCCCGTGCAGCCAGCTGAACACCGGGCTCGGCACCCAGCGGCCGAGGTCGATGACGGCGGCGAGCCCGTCCGGCACGGCGCGTCCGAGGTTATCGGGGAAGCCGCCGCCGGTGATGTGCGCGGCGGCGTGCACGCCGCCGGCGTGGCCCAGGTCGTGCAACATTCGGCTGTAGATCGCGGTCGGCGTGAGCAGCACATCGCCGACCGTGGAGTGCGGCTCGTAGCAGGGCCCCACGCCGTCGCCGGGGATGATGCACAGGCCGATGCCCCCGCCCTCGCTGATGAAGTTGCGGTGCAGCCCGATGGCGTGTTCGGCGAGGAGGTGACGGATGAGACTGAAGCCGTTGCTGTGCACGCCGCTCGAGTCGACGCCGACGAGCACGTCGCCCTCCTTGACGAGCCGCGGACCCCAGAGCTCGTCGCGTTCCGCCAGCCCGACGGCGAAGCCGGCCATGTCGAAGTCGCCGCCGGGGAACTGCCCGGGATGCTCCGCGGTCTCGCCGCCGAGGAGCACGCACTGAGCCAGCTGACAGCCCTCGTCGACGCCGGCGACGATCTCGGCGACCTCCTCGGGCACGACCTTGCCGACCACGAGGTAATCGAGGAAGAACAGCGGCACGGCGCCGCAGGCTGACACGTCGTTGACGCTCATGGCCACGAGGTCGATGCCGATGGTACCCAGCTTGCCCATGGTACGGGCCAGCTCGATCTTGGTGCCCACGCCGTCGGTGCCGGCCACCAACACCGGGTCCTTGAGCTTGGGCAGCCGCATCGCTCCGCCGAAGCCGCCCAGCCCGCCAAGCACCAGAGGGTGCTTCGTGCTCTTGAGCCGCTGTCTCATGAGGTCGACGGCGCGGTTGCCAGCCTCGACGTCGACGCCCGCCTCTTTGTACGTGAACCCCTGGTCGTCGGCCATCGTGCTCCCCCGTCGGTGTGACGGTGCCAGTCTACGTCGCACCTCGCCTCCGCCGCCAGCGATCACCGCGCCCCGACGTTCACGGCGTCCTGGCTGGCGAAGGCGAGGCCCTGGTGTCCAGCGGCACGTGCGCCGTGACGAGGCCGGGATGGACGGGACAGCTGCGACGCCGGCGCGGCTGCGGTCGTCCTCGATGACGTCGTCCGGCTGGTGCTGACCGCCGCGCCAAGCAGCACCGGCTCGGCTCAGGGCTCGCAGGTTGCCGGCGCGCCCTTCTCGAAGCGCATCTTGCACATCGCGTACTCCTCGGGCACCGTGATCGGGTAGTCACCGTCGAAGCAGGCGCGGCAGAACTGGCTCTTGGGCAGGCCCGTGCTGGCCTGCAGGCCGTCGAGCGTGAGGTAGTGGAGGCTCGTCGCTCCAACCTTGGCGCGAATGTCGTCGACGCTCAGGTTGGCGGCGATGAGCTCGGCGCGTGTGGCCATGTCGATGCCGTAGTAGCACGGGTACTGGATGGGCGGCGAGCTGATGCGCAGGTGCACCTCTTTGGCGCCGGCGCTGAACAGCACGTCGACGAGCTTGCTCGTGGTGTTGCCGCGCACGATGGAGTCGTCGACTACCACCAGGCGTTTGCCGCGGATGATGGCGCTCAGCGGGTTGAGCTTCATGCGGATGCCGACCTGGCGCAGCTGGTCGTCGGGCTGGATGAAGGTGCGGTACACGTAACGGTTCTTGATGAGGCCCTCGGTGTAGGGGATGCCGGAGGCTGAGGCGTAGCCGATGGCGGCCGGCATGCCCGTGTCGGGCACGGGAATGACGAGGTCGGCCTCGACCGGCGCCTCCAGCGCGAGGCGCTTGCCCATCTCCTGGCGCACCAGGTGCAGGGTCTTGCCTGCCATGGTGCTGTCCGGCCGCGCGAAGTAGATGAACTCGAAGATGCACAGGGCGGGCCGGGCGCCCTCGAGCTCGACGCGCTCGCTGCGCAGACCGTGCTCGCGGTCGGCGATGACGATCTCGCCGGGCTGGATCTCGCGCACGAACCGGGCGCCGATGATGTCGAGGCCCGAGGTCTCGCTGCTGAAGACCGGGTGGCCCTCGTAGTCGCCCAGGCAGAGCGGGCGCACGCCGTAGGGGTCGCGGAAGCCCACCAGGGCGTCGCCGCTCATGACCGCCGCCGAGAAGGCGCCGCGGATCTTGCTCACCGCGGTGCGCACGGCGCCCAGAAGGTCGCCCTCGGCCTCGTGCGCGATGAGCGCCGTGATCACCTCTGTGTCGGTGGTGCCGGCGAACTTCACCCCCTGGCGCATCAGTTCGTCGCGCAACTCGGTGGTGTTGACCAGGTTGCCGTTGTGGCCCAGGGCGATCACGTCGCCGTTGCGGCTGCGCACCAGCGGCTGCGAGTTCTGCCAGTGGCCGGAGCCGGTCGTGGAGTAGCGCACGTGGCCGATGGCGTGCTGGCCGCTGAGGCTCTGCAGCATCTGCTCGTTGAAGACCTGGCTGACGAGGCCCAGATCCTTGATGACCGTGATCTGGCCGTCGTCGGCGACGGCGATGCCGGCGCTTTCCTGGCCGCGGTGCTGCAGGGCGTAGAGCCCGAAGAAGGTCAGGCGCGCAACGTCGCGCCCCGGCGCGTGGATGCCGAAGACGCCACAACTGTCGTGCAGGCGGTCGTTGTACAAGGCGCTCTGTTCTTGGCTCGTCAGGCGAGCCGCTGGGGCAGCGACTCGTAAGCACGATGGAACTCGCTCACCGGGATGGTGAAGAGCTCCTCGCCATCGATGGTACACCTCAGGTCGACCCCGGTCACCCGGCCGACGACGCGGTGCGGCAGATCGTCGAGAATGGCCTCGAGCGGGCGGAGCAGCGCGGGCGCCACGGTGACGATTGCCCGCGTGGGCGCCTCGCCGAAGAGGGCGAGGTCGGGCCGCCCGGCGGCGCCGGTCACGATCGAGGCGGAGCCGAGGTCGACTTCGGCGCCCAGCCAGCGGCCCGCGCCACGCTCGCGCGCCTGCGGCGCGTCCGGGTCGGCGAACGCCGCCCCGCCGCTGACGCCGCTGGCGATCGCACACTCGGCCAGAGCGACGGCGAGCCCGCCTTCGGCGCAGTCGTGCGCGCTCTTGAGCAGGCGCGCCTCGATGGCCGCGCGCAGCTTGCTCTGCAGCTCGACCTCGAGCTGCAGGTCCACATCCGGCACTCGGCCCTCGACCTTGCCGTAGGCGACCTTCTGGTACTCGGAGCCGTCCATCCAGCCGGCCTCGGCGCCGAGCAGCACGATCACATCGCCCTCGTCCTTGAAGGCGTCGTCGATGTGGACGCCGACGTCGTCGTAGACGCCCAGCATGCCGATCATCGGCGTGGGGTAGATGGCCTGTCCGAAGCTCTCGTTGTAGAAGCTCACGTTGCCGCTCACGACCGGCGTGTCCAGCGCCTCGCAGGCCTCGGCGATGCCCTCGACGGCCTGCTCGAACTGCCAGTAGATCTCGCCCTTCTCGGGGTTGCCGAAGTTGAGGCAGTCGGTGACGGCCACCGGCAGCGCGCCGGCGCAGGCCAGGTTGCGGGCCGCCTCGGCGACGGCCGCCTTGGCGCCGCGATAGGGATCGAGGTAGCAGTGGCGGCCGTTGCAGTCGTTGCTGAAGGCGATGCCGCGGGGCGAGTCCTTGATGCGCAGTACGGCGGCGTCGCTGCCGGGGATCTGCACGGTGTTGGCCTGGACGATGTAGTCGTACTGCTCCCAGGCCCAGCGCTTGCTGGCGATGTTGGGTGCGGCGAGGAGCTGCGCGAGCGCCGCGCCCAGATCCGCCGGCCGCGGATACGCGGCGTCGTCGACGGCGACGGGCTCGTCGACGATGTAGTCTGGCTTCACGGACGGCGTGCGGATCACGGGGCTCTCGTCGGCCAGGCGCCGGGCCGGGATGTTCGCCACGCGCTCGCCGTGCCAGTGGATGCGCAGCATCTTGCTGTCCGTGACTTGGCCGATCACGGTGCAGTCGAGGTCCCAGCGTTCGCAGACCTTGCGCACGTCGGCGAGCTGCTCCTCGGTGACGATCGCCAGCATGCGCTCCTGGCTCTCGCTGATCATGATCTCCCACGGCTCCATGTCGGCTTCGCGGAGCGGCACGCGGTCGGCGTGGATGTCGAGGCCCACAGCGCCCTTGCTGGCCATCTCGCTGCTCGAGCTGGTGAGGCCCGCCGCACCCAGGTCCTGCATGCTCACCACGAGCTTGCGGTGGATGAGCTCGAGGCAGGCCTCGATGAGCTTCTTCTCGGTGAACGGGTCGCCGACCTGGACGCTGGGACGTTTCTCCTCCAGCGTCTCGTCGAACTCCTGGCTCGCGAGCACGCTGGCGCCACCGATACCGTCGCGGCCGGTCCTGGACCCGATGAGCACCACGTGGTTGCCCACGCCGCTGGCGATGGCGCGCACGATGCCGTCGGTGCGGATCATGCCGGCCGCCATGGCGTTGACCAGGCAGTTGCCCTCGTAGCTGGGCTCGAAGTAGATCTCGCCACCCACGGTGGGGATGCCAAGGCAGTTGCCGTAGTGGGCGATGCCGCCGACGACGCCGTCGAGCAAGAAGCGCTGGCGTGGCGCGGTGAGCTCGCCGAAGCGCAGCGAGTCCATGCTCACGCAGGGCCGCGCGCCCATGGTGAAGATGTCGCGCACGATGCCGCCCACGCCGGTGGCGGCGCCCTGGAAGGGCTCGACGGCGCTCGGGTGGTTGTGGCTCTCGACCTTCATGGCCACGGCCCATCCGTCGCCGACGTCGATGATGCCGGCGTTCTCGCCGGGGCCCTGCAGGATGCGCGGCCCGCTGGTGGGGAAGCGGCCCAGGATGGGCCGCGAGTGCTTGTAGCTGCAGTGCTCGCTCCACATCAGCGAGTAGATGGCGAGCTCGACGTATGTCGGCTCGCCGCCCTGGATCTCGCAGATGTGCGCGTACTCGTCTGCGGTGAGGCCGAGCTTGACGGCGGCTTCGAACGTGGCGCGCTGAGTCATCGTGCCACCTCCCGCGCCATCAGGGTGTCGACCATGCTCTGGAAGATGCGCCGGCCGCCGGCTCCGCCGGCCAGCGCCGCCTCCACCGAGTTCTCCGGGTGCGGCATCATGCCGAACACGTTGCCGCGCTGGTTGCAGACGCCGGCGATGTCGTCGACGGCGCCGTTGGGATTGGCGCCGTCGCCCTGCTCGCCGGCCGCCGTGACGTAGCGCAGCACGATCTGGCCGTCGGCCTTCATGCGCGCGAGGGTCGCCGGGTCGGCGGTGTAGTTGCCCTCGTTGTGCTTGACCACGATGCGCAGGACGTCGCCTTCGTCGCAGGCGCTGGTGAAGGCCGTCTCGCCGTTGTCCACGCGCAGGTTCACGTAGCGGCAGACGAACTTGAGGCCGGTGTTGCGCAGCAGCGCTCCGGGCAGGAGGCCGGCCTCGGTGAGGATCTGGAACCCGTTGCAGATGCCGAGCACGAGCCCGCCGGCCTCGGCGAACTCGATGACCGACTGCATGATGGGACTGAAACGCGCGATGGCGCCGCAGCGCAGGTAGTCGCCGTAGCTGAAGCCGCCAGGCAGGACGATGGCTTCCACTCCCTTGAGGTCGGTGTCCTTGTGCCACAGGTAGTCGACGTCGACGTCGGGGAAAGTGCTGAGGGCGTGATGGGCGTCGGCGTCGCAGTTGGAGCCGGGGAAGACGACGACGCCGAAGCGCACGGGACTCGGGGCGGTCATCGGCACCGTCACCCCTCGTCGAGCTCAAAGGTGAAGTCCTCGATGATCGGGTTGGCGAGCAGCTTGCGGCACATCTCGTCGATGTGCGCCCTGGCCTGCTCGGCCGTGGTGCCCGCCGGGGGTTCGTAGGCGAGCTCGATGAACTTGCCGATGCGTACGCCGCTCACGCCTTGGAAACCCAGGGCCGGCAGAGCGCGTTCGACGGTCGCCCCTTGCGGGTCGAGGATGCCCTCTTTTGGCGTGATGTGGACGCGGACGTTCATCGGCTCACCTGCCCGGAGAGAGAGTGCTGGGGACGGGTGTCAGTCTATCGCAGATGGGGGCGTGGAGAGAGCGCGGGCCGCGACGCCTCGGCGTCGCGGCCCGAGTCGCGCAAGCCACGTGTTCAGGCGGCCTTGTCCTGCGTATCGGCCGCCTTGCCGGCCAGGTACGCGCCCATCTCGTCGGCCTGCTTCTTGAAGTCGGCGATGGGGATCTGCAGACCGTGCAGGTAAGCGCTGTACTTGGCGGTGTCGCTGGCAAAGCGCGCCGCCTCTTCGATCTGGGCGTCAGTGGCGCCCATCATCTGCGCCGCGTTGCGGTGGAAGTAGGTGCAATACGGGCAGTGCGTGGCGGCGGCGACGCCGAGCCCGATGAGATGCTTCTCGCGGGCGCTGAGGGCGGTGTCGGCGAGCTGGAACGACTTCCACTCCACCCATTCGCGCGCGAGGGTGTCGTCCGGCATGTCCTTGAAGAAGTCGGGGACCTGCCCAAGCGTTTCGATGATGTCTCTTACGGTGTCTGAGCGGCTCATCACGGACCTCCGTCCGGGTGGGAACAACGGGATGCGAGAATAGTGCGCGTGCGCACTCTACAGCCATTCCCGCGTTGCCCTCGCGCCAACCGTTCGGTCACCGCAGCATCCGCCCAGGGGCGTGAGCGCTGCGTCAGCCGGCCCCGCTGCGCCCTGCCGGCTCAGCCTGATACACCCAGGTGCTTGAGGAGGAACTCCACTGTGCGGGCGTCGTAATCGATGCGATTCTCGAGGCCGCTGATCTCGTGGCCCTCGGCGGGATAGACGACCACTTCGCACGTCTTGCCGCGCTCGGCGAGCATCTGCGCCACGTCGCGCGACTGCCGCGGGGGGCAGCGCGGGTCGAGCTCGCCGGCGAGCAGCAGCAGCGGCGCCTCGATGCGGTCCAGGTGGTTGATGGGCGAGTAGTACTCGAGCCGGGCGCGGTCCTTGACCAGGTCGCCGACGTTCTGCCTGTCCCACCAGCGCAGATCCTCGCGCACGTCGGGGTCCAGTTGCGCGTCGATGTGGTCGAAGAAGGGCACGCCGGCGACTCCCGCCGCCCAGAGCTCGGGGAACTGGGTGAGCATCTGCATCGTCATGTAGCCGCCGTGACTGCGGCCGGTGACCGCGATGCGGTCCGGGTCGCAGCCCATCTCCACGAGGAGGGCGTGGGCGCCGGCGCAGTCCTGCGCCTCGCCCTGGCCGTTGAGGTACCGGTTGGCGGTCTGCCAGCGGCGCCCGTAGCCGTCGCTGCCGCGATAGTTGGGGTGCACCACGGTCACGCCGGCGGCGACGAAAGCCTGGCGCAGCACGTCCCATTCGTTGGAGTGGTGCCAGGTGGGACCGCCGTGGATGATCACGACGCCGGCGCCGTTGGGCTCGCGGGGCTCCACCAGCAGGCCGGGAACCTCGGTGAGAAGGTCGCGGCTGGCGAACTGCACCGATGTACCGCTTCTGAAATCGTGATCGGCCAGGTCGGCAGGCAGCGAGTCCGTGATCCGAGTCACGGCGCCGCCGCCCAGCTCGACGCGAAAGAGGTCCGTGGGCTGGCCGGGGCCACTGAGGGCGCAGACGAGCGCCGAGCCGTCGGACACGAAGCTCGGGGCGTAGTGGTTCCCGGGCCCGACGCTGAGCTCGGTCAGCTCGCCGTCCCGCAGGTCCAGATGACACAGCGCCGTCTCGGCCTCGCAGTCGACGAGGAAGGCGAGGGCGGCGCCGTCCGGCGACCAGACCGGGTGGTGAGCGTCGAGCTCGCCCTCCCACGCCCAGGTGATGGCGCCGCTCTCCACGTCGTAGACGCCGATCCCCGGATGATCGCCGGGGCCGCCGGAGAAGGCGATGTGGTGCCCGTCGGGCGACCAGCTGAGTGAGCAGGCATAGAACTCGTCCGAGCCGCCGACGGTGGCGCTCTCGCCGGTCTCGGGGTCGATGACGTAGATGGCGATGTCCTGGCCGCGGGTGCCGGCGGCGACCGCGAGACGGGCGCCGTCCGGAGACCAGCGCGGCGAGCTCTCGGTGTAGGGAAAGTCGGAGATGTGGGCGATGGCCGCGCCGCCGGGCGAGACCGCCGCCGGCATGAGGGCGACCGAATAGCCGGCGCCGTGTGACGCCGTCATGGCGATGCGCGTGCCGTCCGGCGAGAGGTGGAAGTCGGGCAGCGGCGAGAAGTCCGGCGTGTCCGGCAGGAGGTTCTCCAGGGTGCCGGCGGCGATGTCGTAGCGGAAGAAGTCGAAGCATTCCGTGCCGCGGTCGTCTTTCGCGAAGTACAGGCAGCGCCCGTCGGGAGAGAACGCCGGGCACCAGCAGGGGTCGTCCAGGTCGCCGACGCGGCGCGGCTCTCCGCCCTCGAGGTCGAGGAGAAAGACCTGCCAGTCGCCGTCACGATACCACTGGTAGGCGATCGTCTTGCCGTCCGGCGAGATGGTGTAGGGCCGGTAGTCCTGGCCGACCGTCGGCGCAGCGGCGAGTTGTTCGATCAAGGTCCTTGACACGTCAGACCCCCTGTTGTTCGAACCTGGCCTGCGGGATCGACTGCGGCTGCGCGGCGATGCCGGCGCGGCGCGTCGAGACGCCTACGATATCGCGTCCCTGGCGTTGCCGCACCCGGGCACGTCCGACAGACCAATGTGAACTGGTCGAACGGCCGCCTCCCCGAAAAGCCAACCCCTGGGTGGTTGCGCCGCTTCGCCGGGCGCGGCGCCGGCGTCGTCGACTCATCCTGCGGGCTGACGACGCCGGCGTTGGCCTCCGGTATTCTTGCTGCGCCACGATCACCAGCGGCTCAGGCGCCCCGGCGCCCCGCCGGCGCTCAGGGCGGGCAGGCCCTCCCGGGGGCGTCGATCCGCGAAGCGCTGGAGGAAACATGGTGACCCGTCCGTTCGCGCGGCTGCTCATGCCTTCTGGTCGCGACCGTCGATGAACGCCTTGGATCCGACTGGATCGCGCTCGAGATGCTTGCCTACGGCGACCTCGGCCGGCGACCGCTTGCTGTCGGCTGCCGTCACTCCAGCTCTTGCTGTCATGGGAGTCACTCGTTGGCCATTCGTCTGATCCAAGCCCCCACCCCCACCCTCCCCCTGGGGGCCGGCGGCCCGCGTGAGCGGGCCGCCGGCCGGGTTCTCCCGCCGCCCGCCCGCCGGCTCGATGAGCCGGCGTCCGTCGGTGTCAGCGCGCTTCCCGGCGTGCCCGCGGCGCTCGCCGGCCGGGTCCGCGCGCACGTCATCGAGCGCGACCCGCTGCTGCGTCTGCACGCGGTCGCCGCGGCCAGGGCGCTGGGCTTCGCGGTCGCCGAGGAAGAGGACGGTGGGCGCCCGCCGCGCCAACAGCCCACCGTCCTCTTCCTCGGCCTGGACGTCGCCGACGCCTGTCCGCGTTGCGGCCTCCGCGCCGGCGCTTGGGGGACGCCGGCCGACCATGCGGCACAGCCCTTGGTCGTCGGCTACGGCGCCGGCTCGGCAGTATCGCTGGCGGCGCATCGCCTGCACGGCTGTGCCGACGTCTACCTCCGCCTGCAGGCCGTCGGCGGCCGTGCGCGTCTGGCCCACCTGGCGGCTGGCGACGCCCCAGCGGCCGCCGGGCTGACACTACGTGAGGCCGACGTGCTCATCCTGTTGCTGGCCGGCTTCAGCACTGCGGCGGCCGCGGGGCGTCTGTGCGTCTCGCCGGCCACGGTGCGCAGCCACTCGCGCGCCGTGTTGCGCAAGCTCGGCGCCGCGGACCGGCGCGCTCTGCGCGTGCGCTTCCTCGGCGCCGTTCAGCCTCAGATGCAGAGGTTTGCCTAGTAGGACGCACCTGGTGGGAGTCACGCCCGGGGCACGAGGGACGGTCCTGCCTTGTTTCGTCAGAGCCTTTTCGCCACAGGCATGGGAGCTCGGAAGTATGATTGCCCTGACGTCCGGCGCCGTCGCCTACGTCATGGCCAGCACGATCCGGGGTGGCCTCACTATCGACGCGGAGGATGCTGCCTGATGCAGACGCGTATCCAGGTCCTGTCGGACGAAGAGAAGACACAGATCCACGAGCGCACGCTGGGCGTGCTGGCCCGCATCGGCATGCGCGTCGACACGGCCGAGGGGCGGCGCATCCTGGCGGAGGCAGGTGCCCAGGTCGATGAGACTACGCACATGGCCAAGTTCCCGGCGGAGCTGGTGGAGGAGTCGCTGCGCCTGTCGACCAAGGAGCTGACGCTCGGTGGCCGACGCCCCGGCTGGGGTCACAAGCTCAACGCCGGGGAGTTCACCTTGCTGGCCGACGGCGGCGCCACCTCGGTCTTCGACCGCAGGACCGGTGAGCGTCGCGCCGCGACGCACGACGACTGGCTCGACGCCACCCGCCTCCACGACGCTCTCGACGACGTCGGCCTGTACTGGTGTCCCACCGAGTACCCTGCCGACTACGAGCGGCCGGGCGGGTTCGTGCGCTACTACGCCGACGTCTTCGGCGTCTTCGGCAAGCACGTGCAGGACTCCTACGGCACCCCCGAGTTGACGCCGTGGCTCAAGGAGGTCCTCGACATCGTCTTCGGCGGCCCCGAGGTGGTTCGCGAGCTCAACCCGCTCTCGTTCCTGATCACGCCGGCTTCTCCGCTCACCATCGAGCACGACTACACCGAGACGTGGCTCTCGCTGCGCGACTACGGCGTGCCGGTCGCCATCATGCCCATGCCGCTGCAGGGCGCTACCGCGCCCGGCAGCCGTTTGGGGACGCTCCTCGCCGCCAACTGCGAGGTGCTCGGCACGCTGAGCCTGGTGCAGGCTGCGGCTCCCGGTACGCCGGTGATCTACTCACCGGTGATCGCCACGATGGATCCGCGTTCCGGCCTCTACGCCGCCGGCGCCATCGAACATGCCGTGCTGGCAGTGGCGGGCACGGAGATGGCGCGCTTCTACGGCCTTCCGGCCGAGTCCTCGGGCTTCTGCACGCAGCACTACGAGCCCGACATCCAGACGGCCTGGGAGAAGGCCAACGGCGGCCTGCTGGTGACGCTCTCCGACCCGGACATCCTGGTCGGCCCGGGTCTGCTGGGTGGCGCCATGATCCTCAACCTCGAGCAGATCGTCTTCGACGTGGAGGTCGCGCGACTCGCACGTCAGGCGCTCACCGGCATCCCGGTGCGGGACGAGCTCTGGCTGGACGAGATCCTGGACAAGGTGGGCCCCTGCGGCTCCTTCCTCGGCGAGCGCTCGACGCGGGTCAACGCGCGCGCCGGCGAGTGGCGCCTGAGTGACTTCGGAATGCACGGAAGCTGGGACGCCTGGACGGCCGCCGGGTCGCCGACCACGCTGGACTACGCGCGTGAGCGCGTGCACGAGATCTTGGCGACGCACGTCTCGCTGCCGTATCCGGACGACGTCGCGGCCGCTCTCGCCGAGCTCCAGAAGCGCGCGGAGGCTGCTTCCTAGCCCCTCGGCGTCAATCGTCGCCGAGCGCGTCGTAGACGAGCCCGGTAAGGAGCTTGGGGTAGAAGTAGGTCGACTTCTGCGGCATCGTCTCTCCGTTGTCGGCGATGCTGCGCACCTCATCGACGAGCGTGGCATTGATGAAGGCGCCGAGGGCGTACTCGCCCCCGGACAGGCGGCGAAACGCTTCCGCGGGATCGGTGACGTAGTCGATATGGCCTTCGGTGTGCTCTGGGTCGATGCCCAGCGCATCACGAAAGATGAGGTAGTGCAGAATCGTCACCGAGAGGCGCGCGGCGTCGGGTGAGAAGCCCTCATCGAGCAGGTGGCCCACCGCCCCGAGGTCGCGCAGCTCCACGGTGCAGCAGGCCTTCTCGCGAGGGAAGTAGAGGCCGAAGACCTTGCCCCGGTCGGCGAAGCCGCGCAGGTGCTGGGCCATGAGCTCGCAGGCGTCGTGGTCGGCGCCGCGCTCGGGGAAGACCTCGAAGGCCCTCCGCAGTCGCTCGAGGACCTCATCCATGCGTGGCATGTCGATGCCCTTCACGAGTCGATGCGTGGGCAACACGGTGAGGCCGGGGTCGCTCATGCCGCACAGGTACACCATCATCGTGTCGGCGCTGTGGTCACCCGCGGCGCGGCGCTCGTCGCTGTACGCCAGCGCCGTCTCGTAGCGGTGATGGCCGTCGGCGATGTACAGCGTCTGCTCGCGGAGCAGCGCCGCGATGTGTCGCGCCCGTGCGCCGCGGACCGGCGTGATGCGATGCGTGTTGCCCTCGCGGTCGTGGGCCACTCGCGTGCCTCTGTCGCTCGTCTCGTCGGCCGCGCTCGCCAGCTCGGCCGCGACGGCGCCGTCGTCGTCCGGGTACAGCAGGAAGATCTGGCTCAGGTCGGCGTGGGCGGCGCGGTACAGATCGAGGCGGTCCATCTTGGGACCCGCGTGCGTCTTCTCGTGCGAGAGAACGACGCGGTCCTCGAGGTCGGCGAGTGTCAGCCGGGCGATGAAGCCGCGGCGCGTGCGCTCGTAGCCGTCGGGGCCGCGGTAGACCTGGTCGACCAGATAGAGGGACGGCTCGGAGTCGCGGACCAGCGTGCCGTCCGCTTGCCAGCGGCGGAACGCGGCCGCGGCCGCGGCGTAGGCCGCGGCGCGGCGTTCTTCCCCCGGGCCGACGGGAAGATCCACGTGCAGTGCGTTGTGCGGGCTGCGCGCTCGGAGTTCCTCGGCCTGCGCCGCCGTGAGGACGTCGTAGGGCGGCGCGACGACCGCATCCATGTCGATCGTGTCGCCGTAGCGGATGCCACGGAAAGGGGTTACCTCGGCCATCGTCCTCCTCGCCGGTCGCGACGCGCGACTGCGCCCGCGAGCGTACGCGTGCTGCTCGCGGCCCAGTATATCGAGCGCGTGGGCCTACTGGCGGATGATGACCGGCATACCTAGCACGACGCGGCCGAAGAGGTCGACGGCGTCCCAGTTGTGCATGCGGATGCACCCGTGCGAGGCGTAGGTGCCGATGGAGGAATCCTCGCTCGGCGGCACGCCGTGCATGCCGACGCCCGGCGCGCTGGTGCCCATCCAGCGCGTGCCCAGCGGGTTCTCGGCGCCGGGCGGGATGGGCTCGGCGTTCCTGGCCCAGTCGGAGTTGGGTGGCAGCCAGGTGGGATCCATCTGCATGGTCACGATCGCGTAGCTGCCGGTGGGCGTGGGCCAGGCGGGCTGTCCGGTGGCGACCGGGTAGCTCTTGACGAGCTTGCCGTCGCGATACAGGTAGAGGCGCAGGGAACCGATGTCGACGACGATCTGGCCGGTGAGCGCGTTGAGCACGTTTCCGCCGACCAGGCCGTCAACGTCGAGACCGTACTTGGACTGGAACTCCTTGACGGCAGCGGCCGTGCGCGTGTCGTACACGCCGTTCCTGGCGCCGCTGAAGGTGCCGGCGCTCTCCAGCCGCTTCTGCAGCTCCTTCACGTCCTTGCCCTTGGCGCCGGGCCACATCGAGGCCCCGCCGAAGTGCTCCGTGCTGTCCACGACGAAGGCCTGCTTGTCGGTGACCACGTTGCCGCCCTTGTCGCCGGCGCTGATGATCAGGACGTGTTTGCC
>Ga0209429_10000748_pt1 | contig 21172 bp, 19 predicted proteins | sample BarGraNGADG00212_3_FD_184493 | JGI IMG/M metagenome (GOLD analysis project Ga0209429, IMG submission 184493) | Arctic peat soil microbial communities from Barrow, Alaska - Barrow Graham LP Ref core NGADG0004-212 (SPAdes) (version 2) | ecosystem: Environmental > Terrestrial > Soil > Wetlands >...
ATGATCGTAAAAATGATATTCGAGCATATGATACGAAGTGACAGCCTGAATCTTAAGACTGATCTTATATTTGAAATTCCATTTCCGGAATACCGGAATGAACCCTTTTTTAAGGAATGATGCGACAAATGGATGAACATTCAGAATAAGCTTCCTGGTCTTAATCTTATCAACAATAAAAGAGAGACCTCTTTCCAGTTCATCAGTGAAGAGGATAGTTGGTTTTGTTTCACCCGTACCCTGACATGAAGGGCATTTTTCGTCAGTAACTATATGCATCTCAGGCCTTACTCTTTGCCTTGTAATTTGCATCAGTCCAAATTTTGTAAGAGGAAGGATATTATGTTTTGTACGGTCGCCGGCCATCACATCCTTCATTTTATCATAAAGCTGCTGCTTATTATCACTGGTTTGCATATCAATAAAATCGACAACAATAATACCTCCCATATCCCGGAGTCTTAATTGTCGGGCGATTTCGGTAGCAGCTTCCATGTTTACATCAAGAGCATTAGATTCCTGGTCATTACCTGTCCTTGATCTGTTTCCACTATTGACATCAATAACATGCAATGCTTCAGTGTGTTCAATAATAAGATAGGCTCCATGTTTGAAAGAGACGGTCTTTCCGAATAAAGCTTTTATCTGTTTATTTATACCAAAATGATCAAATATCGGGAGAGTGTGATCATACTCCTTTACTATTTTTTCCTTTTCAGGCGCAATTTCCCTTATATACTTACGGATATCGTCTGCTAATACGGGATCGTTGATATGGATACTATTAAAAGTAACATTCAACATATCCCTTAGGATGGTGGAAGTCCTGTTCATCTCACCGATGAACAATTTTGGTGTTTTTATATCCTTCTTAAGTGTGGTGAAAGCCTCTTCCCATCTGCGGACAAGTTCTCTGAGTTCAGCATCAAGAACAGCAACTTTTTTGCCTTCTGCTACGGTCCTCACTATAACACCATAGTTCCGTGGTTTAATACTCTGAACCAGCGATTTGAGCCGGCTTTTTTCTTCAGGACTTTCAATTTTGGAAGATATTGAGACCTTATCAGCATAAGGCATCAGGACAAGGTTTCTTCCTGCGATAGAAATTTCAGAAGCAAGCCGGGGCCCTTTTGTTGAAATAGGTTCCTTGGTTATCTGAACAATAACAGTCTGACCAACAGTCAGAACATCTGTAATCTTACCATCCTTATCAATATCAGGTTCAGATTTTATCTTATGGAGCGGGGGTACTTTGCCCAGCTTCTGAATAGCCGTTGTGTAGTATTTGTGTTGTGTCCTGCACTGTGCGCCCAGATCGAGATAATGAAGAAAAGCATCACGTTCGTACCCAACATTAATAAATGCAGCATTCAGCCCGGGCATGATCTTTTTCACCTTCCCAAGGTAAATATCCCCGACTGAAAACTTAATATTTCGCTTTTCCTTGTTTAACTCAATTAACTGTTTGTCTTCCAACAACGCTAAAGAAACGTCGGAATCACCAACATCAATGATTAAATCCTTGTTTACCACTTCACTATATTAATCTGAGTTAATATGTCATCAGCATATATGACGTATTGATACAATAAACCTAAAGACCATAATATCTTTAGGTTTATCATATCCGTTTGATGACCACTTACTGATCGTCTACTTCTTCTTATGTCTGTTCTTCCGCAAACGCTTTTTGCGTTTGTGGGTGGCCATTTTATGTCTTTTTCTTTTTTTACCGCTTGGCATGGAGGATTATTTCTTAACGTGTGATTTAACTTTTGTTATGAAAGATTTGGCCGGCTTGAAAGCTGGGATGTTATGTGCAGGAATAATGATCGTTGTATTTTTGGAGATATTCCTTGCAGTTTTCTTGGCTCTTTTCTTAACGATGAAGCTTCCAAATCCTCTAAGATAAACATTACTTCCCTTTACCATGGAATCCTTAACAGTTTCCATTAAGGCTTCAACAGTCTTTTGTACTGTTACCTTTTCAATACCAGTGTTCTTGGCGATTTCGTTAACGATGTCTGCTTTAGTCATTTTTTGAGATGTTTAAAATTCAACAAATTATTTTGAGTAATCATTTTTTCAACTGTGCAAATATAAATATATTATTTGTTTAAATTGAAACACTTACATAATAATTTTTTTAAATAATTAATATTAAGTCCTTTATTACAATGAAATAGGTAAAAGATGCCAAAAACAGAAGCTTAGAGTCAGAAGTCAACTATGACATGCTAATTACCAATATTTCGACAAATATCTCCATAACATCTTGAACCAATATACTTTAGGCAATTATTACTGACTAAGTTTGTTCTAAGTGGTTTTTTTCTTAACTTTACATTCCGGTATCAGAATTATTAACAAATATGTAACTACATGTCAATCAATAAGGTTATACTCGTGGGAAATGTCGGAAAAGATCCAACTATACGCTATTTTGACAAAGGTGTTGCTAAAGCATCATTTCCTCTTGCTACCAGCGAAACATATACTAATCAACAGGGAGAAACAATAACTTCGACTGAGTGGCATAATATTGTTCTATGGCGTGCATTGGCCGAAGTTGCTGAAAAGACTGTTAAAAAAGGTTCGCAAATATATCTTGTTGGGAAAATTAAGACCCGTTCCTATGTCGATAAAGATGGAATAAATAAGTATATAACTGAAATCCTTGCAGATACGTTATTGCTTCTGGAGAAAAAACAGGGTCCGGTAAATTCTTCTGCGACTACAGATCATGGCAAAAACGAGATAAATGATAAGGGGACAGATATTTCTATAGTGAATGAACCGCCAACCTCATATCAGACTCCCGGTGAGAAAGACGCACCAGGGATGAGTCAGAATGAGGATGACCTGCCATTTTAGCTTGTTTTTAAAATAATTTCAATTGGAAACCATATATTTAAATTCTTTTCTGTTGCCAGTATCAGGTATTGTTGTTAATTCGCCTGATATTAAAATAGTTATATGGCTCATTACTCTTATAATACTTCTTCTGGGATCAGCCCTCATGTCGGCTTCTGAAGTAGCATATTTCTCGTTCACACCTGAAGACATTGAAAAGTTTAAAACTCATAAAAGCAAAAAGTCACAAATCACTATGAAGCTGTATAATAGCCCCGAAAAACTATTAAGTACAATTCTCGTGGCCAATAATACTATTAATATAGCAATAGTCCTCTTAGCTGCATTTATTAGCTCCTCAATGTTTGTATTCAGCTCTGCGCTGCTTGGATTCATTAGTAATGTAATTATCATAACTTTTTTACTGCTCTTTTTTGGAGAGGTAATGCCGAAGGTCTATGCTTCAAGAAATCATGTTGAAGTTGCCTTGTTTATGGCTTATCCCCTTACAGTGCTTGAAAAGGTTTTTGGACCCGTGACATCGCTTCTGATATTCTCATCTTCATTCGTGAAAAAAAGAACTGGAACCCATCGGTCGAATATCAGTATGGATGACCTTTCCGATGCCCTTGAACTGACATCTGATGATTTTAACCAGGATGATAAGATTCTTAAAGGCATAGTTAATTTCGGCAATATAAACGTCAGCGCTATAATGTGTCCGCGTATTGATGTTACAGCAATAGACATCAGATCGGGTTTCGACAAAATAGTTCCTGTAATAATAAGTTCAGGGGTTTCTAGAATTCCGGTTTATTCAGGTTCTTTCGATAGTGTAAAGGGTATTTTATATGCAAAAGATGTTTTGCCATATACAAATAACCCGGGAAGTTTTAAATGGCAGGCACTTCTTCGTCCACCATATTTCGTCCCTGAAACAAAAAAAATAAATGATCTTCTTAAAGAATTTCAGACCAGGAAGATACACATGGCAGTTGTAATAGATGAATATGGGGGAACTTCGGGAATAGTAACACTTGAAGATATTCTGGAAGAAATTGTTGGCGAAATTACCGATGAGAGTGACGATATTCAATTGCTTTTCCGTAAACTTGATGAGAAGACGTATATTTTTGAAGGGAAAATCTTATTAAATGACTTCTGTAAGATAGTTGACTTTGAAGAAGAGCTTTTTGAGGAAGTCAGGGGAGAATCTGAAACACTCGCCGGACTAATTCTTGAACTGACTGGTGAAATACCGCAAAAAGGGCAGATCATAAAACATGGGGAATTTACCTTCATTATAGAAGCTGCGGACAAGAGAAGAATAAAGGAGATCCGAGTCGAAATAAATAAAACTGATGGCGAGAATAAGAAAAGTTAGTCTTTTAATAATTCTGGTATTAACAGTTGTTTCTTACAGTTGCAGGGAAGTTGCTGTACCAAAACCAAAGGGCTTCGTCAGAATCGATCTTCCTGAGAAAAAATATATTGTTTTTGATCAGACATCCACAAAAACCAAAGGTATGCCATTCTATTTTGAGTATCCTGCATATGGTAGAATATCATTTCAGAAAGAGAACAAGACACAACCAGGCTGGTTTAATATTGAATTCCCGGAATACAAAGCAAAAATATATTTTACATATAAAGATGTTATCAGTAATCTGGACAGCCTCATGGAACAGACCTATAAACTGAATATCAAAAGTCATATTGCCAAAGCTGATGCTATCAACCAACAGGTATATAACAATCAGGAAAATAAAGTTTACGGAATACTTTACGATCTTAAAGGAAATACTGCCTCAGCTGTCCAGTTTTATGTTACCGACAGTATAAATCACTATCTTAGGGGTTCACTTTATTTTTCTGCCGAACCAAATGCAGATTCTCTGGCACCGGTAATTGAATTTTTCAGGGAGGATATTGTACATATGGTTGAAACTCTGAAGTGGAAGAAGTAACACTTATCATCTAAAAATGGGTTGTATCACAAAACATTATTTAAATGAGTTTTCCATACTTGGCGTGTGGAAAATTGAAGAGGATCTTGATACCCTTCTGAGTCTTGTTGTTCTCGATATTGATGAAAAAAAGAAGTATAAAGGATTCAGCAGTACCTCAAGGAAACTTGAATTTCTCAGTGTAAGGGCATTGCTGGCAGAACTGATAGGGAAAGAAGCAGGAATCGTTTATAATAAGAATAACAAACCATTCCTCAAAGATGGTTCAAGGTTTATCAGTATTTCGCATTCACACAAGCTTACTGCTATTCTTTTAAGCACAAATGAAAAAGTGGGAATCGATCTTGAATACATGAGTTCCAATATTGCTGCATTTGCTTTCAAATTTCTCAACAGGAAGGAAAAAGTTACTAAAGAACATGATGACCGGAAATATCATCTCTATCTTCACTGGTGCGCAAAGGAAGCACTTTACAAAATCTGCGATAAAGAAGGAATCAGCATACGCAATAATCTTACAATTGAGCCTTTTGAGGTTAAAGAATCAGGAGAAATAAAGGGACAGGTTCATACAGATAAGATTAATGAATCATTCGATCTCTACTATTCCAAATACGATAATTACGCTATAGTTTGGACAAAAAAGAACTATGAAGTCAGGTAATTTTCCCGGTAAAAAAAGCATCGCCCTTCTGCTTGATCCAGATAAGGCTCAGGGTGATTCACTAAGAAAGATTCTGAGTATTGCCAGAATAAGCAATACCGATTATATTCTTGCCGGTGGAAGTCTCACTTTCAACAGCATTGACACTCTTATTGATAATATAAGAGAATTGTGTTCAATACCTGTCATCCTTTTTCCGGGAAACCTTCTCCAGCTTACACATAATGCAGATATAATAATGCTCCTTTCGCTGATTTCCGGACGCAACCCTGAGTTACTGATTGGAAATCATGTCATTGCAGCACCTCATCTTAAAGATGTTAAAGAAAAACTGATATCAGTCGGTTATATCCTAATCAGCTGTGGCAGTAAGACCTCAGTTGAATATATCAGCCAGACAGAAGCAATTCCTTCTGATAAACCTGAAATTGTTGTCGCAACGGCCCTTGCCGGCGAAATGCTTGGACTGCGTATGATTTATCTTGAAGCAGGAAGCGGCGCCAGTAGGCATGTTCCAATAAGTATAATAAAAGCCGTTCGGGAAAATATATCAATCCCCATAGCTGTAGGAGGAGGAATAAAAAACAAGCAGGAGGTTGAAGATATTTTCAATGCAGGTGCAAATCTGATCATTCTGGGTAATGCATGTGAAAAGAACCCTGAACTTTTGACTGATGCATGTACTATCCGTGATGTTTTATCGGAATAACTCAAACATTGGTTCCCCGGTACATGCATTCGGATACGGAACTTTACAAAGTGATGAAAGAGTTGCCGCAATATCAGTCATATTAACTTTCCGTGTTACAGTTGCCCTGTTCATTGTCCACCCGTACCAGATAAGCGGAACATGAGAATCATATTCATATGGAGAGTTGTGGTTAGTAACATATTCATCTTCCTTCTCAACCCATCCCGGGTTTAGTGTTACAATAACATCACCCGATCTCTGCGGACTAAAACTATTTATGATCCTTCTAAGATTTCCATTTCCAAAATCATTTGCCTCAAAAGCTGAATACGGATATGCCGATGCAACACCTGTGAACTGAACCAGAAAACGGGCCACTTTCTTTTGAACATCATCAAGGGAAAGCCTTGCATCCTCAATCAAAGTCCTGTTCAGAAAAATCTGCCTTTCAGAATAACCTTTTACCCAATCACCCTCCCCGTATACAGCATTAAGATAGCTCCTTAACAACTGTAAAGCCTGATTCTGTTTAAAATATCCTGATGGGATCCTGTTTTTTTCCAGAACAGTTGGAATTTCTGATATACCATGCGCTGCAGTAAAGTATATCAGGACATTCTTCTTCCCGATACTGTCAGTTACGTATGCCAGAAGATTTTTTATATCATCATCGAGCCGGAGAATTGCATCTCCCATCTCAACTGATGAGGGGCCGAATCTGTGACCGATATTATCTGTTGCAGAGTAACATATTGACAAATAATCTGTTACATCGTCCTTGCCAAGTTGCTCCTTTTCAATAAGTCTTATTGCAAAATTTGTAGTCAATGAATTTCCAAATGGGGTCTCCCTGAGTAGCGCGTAATCAACCTTGGAATTCAATATTCCCTTTGTCCTCATCTTCTTAAAATCATATGGGAAATAATTAACTCCATTAAATCCGGCTTCAAAACTATTGGAATCGGGAAGACAATCAGAATAATATTTAGCAGGTCTCAAAAGGTCCCAGACACTATTAAGATAAGAATCCGAAAACTTCATTGCATTAAAGTCATTTACCCATCCCGGAAGGGAATCAATATAATAAGAGCTGGACATCCATGTCCCTGTAACATTATCGTACCAATAAGCGCCGTTAGCAGAATGACCTGTTGATAATATTACTGAAGTCTCATTTATACCTACTCCAAAAACTTTAGCCTTCTTGTTGGTTGCCATTTCAAGCTCATCAGAAAATGTTGATGACAGCAGGTTAACGGGAGAGAACTTACCAGTTTCATAGCTTCCGCCAATTGAATTAGCTGACATATCTCTGGTACAATAAATTAATTCATTTTTCAGAGGTAAATACCAGCTATCTGATGTAATCCCGTGAGAAGAAGGCTCAGAACCGGTTGATATAGTAGCATGGCCAGGAGCAGATTGAGTAAGCATATATTCGAATGAGGCATTTTTAAAGTAGGTCCCTTCATTTATAAGCCTTTTTATTCCGTTCTCCCCCAACCGGTCCCTGAATTTTTCAAGCTGATCAAACTTAAGCTGTTCAACCACAATACCGATAACCAGTTTTGGCCTGTCCGGGGGCAGATATGCTCCCTGTCCTGATAATTTTATAAATTCAGATATCAATAAAAGAATTATTGCAAACCTTTTTGATTGTACCACTAAATTCTTCATATTATAAACCCCGCATTTCCCTTAATAAAATTTAGTTGCAAAAATAACATTATTCGTCAAAATTCAGGAAAAAACTACTCCTGGTTTCTGTGCAATACATAACTTGCACCATCAAACAGGACGATTTCAGGTCGAAGCAAAAATTAATACTTTTCATATGACTAAAGATAGCCCTTCTGAAGGAGAGTTGATTAAGCTTATTGAAGAGCTAAAGTTACGCCAGATAGATCTTGAAACCCAGAACGGGGAACTAACCAAACAAATTTCAAGATATAATCTGAATCCTTTGACAAATATTGAAAATGAATCAAAATTATTTACCCTGGCAGATAATTTACCAGGATATATTGCTTTTGTTAATGCAAAAACTCTTAAGTATGAATATGTAAACAAGGCATATCAAAACTCATTCGGCATACCGATAGAAGAAATTGTAGGCAAAAAGGTAAGGGAAGTAATTGGAGAAACGAACTTTCAATTTGCACTTAAATATATTGAAGTGGTACGAGCTGGGAAGTCAGCTTCCTACGAAAACACTTTCAATATGGTCAGTGGGAAGCGCTGGATTAGTGTTAATTATGCTCCTGATTTTGATAAAGACGGAAACGTTAGTTCTATTATTGTATTAACTTATGACATTACTGAACTTAAACTCACGTCGGAAATGCTCAGGAAAAACGATGAACGTCTTCGAAAAACGCAGAAAATTGCCCATCTTGGTAGCTGGGATCTGTACATCAATTCAGGACAACTGATCTGGTCGGATGAGGTTTACACTATATTTGGAGTGGATACTAATGAGTTCGGCGGAACTTTGGAAGCTTTTTTCGATATGGTCCATCCGGAAGACCGTGATTCGATAAATTCAGCATATTTCAGTTCTGTTGAAGCTAATGATCCCGGATATATGATTGAACACAGAATTATACGAAAAAATACAGGTGAGATTCGTTATGTCTTTGAAAAATGTGAGCATATCAGGGATGAAAAAGGGCAGATAATTAGTTCGTTGGGAATGGTTCAGGATATAACTGACAGAAAGAAAGCAGAACAGATACTAAAAGAAAACGAAACCAAATTGCTTCAGCTAAATGCGGAGAAAGATAAGTTCTTCTCAATAATTGCACATGATCTCCTAAGTCCATTTAATGTTTTTCTTGGTTTTACACAGAAGATGGCAGAGGAGCTTGATACAATGCCGATTAAAGATTTGCAGAAGATTACCCTCAGCATGAGGAATTCTGCTACAAATCTCTTTCAGCTACTTGAGAACCTGCTGGATTGGTCGCGATTTCAAAGAGGCTTACTAAACTTTGACAGGGAATTATTACTGTTGAATCCTAAAATTACCGAAAGTATTCAACTGGCTCTTGATTCGGCAAATAAGAAGGGGGTAAAAATCGATATGAGTATCCCAGAAGGTATGCTGATTTTTGCCGATGGAAATATGCTTGGATCAATTGTCCGCAACTTAACTTCCAATGCGATTAAATTTACACCTAAAGGGGGTAAGATATTAATTGAGGCATGCTTAGTGAAAGGCAATGCTACAGAAATTTCTGTAAAGGATACCGGTATAGGAATGAATAAGAACATACTTGAGCATCTCTTTATGCTTAACGGGAAAACAAGTCGCAGAGGTACAGAAGGCGAGCCCAGCTCAGGTTTGGGATTGATAATTTGCAAAGATTTCGTGGAAAAACACGGTGGAAAAATATGGGCTATAAGTGAAGAGGGAAAGGGAAGCACATTTAAATTTACGCTCCTAAATTCGGGCATCTAAGGTTGAGGTTGAGAGAATAGTTATTTAATGACAACAAACCGACTCCTGTAGGTGATTTTCGTTTGATTGTTTGTGAAAACGATAGAATATATCCCTCTGCTTAAAGATCTTATATCAATCAAAAGAGGAGTTTTAGAGAGGGCTTCAGTATTATATTCCAACATTAACATCCCTGTCTGATTAAAAACCTTTATGTTCACAGCTCCGATAATACCCTGGGGAAGAACTGCTTTTAATTCTTCTGTGGCAGGATTGGGGTATAGAAAGGGTGCTTCCGGATTTGTTGTGTCAACTCCATTAATTCTTGGTACAAGATCTACCGTAAGGTCGGTTTTCTGTCCTGAAATGACAACAACGTTGCTAACAATTTTAACATCGTAACCGGCAGCTGAAAAAGTAAGATCCCATATCCCCGGAGCAAGCATCCTTACAAAACTACCTGTTTTAATATCTGAAATTACCTGAGAACTATCTTTATCATGATCAGTTATAAAAACAATTGCCGATACCGGCTCATGGGAAATGGAATTGCTAACATGTCCATGAATTCCGTACATAGCATTTTCCAGATACCCTAATAATGATCGGTAGTTCGACTGCCATAGTGTATTAAGATTAGCAGCAGGGGTTACATAGGTCCCATCAAGTTCAATCGTTACCTCACGTCCCTGCAGAGAATAAGTCATAAAATCCTGTCGGCCACCAAGTACCTGATACCAGGCATATCCGTTTGTAACACCATTCATTTCATCAGTCATATACCCGACAACAGAATGATCATGAACAGTATCAGCATAAGCTCTGCTTATGTTATAAAACCAGTCATCATCGGCGTGAAGTCTCGTCCACCTGTCCCAGGGGTAATTAACAACTTCTGCACCGGCATGAAAATTTGCAGAGATGACAAATTTATGTTTTCGCAGAAACTTTATCATATCCACATTTTCTTTTTGCTGAATTACTCCAGGCTGGAGAGGATCAGGAAAGTTCCTGTTAAGATCCACCCCTTTTGCATTATATCGTGTTGATGTTGAGTCAGATATTGTATTTCCTACCCTATATGCTCCATCAGGATTTGCAAGCGGATTTATCCAGATCTCAAGATTATCAACCAGATTTTTAACGCGACTATCCAGATTGTAATTTTTAAGCAGATAGTCTGCCAGACGTAGCATAAGGATAAAACCGCCTGTTTCATCACCATGCATGGTTGATGAATAAAAAACTTCAGGCTCGTCTTCTTTAACAGCAGCATTATCAGATATTTTAAGGGCAAAAACCAATTTCCCGTTTATGCTGGTTCCAATAGTATCGAGATGGCAGAGTGTGGGGTAAAGAGTTTTGAAACTCTGCATTATAGAAACATATTGCGGATAAGTAGGATATGTATCCCATTCCATTGCCTGGGTCATATTTAAAGCAGAGATAACACCTTTACTCTCTTCTCTTTCTATGATCTGATAATCAAACTTTTGCAGAATAAACCATTCTATTGTCAGTGGTGACAAACTAATATGGATCGTTTTATTTTTAACAGATAAAATGGAAACATTACGGGTAAGAAATTCAGTTGATATCTTACTATTTAATGGAATAGTTACTTCAGCCTGTCCATTTTGTGTGACAATTTTACGAAGCCTGTCATTTAGATCTATTTCCTGTGGATAGCACCTTAGCGCTAAAAAACCAAATAAAACTAATAATATCAGGAAACGTTTGGTCATGAATACTTTATACGTTAAATCTTATGTGCAATATATCGCCATCTTCAACAATATAATTCTTTCCTTCCACATTAAACTTTCCTGCTTCCTTACATGCATGCTCAGAACCAAGACTAACAAAATCTTTGTACTTCATTACTTCGGCTCTGATAAACCCTCTCTCCAGATCGCTGTGGATTACCCCTGCAGCCTGCGGTGCTGTCATTCCGGTTTTTATTGTCCAGGCTCGGATCTCCATCGGGCCAACAGTAAAAAAAGTTTGCAGATTCAGCATTTTATATGCGGCTCTTACAAGTTTATCTACACCTGGTTCGGAAAGTCCCGCATCCTTAAGAAACGCCAAACGGTCTTCTTTGTTCTCAAGTTCCGCAATTTCTGCTTCAATTGCTCCGGCGATTATTATAATCTCAGCATTCTTATCCTTCAGAAATTCCTTAACTTTTTCAACATATTTATTACCTGCAACGGCTGATTTCTCATCTACATTACAGACATATATTACCGGTTTCATGGTCAGAAGAAACAGGTCATCCACATGCTTTTTATCTTCTTCGCGAAGCTCAAGTGTTCGGGCATTACTGAAATTTTCAAAATGATCTTTATAATGCACCAAAACCTCTAATCCCTGCTTTGCGTCTTTATCACCAACCTTTGCAGCTCTCTCCAGCCTTTGAATCTTCTTCTCCACCGATTCAAGATCTTTTACCTGTAATTCGAGATCGATGGTTTCCAGGTCCCTTACAGGATCGATAGAACCTTCGATATGTGGAAGCAGTTCATCATCAAAGCATCTGAGCACATGAATCAGTGCATCAGTGTTTCTGATATCGCCAAGGAATTTATTACCTACGCCCTCTCCTTTATTCGATCCCTTTGTTAATCCGGGTATATCAACAATTTCAACAGTCACATGAACGATCCTGTCTGTAACCTGATGTTTTTCAAGCTCATACAGTCTTGGATCAGGAACCTGCACAATTCCCATATTCGACTTTGTTGCACTATAGGCAAAAGCAGTAGTTTCTCCTTTTGTATTGGAGATACAGTTAAAAATTGTTGTTTTGCCAACATTAGTTATACCTATTATTCCGCATTGAAGAGCCATCCGATATCAGTTTATTTTGTTTAGTGCAAATTTATTAAAATTAAGGTAAGCTTTACCATGCGTTTGAGTAAATGAATATACTGAAAAGCTATACATACCAAAAAATCAGAGTGATCCGGATTTTCTATTGCCACTAAGGCACAAAGACACTAAGATACACCAAGTTATATGATATATATAAATCTTTGTGACCCTTTGTGACTTAGTGTCTTGGTGGCAAATTGATTTTTTCATATCATTCAGTCGTACTATCTTTAAACCTTTGATGGATTTTAATATCTAAGAAGAAAATCTGAATTGCAATTGAGTACGATTACACCTGACAATAACATTGCTGAAATACTTAAGACTGATCTTAATAAAGGGTTCAGGCTTGTTGTTGAGAAATACAGTTCCAGGTTGTACTGGCATATCCGGCGTCTGGTAATAATTCATGAAGATGCTGATGATGCCCTTCAGAATACATTTATCAATGCATGGAAGAGTATGGGTGATTTCAGAAATGAAAGTTCCCTTTATACCTGGCTTTATACTATCGCGACAAATGAAGCTCTGGCATTAATTAACAAAAGAAAAAGAAATGCTGCAGTTTCTATCGATGACCTTGGAAGCCATTTTGCAAATTCCCGTGAAGGGAGCACCTGGTTCGACGGCGATGAAGCCCAGGTAAAACTTCAGAACGCTATACTGAAGCTTCCTGAAAAACAGCGCATTGTGTTTAATCTTAAATATTTCGATGAGATGCCATATGAAGAGATGAGTAAGGTTACTTCTACTTCAGAAGGAGCTCTGAAAGCATCTTATCATCATGCAGTAAAAAAAATCGAAAAATTATTGGGAGGAGATTAAACCTTTCTGATACTTAATAATCTAAATGAATGATGAACAAGCTAAATGAAATACCAGATAAAAATCCTTTCAAAGTACCGGAAAACTACTTTAAGGAGGTAAACAGAAAAATAATTTCTGCAACATCCGGCTATGAAAATGAAATCAGGAAAATCGGATTTTACAACAGATTCAAGCCTTACTTCCTAGTTGCTGCATCAGTTACAGGCTTTGTTATACTAAGTTATGTTGCTGTAACCATCCTTTCACCCGGGAAAAAACCCATGCAGGTATCGGAAGTAATAAATGAAGAGAACCCTGAATTATATTTAAATGATATTGATATTTTCACTCTGGAAGAGAATGTAGCGTCAATGGTTCTTTCTCAGGAAGAATCAGAAGTAAGCAAAGCAGATATAGTTGATTATCTGTTACAGGATAATATTGAAATTAGTGATATTTATGAAAAATTATAAGTTACAAACCATGAAGAAAGGTCTGATTTTTTTAATATTGATTGTTACGCTGCCTTTAATGCGTTTGACAGCCCAGAACTCTAATTTTGAAAAACTGAATGCCTATAAAGTAGGATTCTTTACAAAGAAACTGAACCTTACCTCACAGGAAGCGGAAAAATTCTGGCCGATATATAATGAATACCAGAAGCAGAAAAATCTAATACAAGTTGATAAGATTTCAATTATTAGAGACTTTAATCAGTCTGAAAATACTCTAAGTGACAATCAGCTCTCGGACATGGGGGATAAACTTATAGCAGACGTAACCCAGGAGTCAGCATTGTCGGTAACATTGCATAAGAAACTTAAAGAGGTATTGCCCCCTGCTAAAGTAATAAGATTCTATCAGGCAGAAAACCAGTATAAAGCTCAGCTGCTTGAAGAGTTGCAGGGCGTAAAGCAGCAACAAGGTGGGAGACAACAACTCAGACCAAATCTGAGACGTAATTTCTGACAAAATCAATTGCTTTTGCTATTTCAGGATACATCACCTTATCATTATTAATAAAAGGAATATTCTTCCTGAAAGATTTAACTACCCCTTCAATAAATTCAGAAGATTTAAGAGGTCTTCTGAATTCCAGTGCCTGAACAGCTGTAAATAATTCAATGGCAATTATCCTTTCAAGGTTTTCAGCTACCCGTAATAATCTTGTAGCTCCGTTTGCTCCCATGCTTACATGATCTTCCTGCTCATTTGATGAGGGAATTGAATCGACCGAAGATGGGGTACATAGCTGCTTATTCTGACTAACAATAGATGCTGCTGTATATTGAGGTATCATGAATCCACTATTCAGTCCGGGACTGGCAACAAGAAACTCCGGAAGATCCCGCTGTCCGGCAATTAACCTGTAAACTCTTCTTTCTGATATACTTCCAAGTTCGGCTAAGGCGATTGCCATATAATCGAAAATAAGGGCAAGCGGCTGGCCGTGAAAATTTCCTCCTGAAACTATCAGATCTTCGTCGGGGAAAATTGTTGGATTATCGGTTACCGAGTTGATCTCGGTCAGAATTACTGATTTGGCGTAACTTATTGCATCTTTGCTTGCTCCGTGTACCTGAGGAATGCACCTGAATGAGTAAGGATCCTGAACATGGGCCTTTTTACGTGATATCAGCTGACTGCCGTTTAACATTTCCCTAAATACCTTTGCGGTACGGATCTGTCCCTTATGCGGTCTGATTGCATGAATACTCTCGAAAAACGGATCAAGTCTGCCATCATAAGCCTCAAGAGAAATTACTGAAGCAATATCCTCAATCTCTGAAAGATGTTCAGCCATTGTAATGATATATACCCCATAAGCGCTCATAAACTGGGTACCATTGAGTAGTGCAAGTCCTTCCTTAGACATCAGTTCAAGAGGAGACCAGCCAAATTTTTTCATAATTATGCCAGCCTCATATTTCTTTCCTTTATACATCACCTCTCCCATTCCCAGGAGAGGGAGAACAAGGTGAGCAAGGGGTGCCAGATCGCCTGAGGCACCCAACGATCCCTGTTCATAAACTACAGGTGTAATACCTTCGTTAAAAAAGTCAATAAGACGTTGAACAGTAGCTACCTGGACTCCTGATTTCCCAAGACTTAATCCATGCACTTTCAATAACAGCATGATGCGTACTATCTCCTCTCTTACTTCAGCTCCCGTGCCACAGGCATGCGACATAACAAGATTTTCCTGCAACTTATTGAGCTGATCCGGACTGATTGTCTTATTATGAAGTGACCCAAACCCTGTTGTTATGCCATATATGGGAGAGGAATTATTCTCAAGCTTGCGGTCGAGGTAGTTTCTGCAATGGGTTATCAGTTCTATTGATTCTTTTGACAGGGAGAGTTTTATATTCTTTTTCAGAATTTCACAGATCTTTTCAATCGTGATATTTTCAGGTGATATTTTATATGTCATTACTTTTTCTTCTAAATAATATTTGATTACCGTAAGGTATCTGAAGAGATCTTAATCTTATTATCAACATATGAATTGAGCTCATTAAGAGGTATATTTGTCTGTTTACCAGAGGACATTTCCTTAATTGTTATTGTATTCCTGTTAATCTCGTCCTCTCCGGCAATGATAATGTAGGGTATTTTTTTTGAGTCTGCGTATGACATCTGTTTTTTAAGCTTAGCAGCATCGGGGAATAGTTCAGATCTGACATCTTTGCTCCTCAGATTATCAATAATTCCAAGTGCGTAGTTCGTCTCTTTTTCTCCGAAATTTACAACAAGAACCTCCGTTGAGGAAACAGTAATATCATTAAAAAGATTTAGCTGATTAAGGACATCATAGATTCGGTCTGCACCAAAAGAGATTCCGACACCCGAAACGCCATCCATTCCAAAAACCCCGGTGAGATTATCATAACGTCCGCCTCCGCATATACTGCCAAAACTGACATCTTTCGATTTTACTTCTATAATTGCCCCGGTATAATAATTTAATCCGCGTGCTAATGTAAGATCTAGTTCAACCTCACATTTTACAGAACTGCTTTCAATATAGCCAAACAGAGTTCTTAATTCGGATATTCCTTTCAATCCGGTTTCAGACTGTGCCAACAACTGTTCAAGTCTGGCAAGCTTGGTTTCAGTATTCCCGGTAAGTTGCAAAACCGGCTGAAGTTTTGAAATTGCTTCCTGCGACAATCCTTTGGTAATCAATTCAGCATTAACAGCCTCAATACCAATCTTATCAAGTTTATCTATTGCAACTGTTATATCTGTAATCTTATCAGGTTCACCGATGAAAGCAGCAATACCTGAAAGAACCTTCCTGTTATTGATCTTGATAACTGTTGCTATTTTAAGTCTTTTGAATATGTCATCAACTATTTTAACTAATTCATATTCATTTAATAATGAATCACTTCCGATTACATCGACATCACATTGAAAGAACTCCCGGTATCTGCCTTTCTGTGGTCTGTCGGCTCTCCATACAGGTTGTATCTGGTATCTTTTAAAAGGAAAAACAATTTCTTCACGGTGCTGAACTACGTAACGTGCAAATGGTACTGTGAGGTCGTATCTCAGACCTTTTTCACAAATTTTTGAAGACAATTTAACCGGTTCACGGTTTCCAAGTTCGTCATCGCTTACAGAAGAGAGGAAGTCTCCTGAATTTAGTATCCTGAATAAAAGTTTATCGCCTTCCTCACCATACTTTCCCAGAAGAGTAGAGAGATTCTCCATCGCAGGAGTTTCAATTGGCTGATAACCATATAATCTGAATACATTTTTAATTGTATCAAATATATATTCCCGTCTCAGCATTTCTTCGGTTGAGAAATCCCGTGTTCCTTTGGGTATGGATGGTTTTGATGACATTGTTTCGCTATTTGAATAAGAAGACAAATGTATAAAAATACATTATATAAAACACAGTAGGGACATGCCATGGCATGTCCCTACATAAACATCAAAAATATAAAATCTAAAATTTTTCCGGCACAAACGTCTGATCGGTAACAGGCGGCCTTACGTAAGCCACATCATGTTTCAGAGGAGGAAGTTTAATTGGTTTTGAGGTTAGATCCTCGTAAGGTATCAGAGAAAGAAGATGGGCGATACAATTAAGTCTTGCTCTCTTCTTATCATCAGCAGGCACTACATACCATGGGGCCTGTTTGGTATCAGTAAATGAAAACATTTTATCCTTGGCAATCGAGTACTCAACCCATTTGTCGCGTGATTCAACATCCATCGGACTGATCTTCCAGCGTTTTGTCGGATCTGTTATCCTGTCCTGGAATCGTTTCTCCTGTTCATGGTCACTTACTGAGAACCAATATTTAATAAGGATAGTGCCTGACCTGATCAGCATTCTTTCAAACTCGGGGCACGATCTGAGAAATTCTTCATACTCATCGCTGGTACAGTAACCCATAACTTTTTCAACTCCTGCCCTGTTGTACCAGCTCCTGTCGAAAAGGGCTATCTCCCCTCCTGCCGGCAATTGTGAAGCATATCTTTGAAAATACCATTGAGATTTTTCTTTCTCAGTTGGAATACCAAGAGCCACAATTCTACATATTCTGGGATTAAGACATCCTGCAATTGTTTTGATAACACCACCCTTTCCGGCAGCGTCCCTTCCCTCAAAAACCACAACAACTTTAAGCTTCTCGGCCTTTACCCACTCCTGGAGTTTAACAAGCTCAATCTCAAGCTTCAACAACTGTTTGTTGAATTCCTTGTGTCCAAGTTTTTCCTGTTTATGCTGTTCAATATCGTGATATAAATCATCCTTTTTTTCCGCTGCCGATTTTCCCTTTTTCTTGTCTTTAGTATTTGCCATGACAATAGAGTTTTAAATGAAAAAGAAAAGTAACAAAAAATTATGGAAATAATTAATATTTAGTTGAAAAAAAATAAAGTGCTTAAGTTCATATCAGTCCTTCTTACTGAATAAACGGAATAACAATTGGATACCTGAATAGCTCACCCTTAGAAGCCTTAACGCTTCCAATAATAATACAAATTACCTTAAGAGTAACAAGGAATGCTATAATTGGAAATCCTATAATGATAAAACACAATGGTATAGTAAGAACCATATACATAAGCATGGATAACTGAAAGTTAAGAGCATTTCTACCATTAATATTCACCCAGGCAGATTCATCTCTTCTTGACAACCAGCAAATCAATGGCCCGATTATACCGCCAAAGGGGAAAAAGAAACCTGCAAATGCCGATAGGTGACATAACATGGACCAGTTTCTTTCTGTTTCCGATAATACTCTATTCTCTTCCATGACATTTAAGTATTTATTTAAAAGACGGATTTGTTTTACTGATGCTGCATGTAAATTATTTTGCCATACGTTTCAAATCGGCCGGTAATAAGCCGTTGGGATTATCCTTGTCAAGTAAGTGTTCGTTATAATAGTACATATTGGAATCATCAGTCCCGATAAGCATCTTGAAACAACGACCAGTATGTCTTTCTCCTGCAGGTCCGACCTTATGTAGAATCACAGTGTTAGGGGTTTTATTTTCAATTGCTTTTACCATATCATCTTCTGTTACAATTTCTATTTTGTTTGGATAGATAGCTTTGATCTTTTCAATAGTTGAAATTTCAGGTACCAGATCTTCCTGCATAACGAGTATTGTTTTATTCTGAACCTCAGGAGTAAACTTATTATAATATTTAAGATATTTTCTCCCGGTGAGTGATGGATCATCTGAAATCATCTGTGCATGTTTTTGCATGAAGGAGAGGATTGCTGCCAGTTTATAATTGTACCCAAAATCATCTTCCCCTGCAAATGAAAGAGGAATAGCACATATCTCAGGCATTTCACCAAGCTTATTAATCTTCTTACCTTGAAGAAGATTAATAAAATTAGTCAGGGCTGTGGATTTATCTTTATCAAAACCTGTCTGCGTCAGAACAATAAAGGAATACTGTGGCTTCACCCTTCTTACATTGAATTCCGCAACGTCAATAAATTCATAAGGCGTAATCTTCCAGTAAGTCTTTACTGCAGCTTTAATATACGAGTTGTACGATGAAAAGGGATCATCTTCAAGTACAACACAGGTTTTCGATGCGGTAAATTGTTTTATTTCATCTTTACTTGGAAAAGGCGCTTGTCCGGATAATATCAGAGTGGATAAAAGCAGCGAAAAGGAAATAATTATTGTTTTCATGTTATTATTTTTTAATATGTATATATGGATCATAAATATGCCCTCATTGATTTTGACTTCGTCGAGCTCCTCCGCTTCGCGTCGTCGGTTCTTCGTTTACCCCGACCCCAAGGGGAGCGAAGAAAATCAATTTATGGTTTTATATTCGTCATTGCCGATAGTCGTATTAAATATTATTCTGCAGGAAGGTATAATGGGTTTTTTTCATTGAATTTTCTTATGTAAACGAACATTAGTTGTTTTTTCTTTTTATGCGACAGCTGAACATACTCTTCATACAGAGCATTATCCTTCATCAAAAGCAATTCGGTATTATCAATGTCAAACTCAAGCAGTTTACCGCTCTCAAAATCGATCAGATATTGTTTTAGTTCTGAACGGCTTGTATTTGATTGCCGGTAAGGTGAACCATAAGAACTATACGGGGAATAATAACTATTATATCCATAAGGAGAATAATAGGGATCATAATACCCATAAGGAGAATTTGAATAACGGGGATCATAGCTGGTTACATCTGCAACAAAGTGGCAGATACTGCCAACAAATGTAATCCTGTTGAAGTTTTCCTGAATCTGAATGTAAAGAACTCCATTTCGTGCATACCCCCAGATATTACTTATCGCAAGATCCTGCCTTACTCCCAGATCGTCATAAAAATAGATTTTATCGCTGCTCATAATTTTCTTAAAGAACTCCCTGTCATTATAATCGACTGATGTAAGCAGTTTGGCTTTCGGTATCGGTTTATTCAGTTTAACCTGGTCGAAATTAATGTAGATACCATCTTTGAATCTGAAATCAGGAGTATATTTTACCATTCCTTCTTTATCCTGCCCATAAATAGAAATAAGAGGATGTACTAAGACAACTAAATTTACAAGAAGGAATATTTTCAATACTTTGCTCACCATAATTACAGTTTTGCTTTCGCGTTCAAATATTGTACCATTAATGGCAAATTTAACGAATTCCTTTGAAGGATATTAATTTCAGTTAATGTATATTTACTACTTATTTTAATTAAATTTACACAACCTTAAAATAACGATTTATGGTTAGTGATTCCGGAAAGAGTAATAACGATAATGGTTCAAATAAATTTTCTGAGGAATCTGTCAGTAAAAACAGGAAGAGTATTGAAACTTACTCCATTATAGTGCTTTTTTGTCTGATTTCCGCTGTATTATTTCTATCTTTCAATCAACGTCTTTTTGCAGGATGCATGATAATTGTGAGTGCAAGTATCGGAGTGATTATTGTCAGGAAATATTCCCTTCTCCATAAAAAATCCGAAGAATCGCTTAATAATATCTCAGCTTTAAATATAAGAAAAGATGAGCTCATTAAGGATTTCTCCCATAAAATCAGAGGACCGCTTAACAACCTGGTGATGCTTGTTGATATGATTATGGATTCAGGTCTCAGAAAAGATCAGAAGGAATTAATGGAGTCTTTCATCGCATCAACAAATAAGATGGTCAGCACTGTAAATGAATTGACAATGCAGTCTGCCGGTAATATGGGTTTCGAACAAAGGAAATCTATAAAATTTAACCTCTTCTCAACTATTCAAAATACCATTAATCTGTATAATCTTAAAGATAAAATCAATATAGATTTTATCTTAGACAAAAAGGAATTCAATGATTTTGAATGTTTTGGCGATCCAATAATTCTTAAACAGATAT
>Ga0209429_10000749_pt1 | contig 21147 bp, 38 predicted proteins | sample BarGraNGADG00212_3_FD_184493 | JGI IMG/M metagenome (GOLD analysis project Ga0209429, IMG submission 184493) | Arctic peat soil microbial communities from Barrow, Alaska - Barrow Graham LP Ref core NGADG0004-212 (SPAdes) (version 2) | ecosystem: Environmental > Terrestrial > Soil > Wetlands >...
TCATATTTTACTCAAAATCTAATTTGTAAATTTACACTATCAAAATATAAAAAATGAGCAATCTTGAATTCATCCGCACCTATTTCGCCGCCCCACTACACCAACAGTGTATTTACCAACAGGAAGTTGAAAACCTGGCCGGGGTACCAAACGGAACTATCCAGACCGCTTTGACGGTTGATGATATTGTGTCCGATGAAGATTTAAAAGCAATTGTGATAACCTTAAAAATAATAGGAAAATGGAAACAAAAAACGAAGTAATGGTAATTTTACCAAGTGAAGTTCAGGAGTTGGCTATCAGAGTTTCAGCCGACAAACAGAAAGAAGTCAGTAATGTGTTGACTCAAATTTTCACCGGTACAGCCGACTGGAAACAGCAGGCCGACTCAATTGTCGTTAAGGATGTTAACGACAAGATGAGTATGCAAATGGCCGAAATTGGTCGTAAAAACGTCAAAACAGCCAGAATTGCAGGTGAAAAGATCATCGATGCAAAACGCGATGATGTCCAACAGGTCAAAGCCGAATATGATCTGCAGGATAAATTATGGCTAAAGGCAAAACAAACCATGCAGCTGCTTTTCAAGGATGTTGAAAACACTTTTGAATACAAGGCCAAATTCGCCGAAAGATACGAAGCTGAACAAAAAGAACTCCGCACGCAAGCGAGAATTGAGAAAGTCAAACCGTTTGCCGAATTGAACCGGGTTGAGTTTGAAAATATGAGTGAAGAGATGTTTTCTATTTTCCTGTCAGGAATTGAAAAATCATTTAACGACCAGACCGAAGCCGAACAAAAAGCAGAGGACGAAAGGTTGCGACTGATTGAAGTTGGAAGGCTGCACAATGAGCGTAAGGATCTTATTTTACCAGCATGGCAATTTATTCCACTTGCGAAAACAGGAGATAATTTTGGCGAGTTAACCGAGGAAGAGTGGAAAGAGCGGTTTAATTGGACGATGAAACAAAAAGCCGACAGCGAAGCAAAACAGGAAAAAGTAAGACTCGAGAATATAAAACTGCAAGAGGAAAACAAAAAGCAGGCTGCAAGGATCGAAGCGGAGATACTATTTCAAAAGGAGCAACAGGCCAAAGCCGAACAGGAACACAAAGCAACTGAAGAGAAAGCCAGAAAAGAGGCCGAAATCAGAGAAAAAAGAAATGCGGAGTTAAAGCCTTTTATTGTCCTTATTCGGGATTATTCCAAAATGCTGAATCATTCAGACTCGGAATATCAAAAAGAACTTGCAAACCTGAAAATAGCGTACAAATTAGAGCGCGAATATGAAGAGTCTGAACGTCTCAAAAAAATTGATATTGAGAATAAAAGAATCGAAGAGTTTCAAAAGGCAGAATCTGAAAGGGTTAAATTAGCCGCCGAACTTCAAGCCAAAAATGACGTTGAACTGAAAGCGCAACAGGAAGCCGAAAGCAAAGTAACCGAGGCAGCCAAAGCGCCAGACAAAGAAAAGATGAACAAATGGATTGACTCGCTGAATATCGCAGTTCCAGAATTGTCAAATCCGAACACAATGGCGACCGCTAATGTAATTTCACAAAAATTTGAAGGGTTCAAAAATTGGGCAAAACAGCAAATTGAAACGCTATGAAAGCAGTAAAATTATCGGAGTTAAAAGTTGGTGATCAGGTTTACGACATGGATGTAGATGGATCTTTATTTGAGATCGTAAAGATCGAAGGCCAGTCTCTTTGGATGAAACACATCTCAGGGTTTAATAATTATTCACAAGACGAAACCGGATTTATGCCTTTCCCTCTTGGAATGATCACGGAATGGTTTAAACAGGAAAGACTTTCCGATTTAAACTTCGACCATGCAGACAAAGATGGAGAAATCAGAATTCCTAACCCAGACGCTCCGGGATCAAACATGTTATTCACTAAAGGGCAAAGATGCGGTTTTAACGAGTTTGTCACTGAAATGATAGATAGATATGATAATCCGGCAATAAGCGTTCAGAACGGACGTGTGACCATCCACAGCGAGAAATTCATCTCAGATATTAAAAAGCAGAATTCAGAATGTCAAAGTTGGTGCGAAGAAAATACGGAAGAATGAAAATGAATACAGAAACTTATGGATTAATAGCCATTGTTTGTATGGCTGTGGCTATGATATTTGCCATTCTTTATGGTATAAGTGATCATAGAGATCGAGCATTGAGGTCTGAAAAATTTTGGAAAGAGTACAATGAAAAAGAAAAGATCATCCAGAAAAATAGTATTGAGTATGATACTGCTATAATGGCAGAAAAATTGTCAGACAAACAACTGGATGTCCTGATTAATGAGCATATCGTAGTTACTGATAAATTACTTTTACAAAATGACGTATTAATGGCCGAACGTAATAAAAGACATCTCAAATGAAAACACTTTTACTTTTCATCCTGCTCCCAATATTCGCGGCAGGACAAACCGCCAGATTTACAAAGTCTGGTGATACTTTGTATTTCGAAACTCAACACAGGCCAATTTTCGACACGATCCCTGTGATTATGCTGGTAAGCGATACAATACACCAGTATTTTTCTGGAATTGAGATGGAGTCTGTTTTAAGGAGGCCAACATATTTAAAACGGGGCTATTTGGTCCGAAAATACCATCGCACAGGCGAATATATAGAGAGGTTTACATATTGGTCAAATAGTGGATATGAACACGTTAAATATCTTGACGCGAACAAAAAGCCAATGAAACCCGAAATAGTTATTTGGGATAGCAAGGAGGTAAAACGTGACTAAAGATCAAATCAAAGAGTATAATCATTCCCGGTATTGGGCAAATCCTGAACATTACAAAGCTGTTAGCCGGGCCAATTACGCAAAGGATCCTGAGGCCCACAAAGCAAGAATTAAACGAAATTACATCCCGGTGAAGCCAAAAGTGCAAGTAACTGACCCCGCGCTTTTCATCCATGATTTTAAATCTCTTTGGAAGGCCTGTCAGTTTTTTGATCTGCCATATTTGATTTACAAAAAATATCCGATTAGATATAAAGGTTTTAAATTCGAGAAGCTATGTTAATTCACGACCATTTCCAGAATTTCAAGGTGTACCAAATTCCGCGCGCTCAGCTTATTATCGCTGATGTTCCTTATAATTTGGGAAATAATGCTTATGCGTCAAATCCGGCTTGGTACAAGGACGGCGACAATTCTAACGGTGAAAGCGATAAAGCTGGAAAGAGCTTTTTCGATACTGATAAGGATTTTCGACCTGCCGAATTTATGCACTTTTGCAGCACAATGCTGAAGCCAGAAAAGAAAGCGATTAAGGTAGAAGGTGAAGCCCGGCAAAAGGGAGACGCCCCGTGTATGGTTTTATTTTGCGCCTTTGATCAACAAATGTACTTCATCGAACTGGCTAAAAAATACGGATTAAATAATTACATCAACCTTGTATTTAGGAAGAACTTCTCAGCTCAGGTATTAAAGGCAAACATGAAAATCGTCGGCAACTGTGAATATGGTTTAGTTCTTTACCGCGAGAGATTGCCAAAATTCAACAACAACGGCAAAATGATTTTCAATTGTTTAGAATGGCCGCGCGATAACGAATATGAAAAGCTACATCCAACTCAAAAGCCCGTCAAGCTATTGGAAACCATTATTTCGATCTTTACTGACCCTGGCGACGTAGTTATCGACCCGGTTGCTGGTAGTGGATCTACCTTAGTCGCTGCTGAAAACCTGAATCGTAAATCGTACGGATTTGAAATCAAACGGGATTTTTTCAAATTAGCCGACAAATGGATTAAGGAAAACCAGCAAAAGAAAAGTGAGCTGAAGACTTTAGGCTATGCCAAAACTGAAATATCAAAATTCAATCCAATACTATTCTAATGAATATCCATCGCGTCATTAACTACAATGGCCGCAACTATTATTTAGCCGAGCTCCTCACTGAGAAGGGTCTGATGGGCAACTACTATGCAATTTTGCGAAGGCTTTCAAGGGGTTGGTCTGGCAATAAGGCAATAAATAAACCGATAAACAGCTATTGTAAATCAATAAATAATCACTAAATTTATAATCATGGAGCCAAAAAAAATGTACGTCGAATCAGTTGAATCGGAATTTGATAATTGGTGCAGTACTGAAAAAAAGGCCGAAAGTGATATTGAGTATATTTCGGTTGAACACTTGAAAAAACAGATAACCGACCGTCAAATCAGATCGGAAGGCGGAGCGCTGTTAGTCGTAAACGGACGGGAAATTATTTTTGTTGATGAACTTTTGAAATACATTGAATCATGAAAACAATAATCACCACAAGACCAACGGACTTATCTGCAATTTGGTTTTTGCAAGGGAAGAAAAAAATTGACTGGAAGGATATTCCACGGGATGAACAAATTGTAATTATCAGGGCGCTAAGACAATTTTCCGACCTTTTTAATAATTTTGTAACCAAGCCATGAGTAAAACCCAACTTCCTTTCACAACCGATAAGCCTCTAATTTCTGGCACGATCTACATGATTGAGCAAAATAAGGTTAAGCGCGTAGTTACCAAAGAGTCGGCCATAACAAAAGGATTGATCGGTCACTGGATCATAAAAACCGAATTTTTAAACCAAGCAAAGAAATGAAACCCTGGCACGAAGCGACAACTGAAGAGCGTAAAGCATTTGTAAAGTCCGGTGCAAAAGTAGCCGACCTGATGCGAGAGTACTTACAGCCGGACTGGTGTAATTATCCCGAAGCGTTAAGCTGGTCCATGGGGTGCTGGTCGTTATGTGATGAAGAGACAAAAGTAAGTTATGAATTTTGTAAAACGTGTACTGAAAGCAAACATTATGAAGCCGAAAAGTTACACTGACAAGATCCGTATCTTAGTTAAATGCGATCTGCAAAACGGGAACAGGCATAAAATAAAGGCACTCATTCCAAAACTTCTAGCAGATGAAAATTACGAAGCATTACAAGGAATTAAATTAGCCAATTTGGATACAAAGAAATTGTTTTTAAACAAATAATACGTATCTTTGTATTGCTATTCAGTTATGAAAACTTTAAAAACATTCCCGCTCCTTACACTGCCGAAAGCGCAACCCGCGCAACTGGATAGCCTTTGTATTGAGCGGGATATTTTTATTATGAAAGAAATTTTATTAAGTCAGCAGAGCAAAAAGAATAAGGGTAAATATATTGCTCTGGTAGATGACGAAGACTATGAAACTGTTAACCAGTTCAGGTGGCATGCGTATAAAAATAGAAATACTATTTATGCGCGAAGAAACATAAATATATTAAACAGGAAACAGACAGGGCAGTCTCTTCATCAATTTATAATGGGTGAGAATTTTATCGACCACATAGATAGGGATGGACTGAATTGTCAGAGATTAAATATGAGAAAATGCACTCCTCAACAAAATTCCTTTAACAGTAGTGGAGTTAAAAATTCAGCATCAATATTTAAGGGAGTTATCTGGAATAAAACAGTTAAAAAATGGCAAGCTCAAATTGGAATGAATAAAAAATGTATTTATATCGGAATATATACTGACGAGATTGATGCTGCCATTGCGTACGATAAAAAAGCAGTTGAGTTATACGGAGAATTTGCAAGATTAAACATATTAATTCAAGATGAAAAAATTTAGCTGCACCGTGGAGTATACTTTTGAGGCTCAGATTACCGTAGAAGGCGAAAGCAGACAAGACGCCTATGATATTGTCAAAGAGAAAATAAAAATAGTAGCAGGAATCCAGCAGTTATCCGTACAGATTAAAGAAAAGTTTATGCCAAGCCAGCCGGAAAGTGTTGAAATAACCAATATAAGAGAAATATTATGAAACTACTTAAATCAATTTCCACAGCAGTAATGCTAATTACCGGGATCATCACAGCGATAACCGGAGCGGTTGAAACAGTTATCAAATTGGTTGACAAACTACATCCTGTACCTTTGCCATCTGCGCCAATGGCGATAGAGAAATCACTCAGGGGACTTCCGGAATACATCGCAGTGGTCCCGGCGCCTACGTTTTGGATCGAGTGGCACGGCCCTCTTCTTTGGGTATTCGGTCTAATTGCTATATTTACAGCTATTTGGATAAGTTCAAAAAATAACCCATGAAAACAATGAAATTAAGCGAACTAAAAACAACATATGAACTGGCATGTAATGAATACGCCTATAAATTTGCCAGAAAGCAGGATATTCATTTTGACGGATGGATTGGAACCCCCGGGCAATTGACATCATTTATTGATCAGTATTTTTTTTCGATGGATGACATTATTTACGACATTAACCATAAGTGTAAAAAAGGCTTGATTTTAAAATGGCAGGATGACGGGATTGAAAATTCTGATTTCAGAATGAATTATGCAAGTTACGCCAAAGGATTACGGTTTGAAGATTTAAAAAAGCAAGATGAAAACACCTGAAGCAATTTTAGAAAAAATAGAGGAACTAAAAACCCTTGGATTTACAGTTGACATCAAAGAAAAAGAGAACTTTGTGTTCCTTTGCTGGAAATCAGAAAATTCATGGTCGACTGGGGTTATTGAAGATGAGATCAGTATGCAAAGTATTAGCAACAGGCTTCAGAATGATATTGACGTTTTAAAATCAGCTCCCCATGAAAACAATTCGTAACACTGTTTTAGTCCTCTATCTGTCTATCCTGGTTGGGATCTTCGTCTATTGTGTGATCGATTGGATACGGGTTTATTTATGAAGCCTGAAATAAAACCGGCTGAATAGTTGCAAATTGAGTAAATTGTATTATATTTGTTTCGTCAACGGACAGGTTGAGCGTAAAATATTGAGGGTTGAAGAAAACCCGTGAAGCTCGAATAAGTAAACTGTCCTTTATTTATTTGGGCTTTACACATTTTAGAAAGTTATGACAACATTAGATGAGGATAGGGAATTAGCGATAAAACTTATAAACAGTGGGAAAATTTCGCTGTTAGATGAAATAATAGAAATACATATCAAACCGCTATTTTTTAGTCTCGATATTGCATCTGTAAAGTATTTTACTCAAAAAGGGGATATTAGCGGGGGATTTCTTCTCGCACTCAGGAAGATGCTAATTGAATATGGTGAAATTTGCGATAAATCATTAACAACATAACCAATGAAAGCAAAAGAATTTAGGAATGAATGGGTTAAATTGAACCCCAGAATAGTTCATATTCCAAGCGAACACGAACTTGATTTGATGGAATCCTATGCAGCTCAAAAAGTGGCTGAATATAAGGAACAAAAGAATATTTGGTTTAATATGTTTAACGACAGGCACCCAGACGAGGTGAAGGAAATTTTAGGAAAAGATTTTTACCCACATCCGTAATTATGAAATCTTACAATAAAAGAACGTGGCTTAATAGCGAAGAATCATCTTCAACCAGCAATGTTATTGCTTTTGATGGAGATGTTTTGTATGAAGATAAACCATATCATGATACTTTTTTAAAAATATACGATTGTAAAAATTCGATTACGCTGCACAAAAAAGACAGTGAATCAATGGAATACTTCACAAATAAACTGAAATTACTGAAAAACGAAATAGAACTATTTATTAATCACTTAAAAAAAAATGAAAACGAAAACCGAAATTGAAAGAGCAATTATTACGCTATTATGCGAGGCATATGACAAAGGGACAGCATCGACGGGGTATTGTAGTTTGGATGACACCAAGAGAGATAAATGGGTAAAAAATCAATTGGCAAATATTGAAAAATGGTATATTCGAGACAACAAATCCAACAGCCAAAAGGAAGAAATAACTAATAAATGGCTTTTGAATCACAATTTTGACAACTTTACCAGTGAACATTACAGCTATCAGGGTGGAGGAAAGGATTTTTCTTTTATGGTAGAAAAGAAAGTGGGTAAATGGTTTGCAGAAATTGGAGATGGATTTACGGATAATCCTACATGCGGTTTAGAATATGCCGAAGAAATTGAAGATATATTTTTCTTGTTAACAGGCAAAGGAATTGATAAAAAGCAATATAAAAAACCACAAATTTTAGCAGGAGAAAGGCGATATATTTACCTATGAGTAGACCATGCAATCCACCCAGACCCGGCGGAAGGTAATACCTTCATAAACTATTACACGAATTGATCAGGCGTGAAGGGATCTAAGGGAGCAAACCGATGACGCAGCATTTGGATTTGTCGAATTAATTTTGCATCTTTGTATTGCTTATCAATTTCATCATGAATCAAAAAAATATTTATACCCCGAAAGTAGATGCAACCCACCCCGGTGAAGTTGATAAGCCATTTACCGTAGGGGTTTATTATTTCACAAAATGAAAGAAATTAAGTTAACTCAAGGACTTGTTGCATTGGTTGACGATGAGGATTTTGAGCGAGTAAATCATTTTAAGTGGTGTGCACACAAGCATGGGAAAACATTTTATGCCAGAAGAGCAGAAACGATTAACGGAAAGCAAAAAATAATATCCATGCATTGTTTTATTATGAATACGAAGGGAATAGACCATGTTGACGGAGACGGATTAAACTGCCAAAAATTGAACATGAGAAAATGCACCCATCAACATAATATAATGAATCAAAGGCCGCAAAAGAACAAATCATCTATATACAAGGGAGTTTGTATTCAGGGTGCTAAGTGGAGATCAGGGATCATGTTTAATAAAAAAGGCATTTATTTAGGGTTGTTTGTTAACGAGATGGATGCAGCTAAAACCTATGATAAAAAAGCCGTTGAGCTTTTTGGCGAGTATGCACGCTTAAATTTTCCGATATGAAATCTGAAACTTACAACTCCGATTGCATGGAAGGGATGAAGCAATATCCTGACAATTATTTTGATCTGGCAGTTTGCGATCCACCGTATGGAATCGGAATCAGCCAAAATCCAGTTAGGCAACAGCACAAAAAAAAGAGCTGGGACAATGCAGTACCAATAAAGGAATATTTTGATGAGTTGTTTAGGGTTTCACAAAATCAAATCATTTGGGGCGGGAACTACTTTAACCTACCTCCATCGCAAGGTTTTTTAATTTGGGACAAAAAACAACCCGAAGATTTTAGTCTTGCAATGTGCGAATTTGCATGGAGTAGTTTTCAGTGTCCGGCGAAAATATGGAGCAAAAGTGTTTTAAGTGAACAAAACAAAATCCATCCTACCCAAAAGCCAATAAAACTTTATTCATGGATTTATCACAACTATCTGCCAAACGGCGGTAAAGTAATTGATACCCATTTGGGCAGTGGTTCAAACAGAATAGCAGCCGACTTAGCCGGAAATATTGACTTTTACGCTTATGAAATTGATGCTGATTATTTCAGAGATGAAGAAAAGCGGTACAAAATATTTAAATCACAGCAAAGATTGGAATTTTCACCATAAAATTTACTTATACGAAATTGTATGAAGCGAATTAAACAAAGCCATACTGAAAGTTCAAGAGGAGTAAACATCTGCGGTGGTAGTATTGTCACAAAGCACACAAACAGTTAAATTCCTGTCTAAATTCCAAACTTGATAACAGGGAGCCGAAACGAATTCCGAGACTCATTTGACGGATAGTTCAGTCTGATATAGGTTAATCTCAAAAGGGGGCTTTGGGGGTTAACTTATATCAGACCTACAAAAACCTCAATCTATTTTCGGATAGTTCAAATGTAATGGTTAATTATTTTGTATCTTTACAGAGCTTTTGAGGGAAAGCGCAAAGGTTTTATTAAACTGCCGTCATTTTGCGAGATTCCCTCATCTCAAAGAATGACGGTTTTTAATTTTAATGACATGAAGGAAATACAATTAAGTCAGCACGGGAAAAACAGGGGGAAATATGTCGCCTTGGTAGATGATGAAGATTACGAAAGGGTGAACCAATACCCATGGAGTATCGCACGCGGTAAATATTCGATTTATGCCCAAAGTAGAATATTGGTAAACGGAATATATAAGGCAATACAAATGCACACTTTTATAACAGATAATAAAATAAGCGATCATATGGATCATGATGGTTTGAACAATCAAAAAAGTAATTTAAGAAACTGTACTAATAGTCAAAATTTATGCAATCGAAGAAAATTTAAAAATAAATCATCAAAATACAAAGGGGTTTCGTGGCATATAAGATATAATACTTGGGTTGCTTACATAGTTTACTGTGGAAAATTAAAAACTATCGGGTGTTATAAGGTAGAAGAAGATGCAGCAATGGCATATGATACCGCCGCAAAAAATATATATAAAGAGTTTGCATACGTTAATTTCAAATAAGTTTATTAATTTTGTTGTTATGGCAGACGAAATAAAATACACACTTGAAGAGTTAAAGGCGAAATTAACCGAAAAGGAAAGGATTTTTTGTCACCAATACATCATTGATTGGAACGGTGCGAGGTCTGCAAGAGAGGCCGGATATAGCGAAAAAACGTGTGCTGTCATTGCTTGTGAAAACCTAATAAAACCTTATATAAAGCAATATATCAGCATTATCAAAGAAAACCTTGAAGAAGAAAGCGGAATTTCCAAACTTCGCAACCTTCAGGAACTTGCGAAAATCGCTTATTCCTGTATTTCGAATCTTCATGATGATTGGATTGAATTATCAAACTGGGATGAAATAAAAGCGGCAAACCCCGAGGTATTATCAGCAGTTGAAAGCATTGATACTAAAACTGAGTACCGGAAATATAAGACGGACGGCGACAGTGAAACCGAAGCAGAAATTAAGTATGTAAAGATCAAACTTTATAGCAAAACCATTGCAATTGATGTAATTAATAAAATGATGGGTTACAATTCATCTGAAAAAATAGAGGTAAAACAGTCAGTTGAATATGTAAATGTTTCCAAACAGTTCCCAAATAAATGATTTATCGAACGTCAACATATTACAAGATCAGGAACATAAAGGCTAAGATCAAAGTAATACAGGGCGGGCAAGGAGCCGGTAAAAATGTATCAATAGCTCAAATACTTCTCGAAGATTGCGCCAAAGATAAAGATACCACTACGATAGTTTCGGATACCTACGATAACTTAAAAGACGGCTCTATTTCAGATTTTAAAATGTTGTATGAATCTTCCGGCCTTGACTGGGAGCGGGATTTTAATAAAACAGATCACAATTTAAAGCATTGTGGCGGAGTTATTCAGTTTCGTTATGTTTCTGATACAAAGAAACAGGCCGGAAAATCCAAAAGACGTGGAAAGCTTTACATAAACGAAGGGAATAAAATAGGCTGGGAGGTTGCTTCAACCTATATCGGCAGAACTCATGGAGATATTTACATAGATTATAACCCGGATCAGGAATTCTGGGCACACACCGAAATACCAAAACTAAAAGACGACAAAGGGAATTCGATAAGCGAGCAAATCATTGTCACCTATGTAGATAATGAAATGTGTCCGCAAAGTGAAATTGATTTTATACTTTCCCGAAAAGACAACGTGGAATGGTTCAGAGTGTACGGACTTGGACAAACAGGCTACTATTCTGAACGCAGAATTTATAAATACAAATGGATTCAACAGATACCACCAACAGCACAAAGGATACCTTCAGGGATGGACTTTGGCGTCAGTCCTGATCCCACTATTTTAATTGATGTCTGGAAAAAAGACAATTGCCTGTATGTTGACGAGGTTTTTTGTCTTAATAACCTCATGCCTGAAAAGATCCAGGGAGCTGAACGAATGGCAATAGTTGACCAAATGGAACTGATTAAACACCCGAAAGGTCAACAGATAATAGCAGACAGCGCCGGGGCAGTGGAAATTAGAGACCTTCGTAAGTATGGCTATGAAGTAAAGGGAGTTAAAAAGAACCCCGGTTCGGTTATCGCAGGAATCAATAAATTAAGAGGGTACGATCTATTTCTGACTGAACGATCAGTTAATTTAAAGTCCGGAATTGAAAAATGGTTTTGGAAAGTTGATATGAACGGAAAAATTATACCGGAGCCACAGGATCACGAACCGGACGGGCTGGCCGCTTTACGATATGTGGTTATGATGCACGATAAATATCCGGGGTTTGAGGTTTCAACTTATTAAATAATAACAGGTACTCGCCGAGAAAATAAGACGAATTGTCAATTTAAGGTTAAAATATAATCAGAATGAGAACAAAGCTAATTTCGTACGTAATTTATCCATTTGATTTAATTGTACTTTTCAATGTGAGCTATTCAGAAATTGAAACACACCTAAAGAAGTGCTTGCCTGAAGAGGTTTATCCAGAGATAAGGTTCCACTTCGACAGAGAAATAAAACATGGCAGAACGGCAATGTTTACAACCGGGCAAACAGTGATAGTCCTAAATAATCACGACCGTGGACTAATGGCGCATGAGATTTTTCATGCTGTTGAATTTCTGTTTGATCGAATAGGTTGTAAATTAAGCTGTAAAAGCTCCGAGGCGTATGCTTATCTGATTCAATACATCACAAACGAACTGTACAAAAAATAATTTCACGTTTCGTAACACTTATTCAAAAAACATTTTTAAATTTGTCACACGCAAAAGATTGCGCCACTACTCAACCCGCAAAGAAGTGAGTACCGAGTTCATCAGATCAGCCGTAAATTCAGCCTCAATTAATAAAGCTGTTATCCAAGAAAAGCAGCTTAATTATATTCTCAACTCCAAACTTCAGGAAGATCGCTTTGATACTGAGTACCTAAAACAGTGGGCCGATAGAAAATGCCAGTCAGATGATGCCTTTTTAAACTGGGTTAAATCAATCTTCAAAACCGAGAACTTCCTGACATTTTTCAAATACCTTCGATTCCCCTTACCGTCAACAAAAATCATTCATAACAGGATTGAGCCTCAGTTAATGAGAGTGTTCAATGCTGAAGATGCCAATTTTACCTATGATGTAAAAGGCCGTGACTTTGCAGACTTTGAAGAAGATTTGGAAGTGAAGCGTTTTAACCGGAATATCTTTGACCGATTGCTTTACAAACATAATAGCCTGATTGTCGCAGACCTCGACCCGCTGACGCCTAATAAACCGTATCGCTATTTTATTGACATTACAGACGTTAAATCGCTGGAAGAAAAAGACGGGAAAGTAACCCGTATTGCTTTTAAAGGATGTGTTACGGAGACAGAGCCGGGAGAAGAAACGGAAGCCGAAACAGGATACATTTACATTGACTCGCAGGTTTACTCGTTTTACGATGACTCAATGGAATTAATTCGAGAGGTTGCGCATGATTTAGGATATTGCCCGGTACATTTCATTTCACCTAAAAAATACAACGATGACTGCGTTGTAAGAGAGTCTCTATTTACTTATGTTCGTGAAGAGATTGAAGAGTTCAACTTCATGAAAACCCTTCAGAGAATGACTGAGCCGAACGGAGCTATTCCTGTTGTTTCAAAGATTCAATCTACCAAAAAGAAAGAAGGCAGTGGCGGCCCGGAAGGCGAGCAGGATATCAATAAGATTATGGGGTCGGCAAAGTCAGATGTTTATAATCAAAATGTCAGTTTAGGAACTGGAGACCTTCAGCCTGGAACTATTCATGAGATACCGATAGACGCTATTCGTAGCGACGATGGATCAATTAACATGGATGCTGTTAAGAACTATTTGAATTTTCACTATATTCCTATTGAGGCGCTGGATTACCTGAACAGACGTATTCAGGAACTGGAGCGCTCAATTGTCAGCACGATAGTAGGTGACGTTCTGGAAAGCAGCGAAGCAAGCAAAAATCAGGATCAAATCGCTAAGTCAATTTCTATTCTGGAAAATACTTTGATGTCTTTTGCTGAATCCTTAAACAGGATCAGGAAATATTCAGATCGTGATATGCTTTGTTTGAAATACGGAAGCAAGTTGGTTAACGAGGTGTTCATTCATTATGGTACCGATTTCTTTTTGGACTCCCAAAGTAAACTATTCGAAGATTTAGGAAAAGCGCCAAATACTTTGGAGCGCAAAAATATCATAGTCAGGATCAGTCAAAACAGGTATAAGAATAATCAGGATCAGATGAGCAGGCAGAAACTTCTCTATGATTTGATGCCCTATGTTTCGGATATTGACTTTGACAAAGCGATTGCGCAACAGATAGTTAATCCTGTTAACAAAGAATATCAACTAAGATTTAACTATTGGATTGATCAATTTGAAGCATATTACGGAAATATTGTGCAATTTTACAAAGACATGGAAATATCAAAAGCTGAGAAGCTGGTATTGATAAATAATTTAATCACCGATTTGATTAATAAACAATTAATTGTAAAACAAAATGAACCGAGTAATTTGGCTTAAAACCGCACGGGTGTACGCTACGGACAGCGACATGACGGCGAAGGTGGAAAGATCCACAGTGAAATTAGAGGATGGAGATAACTGGAATAAATTCATCCGGTACGCTCCGTTAAAAGGTTACAAGAAAGATGAACCACCTTATGTTGAAAAGGTGATGGAAAAGAAAGAGGGCAAATGGGTTGTGATTGATCCGCAACCATGGATTGACCAGCTCAATGAAGTATTGGCTATCAAACCAATGGCAAATGAAAAGATTGACTTCAAGGCGTTGGCAGAAAGACAGGCTAATGAGCTGAAGGAAACAAAGGCCGGATTAAAGGCAATGGAGGAAAGGATGAGGGCGTTGGAAGCAAAACCAGCTATTCAACCAAATATTGATGAGGTTACCGGATCCGGGCCGGAAAATATGATTGAGCCTGTATTGAGAAATCAGGACGGTAAGGAAATTACCGGATCAGAGGAAGTACCTACGGCAAAAGCTCCAATCCAACACCGGACAAAACCAGCAATAAAACGCAAATAGCCATGAAATCAATGAAAAATTATAATATGTTCGCGATGATGGCATTAATGTTTGCATCTACGGCTAATTTGTTTGGGAATCCAAAAGGAATAAAATCATCTTCGCTCCGATCTAATAAAACGCGATCATCAGGCCCAATTGATAAAAGGACATACGAAAGCCGAATGCCACTTGAAGCAGGAAATGGAAGTAAGTTATTTTCCTTTAAAACAAAATTCGGGATTGCATCTATTCATGCCGACAATTCTAATTCAGCGGCAAAACACTTAAGGAAATTGATTGGTGAGAGGTTTGGTTTTAGAACATCAATAGTATCTTATTAAACGCAAATAATCCTAAAAGACTATGGAATTTACAACAGAATTTATTACAGAAATAGGACTTTCTGACGATCAAGCAGCAAAGTTAAAAGAAGTAACTACTTCGCACGAAGCGGAGTTAAAACAGGCATGGGACGGCAAGGCAAACGAGAACGCCGAGAAGATTATCCAGGGAGCAGCCGACCGGGTGCAGTCAATCACAGGCATCCAAAGGGAACCAGCGCAAAAGTTAGGTGATTACCTTTCCTTTGCAAGTGAGAATTATTTCAAGGGTCAAAAATCGGCCCTTCAGCAAAAAGAACTCGAACTCGAAAAGAAGATCAAAGAAGGTGGAGGCGATCCGGTGCTGAAAGGTCAACTTGAAAAAGTGAGCGGTGAGCTGGACTTGTTGAAACAAAAAGAGGCGAAGTTTTCCGACTACGAAACGAATGATTACAAAAGTAAACTCGAAGCAACCCAACAGCAAATGACTGCAATGGAGTTAAAGGTAGCTTTTGCAAACGTCAAACCCGCTTTTCCTGACACGATTAATCAGTATGAAGCTAAAGCGAAATGGAAAGACTTTCAAGACGTCATTACGGCGGCCTATAACATCAAATTAAACGATGAAGGCGAAGCGATGGCAATTGATAAGACCAATGAATACAAGGTTGTAAAACTGTCTGATTTGGTCACCAATGACAAGAATATTTCTGAACTGGCAAAAGGTCGGCAGGCTGTCGGACTTGGATCAGGTTCAAAACCAAATATCAAAGTGGATGGAGTACCATTTGAGATTCCCGACAATGCAACACCAGAGGAACGCAACAAGGCAATAAAAGAATATTTGACCGTAACGCTTCAACTGGCAGCAACATCGAAGGAATATGCAACAAAATACTCCGAATTTAACACAAAACTACTGGAAAAGACTCCTAAAAAATAAGCATAAAACTTAAAAACATGGCTTATTTATCGAATACCGTTTTAAACGACTTTCAAGCACTCGAAGCCCAAAACGAAAAGTTAGAAGGCAATTATGGGATGCTTGACATGGTCAGGGATAGCACAGCGAGGGTTGACTATGTTCCGCCTTCCGTTGCTCAGGCCCTAAATACTGTTTCCGCTTCACGTCTTGCGAAATTGCCGGTAATGAAGGATCAAACTGTCACCGTTACCACAACCCCCGGTTTCTCAAACATCCCGGTGAACATTGGCGAAAGTGACACGTACTATTTCACCGCTTTTGACATTTTCTCAGGGTTCAGGCTTTATCCTGCCTCTTTTGAAAACAACCAAATTGACGGCGCATGGTGGAGGGATCAAATTACCCGCAACGTACTCAAAGCAATGGCAGTCGTAAAAGACGACATTGTAGAGACTGTACTTGAAGCCCGCAAATCAAGGCTTTTGAACTTTTGTACTCAGGTTTCTCAGGGTGATGGAACTTTTGTATTTGACGCCGGTAGCGATACTTTAGGTATCAACAAGGCAGCTCAAAAGGATACGATGTTTTCTTATCTGAACGAACTGATGAAAGCTAACCAATTGGCTGGTAATTACAGGATCGTAACAAGCCCGGGTGGTTTGTTGGTTTCTGAAACTGAAGGTTTCAAATATCAAACCCAACAGTCAAAGGATTTACTTTGGTCACAGAGTGCAATTCCTGCCGATCGCAGGTACGCTTCTAATCAACTTTCTCCCGGATCAGACAACTTCACTGGCTTCCTGATGCGCGATGGTGCAATGGGTATCTATGAAAACTGGCCGTGGGACTTCCGCACTGGTACTGTCGTAGCCAACAAAAAATGGTCAATCGCAGACGTCGAAATGCCTTACATCAAATCACGTCCTAACCTGTTTATAAATACCGAAGCTACTGAGGCTACATCCATTGTAAGCCCTACCACTGATTCAAATTTGATCATGACTCACTTTGAGGAAATGGCTATTTGGGATCGGTTCTATGTAGTTTATCGTTACAACTCTGATTTGGACACAAGGGTTAGCGATGTTGTGAAAATCAAAGGTTTAACCACTTAATACTGACAAAATGAAACATTATAAAGCTCTGGCTGATCAATCAGTAATTGAGGTTCCGGGGATACTTGATTCCGAGGCAATGATTAACGGAAACCCTACAACACTAACGGCAAATTATTCCGTGGTTGCTGCCGATAATGGTAAAACTTTTTTAATTGCAACCGACGCAAAGGTTATCACTCTGCCTGCAACGATTGCAGGATTCAAGTTGAGAGTAATCAACTTCGGAGCGGCTGGCAATAACATCGTAACTATTTCACCGGCTGCCGCTGATGGAATTTCTGGAACATTTAAACTTGCAGCTACTGTTGTCACCGATGCAGGGGTGGTAAATAAAGACATTATCAACACGAAGGCAACCGCCACTTGTGGGGATTATGTTGATCTTTTGGGATCAGGCGTTACAGGGACTAAAGCATGGTTGATCGTTGGATCAGCCGGTATTTGGGCCGTTGAAGGTTAATAAATTCCAATTATGGCAACTTTAGCTTTTGCAGAAGATTTTACGTCTGACATTCTGTTAGACTCCGATTTGTTGGGGGCTCCCGATTCTGGTTTATTCTGGAATCGGGGGGTTCACCCGATAGTGACTTTAGATAATTTACTCGCGATGTTACCAAGTTTGACCGCTACTTTTGCGGCTTATTCAGCTTCTGTCACTTACTCAAAGTTTGAGGCAAGTCGCAGACGGGCAGATGTGGTGACGTATCAAAATAAAATCTATCGGTCGCTATTGGACACGAACCTAAACCATGTACCCGGAGCGACAGGATCGGTGACGTATTGGCTGGAAACTACCCTACCAAGTTTGAAGGTAAAATCCTTTATTTGGTCGGTTGAAGATAATGTCACTTCTGCACTTTCGCTAAATCGCAAGCTGATTGAAAACCAGTATATCTACAATTTAGGATCAAAGCTAAACACACTCTCAAATGATTGGTCGGGTTGGGCCTTTGAGCCGAAAGGTTCAGATTACGTCAAAATCAGGATTAATCAAATGAGCTTGCAGGCGAATACTTCCAGTCCTGTTAATGTCTTTGTAATTAACCAGGGAGTTTTAAAAGCCACAATTGTACTGAATCCCAGCAATGGAATTCTAGCTTTTGAAGTGGCTCCCTATGTGATTTCCGGCAAAGGTCGCTTTATGTTCGTATTCGCTTCGCAAGATGTTTTTAGTGATGGTGCTTACAATGATCCTCTCAGATATGAAGGTTTTGTCTGTTATCCTGTTAATGGTATTGGTGACACAGCTGCAACGGCTGTTTATTCTGAAAACTACAATTCAAACGGTTTAAACTTCAATGTCTCTGCCTATCTGGATTCGAGTGTTTATCTTGATAATAACAAAGTTGATTTCGCTAAATTCTATCAGGCTCAATTTGAGTTGGATTTTATGAAGCTGACAACTACCAACGCAAACACCGAAAGCAATAGAGAGCAAAGAAACCTGAACAATGACCGGACATTGGCACTGTTGGCAACTGAGGCACTTAATAATGAGCTGAACACTGTGGCACGTAATTACCTGCACCAGAAAAAAGAGGCCATTGACGCGATTAACAAGACGTTTGACAAATATCTCCAAGTCCCGGTTGGATGGGATGTAACACAAACAGTAATATGAGCAAAGGAATCGACATATCAATTGATGCACTTGTAGCAGACTTCACCGCTTATCTGTGGACTTCAAATGTAAGAGGCTTTTACGGTCGGGTGTTCAGAAATGAACGCAACGGCAAAATTAGTCCTGAAATTTGGGTAACGCCAAACAATTACATCGAAGTTCTGAAAGATACTCAGAAAGATGCTCAATGTTTCTTTGATGTTCAACCCTCTATTGCGATGATCGCTGATATTTGTACCGCTGATGTCTGGCTTTGTGTTATGGTTAACCTTCAAAAGTTATACCCTACTCTTACCAGACAGGATGCAACAGAGCAGGCGCATGAAGATGTTAAAGACCTTTTGATGCAAAGTCAATTTGAGATCAAAGGACTCATTACTGGGATAACTGGATTTTCAACCTATGATTGGGGTGAATCGGCTTTTGCGGATATGTCGCCTCATTACCTATTTAGATTTAATTTACAAACAATTTACACAAATACACTATGACAACATTTAAATATTCAGGTAACGGGGCGAGCAAAGCACTCTTAAAGGACGTGAAAGGCCTCATTATCCTTAACAAAAACACCTCGCAAACTGTAGCGGTAGGTAAAACTATTGCAGGCTGGAAGGCTCTTATTTGCCCTGCCACGACCGCAGCGATTAAGGCAACCTACATAGACATTGCACGTGGTTTTGAGACAAAGACAAAGGCCGCTGAAATGGTTACTTCTAATACCGGATTTGAGGAAAAGACAAAAGATTTTGCACCTCAGTTCATTGCTTATGGCCATTTATCTTATGCTGATTATATGGCATGGTTTGCGTCCGACGGGATGGAAGTTGATTTTATTCCTGTTCTGGAAGATGGGAAACAGATTCACCCGCTTACTTCTGCTGGTTTACAGATTGGATTTTGTGGCCGTTTGATTATTACCAATTTTGACCTTCCAAAAGCAGGCGGAGCAGAAAAAGCAAAATACGCTGAATTTACGGTCATATTCGATGACGTTGAGCAGATGAAAAATGCTGTTATCACAACTCCAGCATTCACTCGAAAAGAACTTGAGGCTATTGTTCCGGTAGGGTTAAATATCGAAGTCGTAACTGCATATGAAAGTTTAGGCGGTACTGTCGTTGTTAAGGCTACTCAAAGAGCTACGGGATTACCATACTCAGGATTAACCACAACATCCGAGTGGGAGGTAGTTTCTATCAGTGGCGACACTGGCGGGGCTGTTACCACTGTTAGCGCAACAAGTGCCGCTTTGGGTATTTATACTTTGACGGTATTAAACACTACGCCAAAGATGACAGCAGACTTTGAAATTCAGGCGGTGAAAGTTGCCACCGATATCGTTTATCTTTCTAACGTGCTTAATATCCCTGTATAATGGCACAATTCGGCAAAGTACACGTAAAGGATGACAATCATTGGGATGAATGGAGCTGGGAAGACTTTCTGAGTTTCTATAAATCTTCATTGAAAGGTCATTGTACGGAAACACACGAACAGGTAGCGAAAGCTCTTGGCGTTGTTATTCCTGAAAAAGTCAAACCTGATAAGGTAAAACCAGCCGCTGAGGCTTAAACAAAATAGGGTGTTACGAGAGATTGTGGCACCTTTTTTATTCGAATTAAAAACAAAAAAGTGAAATGGAAACGAAAAAACAAAGAATGGAATCAGATGAATTAAAAGCGATTTCAAAAGAATTACAAAGGATTAATATGCTTATCAGCAAGGCACTTGAAAATTATCCAAAGTTGATTGACTTGCATGAAAAAATGAAAATGATTGATGTTGTAAAATGAGTAGAATCCTTGACATACAGAAAAAGAGCAATCAGTACATGGCGCAATTTTCGGCTAATGTCGTTCGTGTAATTGAGTCAAACGAGAAAATCATGATAGAGATGAACCGGGCACAAATGATGAATTCTAAAGGATCGCAGGATAATCCATTAATCCATCGAAGTACTAAATCGGAATATTTAACAAAGCCTTATGCAAAACGAACAGGTAAAAGCAAACCGAATTTATTCGTTAGTGGAGACTTCCAGAATGGCATGCAAATGTTTGTACCGTCCGAAAAGGAATATTTCATCAGTTCAAAAGATTATAAAAGCGGGTACCTGGAAAAGAATTATGGATACGATAAAAGTATTTTTGGCGTACCGGTATCTAAACAGCCTGCCGCAAAAGCGAAAAATGACGCGGACATAATCAATGATTACAAAAAATTCGTATTCGGATGAAACTTTTAAAGGCTTATCATGAAATTATTTTGCGGGACGTCATTTTACTCGACGCCACAAAGTCGGCCAAAACCCTCAAAAAGTATTGGTTCATCCCGTTATTTTTGTGCAGGAAGGAACTTGAGCA
>Ga0209429_10000751_pt1 | contig 21123 bp, 17 predicted proteins | sample BarGraNGADG00212_3_FD_184493 | JGI IMG/M metagenome (GOLD analysis project Ga0209429, IMG submission 184493) | Arctic peat soil microbial communities from Barrow, Alaska - Barrow Graham LP Ref core NGADG0004-212 (SPAdes) (version 2) | ecosystem: Environmental > Terrestrial > Soil > Wetlands >...
GCGAGCACGTCAAGGTGATGATCGGCGGCGCCCCCACGACCCGCGCCTGGGCCGACGAGATCGGCGCCGACGGCTACGCCGAAGACGCCATCGAGGCGGTGGCCACCGCCAAGACCATCCTCGGGGTGGGCTGAGACAGCACGCCATGCGATCACGATGCTCCCACGGCGGGGCGACGGCCCCCCCGATCGTCACTCGCCGTCAAGCCGCAGCGAACTGCGGTCAGCGCCGGCCGGGCAGACTCGTCTGCCCGGCCGGCGGCGCATGAGGCGGCTGGTCTCTGTAGTGTCGACTTCCGTGGAGGGACGCGAGCAAGCAGGAGGTGTGAGGTGGATCTTGTCTATCTGAGCCAGGCCGACGTCCGGGGCCTCGGCACGTCCATGAGAGAAGTGCTCGACGCGCTCGACCGCGGCTTCGCCGCCAAGGGCCGCGGCAACGCCGAGATGCCGCCCAAGCCCGGCATCCACACGCGGCCCGACTGCTTCATCCACGCCATGCCGGCCTACGTGAAAGAGCTCGAAGTGGCCGGCCTCAAGTGGGTCTCCGGCTACCCGCCCAACACCGCCAAGGGCCTGCCGTACATCACCGGGCTGCTGGTCCTCAACGACTGCGAGACCGGCGTGCCGCTGGCGGTGATGGACTGCGCCTGGATCACCGCTATGCGCACCGGGGCGAGCGCCGGCATCTCGGCCAGGTACCTGGCCCGTGCCGGCAGCGACACATCCGCCATCGTGGGCTGCGGCGTGCAGGCGCGTACCAGCCTCATGGCACTGGTCGAGGAGCTGCCCGCCCTGAGCGTAGTGCGCTGCTACGACCTGTTCCCCGAGGCCACCCGGCGCTTCATCGCCGACATGGCGGCGCGGTTCCCGGCGGTGCGCTTCGTGACCTGCGCCTCCGCTCCCGACGCCGCGCGGCCCGCGGACGTCGTGGTCACGGCCGTCCCCATCGTCGTGGACCCCAAGCCCGATCTCGACGCGGGCATGCTCAAGGAGGGCGGCCTGGCCGTCTCGCTCGACTACGACTCCGCCTGGACGAGCGCAGCCATGAAGGAGTGCGACAAGTTCTGCTCCGACGACATCGGTCAGCTGCTCGCGACCAAGGAGCACGGGGTGTACTTCGGCGGGATCCCCGCGGCCATCAGCGCCGATCTCGGCGAACTGGCCGCGGGTCTCAAGCCCGGACGTGAGAACGACAGCGAGCGCATCTTCTCGATGAACATGGGCATCGCCGTCGACGACATGGTCACGGCCAAGGTGCTCTACGAGCGCGCTCTCGAGCGTGGAGCCGGCGTCCGGCTGCCGCTCTGACGGACCTGACGAGACGAGCATGCTGAGAAAGAGCAATCTGGGCTTCCACATCTTCACCGACGCGCAGCGCGCGGAGCTCCATTCGGCGGCCATGGAAGTCCTTGAGAGTGTCGGCGTCGAGATCCACAGCGACCAGGCGCTCGAGGTCGCGAAAAGCGCCGGCGCCTACGTGGAGGGCAATCGCGTGCGGTTCCCCGCGCCGCTGGTCGAGACGTGTATCCGCAGCACCCCGTCCGTCATGGGCGGCGTCATCACCATCCTCGACATGTCGGTCACGCAGATCACCTACGGGTCGCCCGAGTTCATCCTGATGGTGGCGGGTCTCTCTGAGATGGCGCACTACTACCAGATCCCCATGTTAAGCACCGCCGGCTGCTCCGACTCCAAGAGCTGCGACGGGCAGCACGCCGCGGAGATCTCCCAGAACCTGCTCATGGCCGCGATGAGCGGCGGCAACCTGATCCACGATTCCGGCTACATGGAATCCGGCGCGTGTACGTCGCTGCAGTCGCTGGTGATCGCCGACGAGATCATCGGCCAGGTGAAGCGTCTGGTCAGGGGCATCGAGGTGAACGAAAAGACGCTCGCCTTGGACGTGATCGCCAAGGTGGGTCCCGGCGGGGATTTCATGTCGGAGCGGCACACCTGCGACACCTTCCACGGCGAGTGGTTTTTCCCGACCTGGCGGCGAACGCCCAGAAGACGCTGCTCGGCATCATCGAGGAACACCAGCCTCCGCAGCTGGCCGCAGAGACGCAGAAGAGGGTGCATCAGATCGTGGAGAGGCTGCAGTGAGGTAGTGTCACCCGGTGAGCATGGGTGGCAGATGACCGGACACAGGGAGGCGTCGTGACGAGACCGTCACTGGGCGAGCAGGGCTGTCAACAGGTTCACGTCGCCGCGCTGCGGCTGTTGGGAGACGTCGGGTGCGTCGTGCTCGACCCCGAGGCGCACGCGCTGCTCGAAGCGCACGGGGCCGTCGCCGAGGGTGAGCGGGTCCGCTTCGGCGAGGAGCTCGTCGCGGAGGCTCTGGCGACGGTACCGGCCGGCTACACCGTGGCCGGCCGCCGCCCCGAGCTCGACCTGCGAGTGGCTCTCGACGCTCCGCCGGTGCTCGCCAGCGCCTCCGGGCCGCCCTTCGTGCTCGACGGCGGCGAGCAGCGTCCGGGCACGCTCGAGGACCTGCGGACGGCCATAGCACTCGCGCACCTCTCGCCCAACATCGCGGTGCACGGCTACAGCGTGGAGCCTACGGACGTGCCGGAAGACCGGCGCGCGCGGATGAGCGCGCACGCGCACGTCACCGGGGCCAAGTGCATCACCGGCCTCATCGCCGCCGACTCGGGCGCGGTCTCGTTTGAAGGCAAGCTCCTCAAGCCAACCGCGAGCCGGCGCTCCCAAGCTGCTCTGCGCGCCATCCAGATGGTCTTCCAGAACCCCGACTCGACGCTGAATCCTGCGTGGAGCACACGCGCCATCCTCGCGCGCGCCGTACGCAAGCTGAGCGGTGGCAGCACCAGTGCCGTGCGCGCCAGAGTCGACGAACTCGCCGCTGATGTGCGCGTCGAGCCGCGCTTCCTCCTGCAGAAGCCCATGGACCTTTCGGGCGGCCAGAAGCAGCGTATCGCCATCGCCCGCGCCTTTGCCGGCGAGCCCACGCTGGTCGTCTGCGACGAACCGGCCTCGGCCCTCGACGTGTCGGTACAGGCCAGCATCCTCAACCTGCTGGTGGAACTCCAGGCCAGCGCGGCGGTCTCGTACATCTTCATCTCGCACGACCTGGCCGTCGTGCGCTACCTCTCCGACCGCATCGGCGTGATGTACCTGGCGGAGCTCATCGAAGTCGGCTCCGCCGAAGAGGTGTTCAGCCCGCCGCACCACCCGTACACGGAGGCCTTGCTGTCGTCGATCCCGACGTTCAACTTTGACAATCCGCAGCAACGCATCGCGCTGCGCGGCACCATGCCGAGCCTCAGCGAGCCCCCGTCGGGTTGCCGCTTCCACACGCGTTGTCACCGCATCCTCGGGGATATCTGCGTGGAGCAGGAACCGCCGCTTCAGGTAGCGGCGACCGGGCACACCTACAAGTGTCACATCCCGCCGGATGAGCTGCTTGAGGCTCAGCACGACAAGAAACACGACACTCGAACCGGGCACAGCCCTGCCGGCGGGCCAGAGTGGTCAGAGAAACAGGAGATTGGAGGTACTTCGTGATCAGCCAAGGCCACGACCCTGGGATCGACCACATCACTGCGCGGCGCGAACACACCTGTTACGGTATGGGGCTCGGGATCATCGTGCTCGACGACGTCTATCCTGGGTTCCCGGGCGACGTGCGCAATGCCAGCGCATTCCCCTATCCGATCCAGTACGAGCTCTGCGAAGGGGTGGATATTCAGGCGCTGGTCTTCGCTGAGGACAAGTCCCCTTGCCTGGAGCCAATACTAAGGGCGACGCAACGGCTGGAACGGATGGGCTGCCGGGCGATCGCCGCCGAGTGCGGCTACTTCGCTTACTTCCAGAAGGATGTAGCGGGGCAGGTCGACGTGCCGGTGTTTATGTCGAGCCTCCTGCAGGTGCCTCTCATCCAGCAGGTCATCGGTCCAGACAAGCAGGTGGGGATCCTCTGTGCATACAAGCGTTTCATGACCGACACGCATCTGCAGAAGGTGGGCATCGATCCGGCCAGCGACATCGTGATCGGCGGCGCTCTAGACGAATACCACTGCAGGGAGTTCGAGAACCTCTGGGACGCCCAGAAGCGGCCACCTCGCCCAGAGGCGTTCTACGCCAAGGCCGAGGACGAGTTCTTGCGGACCGCTGTGGATTTCGTCGAGGCGAATCCGCGCATCGGCGCACTGATGTTCGAGTGCACGGGTTTTCAGCCGTTCGCGAGGGCGGTCCAGCGCGTCCTCGATATCCCGGTGTTCAGCTGGGGCACACTGCTGGACTATGCCTACTCCGTGACCGTGCATCGCGACTACTACGGTCACGTTTGACTCGGGTCGGATGGGCTGCGGGTAGTGGTGCCTGCTCAGGCGGGCGGTAGCCGGGTCCGCCTGTCGTCCGCTGCGCTTGCGCGTTGCTTCGTGACGTCGGGCGACCACCGCGCCTTGACTCGACGCGATACGGTGCGATAGAGATCAATCCATTGAGTGAGTCTGATGGCGAAGTCGTGACGGGCCGAAGGCGGTGTCGAATCATGGCTGAGCCGGCATGGGAGCTGGTGCGCCGGGCATGTCGTCGACACTCAGGAAGGAGAGCTCTGACATGATCGCCGAACGGGACCTTGAGCGCGTGCACGACGCCGCGCTCCGACTACTGCACGATATCGGCTGCGTCGTGCTCGACCCCGAGGCCCTCGCTCTGCTCGAGGCGCACGGGGCCAAGGCCGACGGCGCGCGGGTCCACTTCGGCGAGGAGCTCGTCGCAGAGGCTCTGGCGACGGTGCCGGCCGGCTACACCGTGGCCGGCCGTCGGCCGGAGCTCGACCTGCGCGTCGCTCTGGACGCCCCGCCGGTGCTCGCGGGGGCCTTTGGACCGGCTTTCGTCCTTGACGCCGGCGAGCAACGTCCAAGCAGACTCGCCGACCTGCGGACGGCCATAGCGCTCGTGCACCTCTCGCCCAACATCTCGGTGCACGGTCTGTACGTGGAGCCGCTCGATGTGCCGGAAGACCGGCGCGCGCGGGTGAAGGCGCACGCGCACGTCATGGGGAGTGACAAGGCGAGCACCGTGTCCGTCGCGACGCTTCCCGAACTGCAAGTAGCCCTGGACGTGGCCGAGATCCTCTACGGCGCGGAGTGGCACGAGCAGCCGCGCCTGTGGAGCATCATCAACAGCACCTCACCGCTGCAGTTCTCGGCGGAGGGCGCCCAGGTGCTGCTGCGCCTGGCGCGGCTCGGGCAGCCAGTCTGCGTCACGGCCGGCCCGATGGGCGGCACCACCGCGCCGCTCACCCTGGCCGGCCTCCTCGCCGTGCAGCACGCCGAGCTGCTCGTCGGCCTCGTGCTCACGCAGCTGGCGCGCCCCGGGAGCCCCTTCCTTTACGGAGGCGACTCGTCGCTCTCCTCGATGCGCAGCGGCGCCCTGATGATGGGCGCCCCCGAGTACTGGGCGCTCATGGAGGCGACCGTGCGGCTCGGCCACTGGCTGGGCGTCCCCGTGCGTGCCGGCGGGTCGCTCACCGACGCGCACGTCCCCGACGCGCAGGCCGGGATCGAATCAGCCCTCGCCATGGAGACGGTGCTGCGCATGGACGTGCAGTTCGTACTGCACGCCGCCGGCATCCTCTCGTCGTTCAACTGCTACTCCCCGGAGAAGTTCGTGATCGACGATGAGGTGCTGAGCGCCCTGCGGATCGCCAAGCAGCCGATCGAGGTTGACGACGAGACCCTGGCGCTCGACGTGATGGCCGCGGTCGGGCCCGGCGGCACGGTGCTCGGCCAGGCGCACACCCGGCGGCACGCGCGCGACGGCCGGCGGGCCACGATCATGAACCGCGACCCGTACCAGACGTGGCGGGGCCTCGGCGGGCGCGACCTGGCGCAGGTGGCGGCCCAGCGCGTGGCCGAGTCGCTGGAGGCCTACTCCCCGCCGGACGACCTCGACCCGGTGGTGCGCCGCCAGCTCGACGCCTACTGCCTCGAGTGAGCCCCGGCAGCCGGTCCGCCGCCCCCGGTCTTGCCGTCCGGGAGCGCGGACAGCGAGCCCTCGAGCATCTTGTGGAAGATGCGATAGGGGTTCGCCAGGTCGAGGTCGGGGTCGATGGCGGCCTGGATGGCGAGTCCGTCGATGACGGCGGAGAGGATCTGGGCGAGGCCCAGAAGCTCGGGGTCCTCGAGAGCGTCCGATGGATTGGTGATGCCCAGCCACTCGAGCTTCACGCTCCAGTACCACTTGTAGAGCAACGCGATCCGTCGCCGCAGCGTCTCGTCGCGTAGCACCTGAGGCAGCAGCTCGAAGAACACGCGGAACTCCTCGATCGCGGCGTCCATGCGGCGCATCTCCTCGACGAGTCGTTGGGTGCGCCGTTTGGGGTCGACGTCCTTCATGCGGTTCTGTGAGGCGATGTACTCGTCGTGGATCACGGAATCGAGGACCGCGGCGACGAGCCCGGCCTTGTTGCCGAAGTAGTACGAGATCATCGCCTTGTTCTCGCCCGATGCTGCGGACACGGCGTTGAGGGTGAGGGCGTCGAAGCCGTCGGTCGCGATGATGTCCTTGGCCGCGACCAGTAGCTTCTGCGCTGTCTCCGGCAGGGCAGAGAGGGGATCCTCGAAAGTGGAGTGCAGGTGACCTCGGCTCGAGGGCGCGGCCGCGCCGCCCGGCGCCGCCACACGATGAGAGACCGCCTCCGACACGCTTGACATCGCCTGCCCCCAGTATGCAATGGGCGACTGACTGACCGGTCGATTAGCCTGCGACCGCAATCCTATCAGACGGGTCAACTAGCGCCGCAGGCGCGCGAACGGCCGAGCACTCGAGGAGTACCTGGCGACGATGCCACGTGCGCGGCGCGAAGCGGATCGGCCGGCTGACTGATCGCGCCCGTCGCCCACCGCCCGTGTTGGGAGTACGCTCGCAGAACGAGCTGAGGGAGACTCGATGGACTTCTACACCGGCAACGTGCTCAGGCTCGACCTCACCGGGCTTCACGCCTCGGTGGAGCCGCTCGACGCGGAGTGGGCGCGCCTCTTCGTGGGCGGCAAGGGCCTGCTCCTGCGCTACCTGTTCGAGGAGCTGGCCCCGGGCGCCGACGCGCTCGCCCCCGAGAACCCGCTGATCCTGGCGACGGGGCCGTTCGCCGGCACGCTGGCGGCCACCTGCTCCCGTCTGACGGTGGGCTGCAAGAGCCCCGCGACGGGCACGCTGCTCGACTCCTACGTGGGCGGCTCCTTCGCCCCCGAGCTCAAGTTCGCCGGGCACGACCTGGTGGTGATCACCGGCCGTGCGCCCGAGCCGGTCCTTGTGTGCATCACGGACGACACGGTCGAGTTCGTGCCCGCCGAGGGCCGCTACTGGGGTCTCGAGACCGCCCCGTTCGAGGAGCTCGTCCGCAAGGAGATGGGGCCGGGCGCCAAGGTGCTTTCCACCGGCCCGGCCGGCGAGAACCTCGTGCCCTTCGCCTGCCTCTCCACCGACCAGTTCCACAAGGCTGGCCGCGGCGGCGCGGGGGCCGTGATGGGCAGCAAGAACCTCAAGGCCGTGGCCGTGCGAGGCACGGGTGCTGTCACGGTCGGCGACGTGGAGGCCTTCAGGGGCGACGTACTGCGCCTCCAGGGCGAACGCGTGCTCACCGCCGACAACGCCTGGACGCACGAGGAGGGCACGCCGTTCTTGGTGGAGGCCGTCAACGGCGCCGGCGCCCTGCCCACGCGCAACTGGCGCACGGGCACGTTCGCCGGCGCCGGGACGATTGGCTCGGCGGCCCTGCTTCGCATCCGCACCAAGATTCGCGCCTGTACGCAATGCCCCTTGGCCTGTCGTCAGGTGCACGACTTCGGCGACTACGTCTGCGAAGGCCCTGAGTTCGAGACGCTCGGCCTCTGCGGCTCGAACTGTGGCGTCGACGACCTCTCCGCGGTTGCCGCCTTCAACCGCGAGTGCGACGAGCTCGGCCTCGATACAATGTCGACCGGCGCCGTGGTAGCGCTGGCCATGGACCTCTGCGAAGCCGGCGCCGCCGACTACGGCCTGCGCTTCGGCGACACACGCGCCTACCTCGAGGCGCCGCGGCTGATCGCCACGCGCCAGGGCTTCGGCGCCGAGCTGGCGCTCGGCGTCCGCGCCCTGGCCGCGCTCAAGGGCCGGGCTGACCTGGCCGTCGAGGTCAAGGGTCTGGAGATGCCGGCCTACGACCCACGGGGAACCTTCGGTATGGGCCTCGGCTACGCCACCTCCGACCGCGGGGCCTGCCACATGCGCGCCTTCACTGCCGGCGACGACATCCTCGGCGGTGCCGGCGCCGCCGACTCGCTCGCCGGCAAGGCCCGGCTCGTCGTCGACCAGCAGGACTTCAGCGCCCTCGCCTGGACGGGCGTGTGGTGCGCCAACATGGCCCTCGACACCGACTTCCTCGGCGTCCACTTCAAGCACCTCTGGGGCCGCGAGACGTCGCACGAAGAGCTCATGACCGTGGGCGCTCGCATCTGGAACCTCGGCCGGCTGCTGAACCTGCGCGAGGGTCTGCGCCGCGACGACGACCGCCTCCCCGGGCGGATCCTCAGCGTGCCCCATGCGGATGGTGTCGCCGCCGGCAAGGTGGTGGGCGCGAACGTGTTCCGCAAGTCGTTGGACGAGTACTACCGGTTGCGCGGGTGGGACGCGGACGGCGTGCCGAGCCGCGACACCTTGACCAGGCTGTCGCTCGCGCATCTTGAGCCCGGTTCGGCTGCCTGAGTGATGCCGTCCGCGCACGACGTGATTCGCCGACAGACGATCCTTCGGGAGGATCGCTTCGACCTGACCGGCCACGTGGTGACGATGAAAGCGGTCGTCACCGTCGGCAACGGTGGTCTGGACATGCTCGAGTACCGTGACGTTCCCACCCCCAAGCCGGGGCCGGGCGAGGTCCTGCTGCGGGTCCTTGCCGCCGGCGTCAATCCCACCGACATCAACACGCGCCTCGGCTGGTACTCGTCCAGCGTCACGGCCAGCACAGCGCGCCGCGGAAGCCGCGGACCGCGCGGCGCTCGCCAACGCAGACGGAGGGTGGCGCGTGCCGACGTCGTTTCCTCTCATCCAAGGCACGGACTGTTGCGGGCGCGTCACGGAGGTCGGACCCGGCGGCGACCAACGCATGATCGGCCGGCGCGTCCTGGTGCGGCCGTGCATGCGCCCGCTGGGGTTCGGATCGATGGAGACTGTCTGGATGGCCTCTGATTTCGACGGCGCGTTCGCGCAGTACGTGAAAGTGCCCGCGTCGGAGATCTTCGCCATGGTGTGCGATCTGAGCGACGCCGAACTGGGCGCGATCCCGTGCGCCTACGGGACGGCGGAGAACATGCTGCATCGCGCGAACGTGGTCGCGGGCGAGCACGTTCTGGTCACCGGCGCTTCGGGCGGTGTCGGTTCGGCCACCGTGCAGCTTGCGAAACGGCGAGGAGCCACCGTGACGGCGATCGCGGGGCGGGCGAAGGCTCAGCAGGTGCTGGCCATCGGGGCAGACCGCGTCATCGACCGCGACGACGACCTGGTCGACGTGCTCGGCGAGCGTTCCGTGGATGTCGTCGTCGACAACGTGTCGGGGCCGGCCTTGGGCGGCCTTCTGGACATACTGAGGACAGGGGGCAGATACGTGTCCTCCGGCGCCATCGCCGGCCCGCTCGTGACGTTCGACAAGCGCCCTTCTATCTCAAGGATCTGACCTTGATCGGCTGCACGACGTGGGACGATCCGGTGTTCCCGGATCTCGCCTCATGCATCGAGCGCGGCGAGGTGCGGTCGCTCGTCGCAAAGACGTTCCCGCTGGCGAAGATCGCCGACGCGCAGCGCGAGCTCCTCGAGAAGAGGCAGGTCGGCAAGTTCGTGCTGATCCCGCCGCCGGTGGTGGGCTGAGACGAGAGGCCTTTCCCCGGCGGACCAGTCGGTAAGAACTCGCGGGCGCCGCCTCGCGGTGGCCCACATGGCCAAGCCATAATTCGACGTGGTAGCGAGTCGCACATGCGTCAGCGGCGTCCCCTCATGCCCATCTTTCATGCTGGCAAGCGGTCAACTCACAGAATAATCCGGCGCAGGACACCGCCTCGATGCTAAACAACCGGTCAATCTCTATTGCCATCTTGTCGGAGTGGTTGTATTGTGCCTAATGTGAAGATTGGCGGTTTGGCGCCGCAGGTGGTTGCGACCGCCAGTGTCCTTTCGGAGGCCTACAGCCAGGGGGAGTAGCGAACATGACTCAGGACGAGTTCCGCAGGGAGTACGCACACCATCTCATCGAGCAGGTCAACAAGGGCCAGATGACGCGGCGCCAGCTCCTGGTCCGCGCCTCCATCTTGGGCTTCTCGGCCACGGCTGCCGGCTCGCTGCTGGCCGCGTGCGGCGGTGGGTCGACGTCGAGCTCGCCGGCGGCCGGCGCCAGCGCCAGCGCCCAGCCATCGCCCAAGGCGGGCGGCACGGTGAGGATCAGCTGCCCGGTCTCTGTCACCAACCTCGACCCCGTTACGATGTACGACATCGGCGGGGGAGCCTTGGTCATGCAGGTAGGCGAGTACTTGGCATGGGTCGAGAACGACTTGACGCTGCGACCGGTCCTCGCCGAAAGCTGGACGTCCGACGCCACCGCCACAGTCTGGACCTTCAAGCTGCGCCAGGGCGTCACCTTCAACGACGGCAGCCCCTTCGAGGCCGACGATGTGGTGGCAACGTTCGAGCGCCTGGTCAACCCCAAGAGCGGATCTTCGGCGCTCAGCCAGTACGCTGGCCTCCTTTCACCGGGCGGCACGGTGAAGGTCGACCAGTACACCGTTGCCTTCCACCTCGATCGCCCGTTCGCCGACTTTCCCTACATGGTTTCCTCGAACGTGTACAACACCATCATCCTTCCCCGCAACTACAGCGGGAATTTCCTCAAGACCCCGGTCGGGACCGGCCCCTTCATGCTCAAGCAGTACCTTGTCAACCAGACTGCGACGTATGTGCGCAACCCCAACTACTGGCAGAAGGGCTTGCCGTACCTCGACGGTCTCGAGTTCAAGCTCTACAGCGATCCCTCGGCCGCTGCGCTCCAGTTGCAGGGAGGGGCCGTGGACATGGAGGTGCAGACTGCCTGGCAAGGTCTGAAAACGATTGAGACCAATCCCAGACTGAAGGTCCTCGAGGCCAAGTCGGCGGCTCCCGAGATCCTCAAGATGCGCTGCGACTCGTATCCATTCGCCAAGATGAAGTTGCGTCAGGCGGTCGCCTACTGCATCGACCGCCCGGCCGTCATCAAGGCTCTTTTCGACGGCAGATCCACTCTGGGTAACGACACGGTCTTCTGCTCGCTCTTCCCCAACGCGCCGCAGCTCCCTCAGCGTGCCCAGGATTACGCGAAGGCCAAGCAGCTCCTCGCCGACGCCGGGTACGCCGACGGGCTCACCGTCACGCTGACCACCCATCCGCAGACCATCATTCCTCAGTACGGGGACCTCATCGCAGCGATGTGTAAGCCGGCCGGCATTAAGGTCAAGATCAACCAGGTGCCGTATCAGGACTACTATTCGGGCAAGGGCATGGACCAGGTCTGGCTCAGGGTCCCCTTCAGCATCACCGAGTGGGCTCCGAGGCCGACGGCCTCCCTGTTGCTCTCTGCCATGCTGAGGACGGGTGGTGTGTGGAACGAGACGCATTTCGCCAACCGTGAGCACGACAACCTGACGGATGAGTATAATGCGACGCTCGACGAGACGAAGCGCGCGGCGATCGCCAAGAAGCTGGCGACTATCGAGTACACTGAGACGCCGCAGGTCATTGCCTTCTGGACCTCGCAGTTGCGGGCGATGGTGCCCAACTTGTACGACGTCGGTGGCACCAACATGTTCCTGGACATGTCCAAGGCCTACCTCGCCTAGCAGATGGGATGAGAAGGCCAGCCTCCCGCGGGGTACCGTTAGGTCCCCAAGAAGAGCCGGGCTCTGTGGGCCCAAAGAAGGAGGCTGACCCATGAGTGATGCTACCACCAGCGAGGGAACGAAGCTGACCGTGGGTCTCGATCTCGGCGACCGCCACATCCAAGTGTGCGTTCTTGACGCAGCCGGTGAGGTCATCGAGGAGGCGCGCCTTGCCACCAAGCCGCAGGCGCTGCGCCGCCGCTTCTGCGGCGCCGACCCCCTGCGCATCGTGCTTGAGGCCGGCACCCATTCCCCCTTCGGTGAGCCGCCTGCTCGCGGAGCTTGGCCACGAGGTACTCGTGGCCAACCCGCGCAAGCTGCGCCTGATCTACCAGAACGACTCGAAGTCAGACCGCGTCGACGCCGAGTACCTCGCCCGGGTGGGGCACCTCGACCCGACGCTCCTTGCGCCCCTGCTGGGCCGACAGCGTCGCCGCTAAGGCCGGGGCCGTTATGCAGATGGCAGCGTCGCTTCCCGGTCGGACCCCAACATGCAGCGGATCCCGAGCGGGACCCCCAAAAAGAGTGCGAATGGAAGCGTGGCTGTGGTACGGTTCTTGGCCGGGCAGACGAGAGACAGATGATGGTGAGTGATGGACGTTGACAGCGGCCGGCCTTCTCATGGAAGGCTGTTAGCCGAAGCCCGCTGTCAAGGCTCTGAGCCGGAGTCTCCAGGATGATGCGTCTCATAGTAGGACGTCTTGTGTTAATGGTGCCGACGCTGATCCTCGTGTCGCTGCTCATCTTCGCACTCGCGGAGGTGCTGCCGGGCGACGTCGGGCGCACCATCCTGGGCCCGTTTGCCACGCCTCAACAAGTGCAGGGCCTCGATCACCAACTGGGTGTCGATCGGCCTATGGTGGAACGCTACAGTAGCTGGCTAGGGCGCTTCGTCACTGGGAACTGGGGTGAATCTCCGGTTCTGCAGCAGCGAGTCTTTCCTCTCGTGCTCAGTGCGCTCGCTAATTCGTTGCTGCTTGCCGCGCTGGCACTTGTAATCATCATACCTACGGCAATCATTCTGGGTGTGTTCGCGGGTCTGCACAGAGATAGTTTTTTTGACCGTGCTATCACCATCTTGACTCTGTCGCTCACGGTGATCCCCGAGTTCGTAAGCGGCGTCATCCTCCTCGTGATCTTCGCGGTGTCGCTCAAGTGGTTACCGGTGACGGCGTTGGCTCCACAGGGTTCCAGCATCCCGACCCGGCTCTACTATCTGATCTTGCCGTCCATCCCGCTCATGTTCATCGAGCTCGGCTACATCGCGCGCATGGCAAGAGTGGGCACGGTCGAGGTGCTGACCATGCCGTACATCCGTACGGCCGTGCTTAAGGGCCTGCCGCAGCGGCGTGTGATCATGGGTCACGTGTTGCGCAACGCGATGGCCCCGACCGTGACGGTCATCGGCGCCCAGATCGGCTGGTTGGTCGGCGGTCTGGTGGTCGTCGAGACACTCTTCGGCTACCCCGGCCTCGGCAAGCTCCTCGTGGACGCGGCCAATACCCACGACGTGCTCATGCTCGAGGCGGGCGTGCTGGTCGTGGCCGTCCTCTACATGCTCTCCAACCTGCTGGCGGACGTGGTCGTCGCCCTACTGAGCCCGAGCGTGCGCATGGGAGGCTGAGGGGGCCATGCCCGAGGCCGTCGCTGGCAGGACCGGGCAGGAGATCCAGGCAAACGCCGATGCCGCTCTCGAGCGGCGGTGGCAGCGTCGCTATCTCGTGGCCGCGCTGTTGCGCAGCCCCACCTTCATAAGCGGCCTCGTCATCGTGGTCTTCTGGGTCCTCATGGCGCTCTTCTCGATGCATCTCACGCAGAGCCCCTTTGACGTCAACCCGATGTCGACGCTGCAGGCGCCCAGTTCAGCCCACTGGGCCGGCACCGACGACCTCGGCCGCGACGTGCTCGCCCGCACCATGGCGGGTGCCCGCACCGTGCTCTTCATCGCGCCGCTGGCCACGATCCTCGCCCTTCTCTGGGGCGGCATCATCGGCCTCATCACGGGCTTCTACCGGGGCCTCATCGACGAGGTCATCATGAGGCTGGTGGACGTGTTGCTGTCCTTGCCGGTGGTGATTACCTCCATCCTCATCCTCTCGCTCCTCGGCAGCTCGACGGCGATCGTCATCGTCGTCATCGGCGTCCTGTTCACGCCCCTGGTGTCGCGCACGGTGCGCTCTGCTGTGCTCCGCGAGCGCGAGCGCGAATACGTCATGGCCTCGCGCTTGCGCGGTGAGCGCTCGTGGTTCGTCATGGTCGGCGAGATCCTGCCCAACATTACAGGCCCGATCATCGTCGAGGGCACGGTGCGCCTGGGCTACGCAGTGTTCACCGCGGCCACGCTGTCGTTCCTCGGCTACGGCCTGCAGCCGCCATCGCCGGACTGGGGCCTCACCATCGCCACGGAGCGCGTCTTCGTGCAGCTGGCTCCGTGGACGGTGATGTTCCCGGCCATCGCGCTCGCCTCGCTCGTGGTCGGCGTGAACCTCATCACCGACGGACTGGGGAGGGTGTTCTCGAAATGAGCGACGCTCCTGTGCAAGAGGTCAGGCAGACCGACGTGTCGGCGCCCGCCGCAGTCGACGTGCGTGACCTCGAGGTGACCTTCCACCGGCGCGGCCGCGACCTGCCCGTACTCAGAGGGATCGAGCTCCGCATCGAGGCAGGTGAGGCCTACGGCCTCGTCGGCGAGTCCGGCTGCGGCAAGACCACGCTGGCCATGGCCGTGGTGCGCTACCTCGCGGCGAACGGCACCGTCGATGCGGGCAGCGTGCTGGTCGGCGGTCAGGATGTGAGCACACTGAGCGAGGAGGCCCTCCGCAAGTGGCACGGCGAGGCCGTGGCCATGGTCTACCAGGACCCGGCCGCTGCCCTCAGCCCGGCGATGCGCATCGGCGACCAGGTCGGCGAGGTGTTTCGCTATCACGAAGGCCTGTCAAAGGTTGGCGCGCGCGCGCGCGCCCGCGAGGCCCTCCGTAGCGTGGCCCTGCCCGACCCCGACGCCACGATGCGCCGCTACCCCTTCGAGCTTTCCGGCGGCCAGCAGCAGCGCGTTGTCATCGCCATGGCGCTGGCCGTCAACCCTCGGCTGCTTATCCTCGACGAGCCCACTACCGGCCTCGACGCCACGGTCGAAGCCGAAATACTCGACCTCATCGAGGAGCTGCGCGGGCGCCTCAACGCAGCCATTCTGCTGATCACGCACAACCTGGGCCTGGTCGCGCGTCTCTGCGACCGCGTCGGCGTGCTCTACGCGGGGCGCCTTGTCGAAGAAGGCCCCGCCCGCGAGATCTTCACCGACCCGCGCCACCCCTACACCATGGGGCTGCTTCGCTGCGTGCCGCGCTTCGGCATGAACAAGACGGACGCAGCCCTGCAGACCATCCCCGGCACGCTGCCGGCCCTTGGGGAGCGCAAGCCGGGCTGCATCTACGCCGACCGTTGCCCCATGGTCAAGTCCGTGTGCCTGCGCCGCGAGCCCGACCTGCTGGGGTGCCCCGGCGACGCGGCGGCCCGCGCGCGTGCCGAGGCAGAAGCCGCGCCGGCGGATTCTCAGGCCGCCTCGCCACACAACGCCAACCCGGTCGGTGAGGCAGCCCACCACGCGCGCTGCTACTTCTCGGCGGAGGTGCCTGAGATGCCGCTGACGACGCCGGTGCTGGCGGCCACCAAGGAGGCCGGGCCTGAGGGCGGAGGCGACGTGCTCAAGATCGACACGGTGCGGCGCTCGTTCAGGGACGGGCGCAAGAAGCTCGTCGCCGTGCACGACGTCTCGCTGGCTCTCAAGCGCGGCGAGACCTTTGGCCTGGTGGGCGAGTCGGGCAGCGGCAAGACCACGCTGGCCAAGTGCGTCACCGGCCTGATCGCCGCCGATTCGGGCACGGTCTCGTTTGAAGGAAAGCGCCTGAGGCCCACGGCGGGCCGGCGGTCACAGGCTGCGCTGCGCGCCATCCAGATGGTCTTCCAGAATCCCGACTCGACGCTGAACCCCGCGTGGAGCACGCGCGCCATCCTCACGCGCGCCGTGCGCAAGCTGGGCGGCGGCAGCGGTAGTTCCGTGCGCGCCAAGGTCGACGAGCTCGCCGCCGATGTGCGCGTCGAGCCACGCTTCCTCCTGCAGAAGCCGATGGACCTTTCGGGCGGCCAGAAGCAGCGCATCGCCATCGCCCGCGCCTTCGCCGGCGATCCCACCCTGGTCGTCTGCGACGAACCGGCCTCGGCCCTTGACGTGTCGGTGCAGGCCAGCATCCTCAACCTGCTCGTGGAACTCCAAGCCAGCGAGGCGGTGTCGTACATCTTCATCTCGCACGACCTCGCGGTCGTGCGCTACCTCTCCGACCGCATCGGCGTGATGTACCTGGCGGAGCTCATTGAGGTCGGCTCCGCCGAAGAGGTCTTCAAGCCGCCGCACCATCCCTACACGGAGGCCCTGCTGTCGTCGATCCCGACGCTCGACTTCGACGACCCCCATCAGCGCATCCCGCTGCGCGGCAGCATGCCGAGCCTCAGCGAGCCCCCGTCGGGCTGCCGCTTCCACACGCGTTGCCACCGCATCCTCGGGGACATCTGCGTGGAGCAGGAACCGCCGATCCAGGAAGCGGTCACAGGGCACACGTACAAGTGCCACATCCCGCCGGACGAGCTGCTCCAGCTCCAGACCGCGACGGAGCCTGCGGCTCCCATCGAGGTGTAGCCCGGCCAGACGCTCCTCGTCCAGTCCGGACCCGCTGCCTACCTCAAGACTTCCGCGGCGATGATCTCCGCCAGCTCCTCGACGATGGCCACGCCATCGTCGAGGAGCGCCGCGTCCGCGTTTCTGACGATCGGGGCTTGCTCGTCCGGGTCGACCGCCACGATGAACGCCGCCTTCTCGATGCCCCAATAAAGAGCCGGCGCTCCGGAGGCCCCCACAACGATGCACAACGCGGGAGCGGCACGTGTCCCCGAGACGCCGATGAGCCGATCCATGAGGGCCCAGGCGTTCATGGCGACGGGGCGACTCACGCCGAAGGCGGCTCCCATCCGCCGGGCCGCCTCCGCGATCCGCTCTACCCCCTCGCGGTTCCCGGCCCCGTATCCCGCCACCACCAGGAACCGGCTTTCCGCGAGATCCCCGGTAGAAGGGGGGTCGACGAGTTCAAGGTCCTCGAACGGCGTCGTGCCTATCCTGCCTGTTTCGTCGGTGCCCGACAGGATGTGGTGCGCGAGACTCGTGGGGCTCCCCCCGTCTTTCCAGCAGGCGTCGATACTGACGCACCAGGGGCGCGCAGAGAGCTCGAAACGCCCCACCATGTGATTGGAATAGACGTTCTTCCGGCAAAGAAGGCGTTCCGGCCCCACCTCGATGCTCAGCGCATCCGTCAGGACGGCGCCGCTGGTGCGGTAGGCCAGGCGCGTGGCCAGCTCCGTTCCCGCAGGGCCCCCGGCAAAGAGAAAGAGCGAGATCCCCTCGCTTCGTGCCACCGCCGTGAGGATCTCGACCATCCGCTCAGGCCGCCGCGCTGTCGTCTTGATAAGCCGGACAGCGCGGGTCGGCGCTAGCTCCACAAGCCGCTTCTTGTCGCATTCGTCGTGGTAGAAGACCAGGGTCTCCCCGACCAGGTCGCCGACCAGGCCTTCGCGAAGAAAGCCACCCAGGGCCTGGGCCTGTTGCGTCGCGGCGCCGATCGTCCCATCCAGGATCGCCGCGGATCTCATAGCTTCTCGAGTATGCTTTTCAGATGTGAATCGAAAAGGACCCGCGCCTTTTCGCGCGGTGTCTCCCCGCCGATGATGACGCCCTGGCGAGCACGGTGGATCGCCTCGAGCCCCGCCAAGACGCAAGGCTCGCGGCGGAGCTCCCTGGCGATGTCGACACCCAGGTCCGCGCCCGAAAAGACGTCGATGCGCTTGTGCCTTCGGGCGAGTCGATCCGTCAGAGTCGGCACTCGCAGGCGCGACACGACCGCATTGCCCACGGCCAGCACGCAGGGAAGCCGGAGCGTCACGCGCAGGAGCCCGTCATCGACCATGCAGGCCACCCGCACGCGATCATCAGTCAACGGCTCGACCTCGATCACCTGCGTCAGGCACGGCCACCCCAGTTTCTCGGCGACCAGGAAGGGGACTGTCCCGCTGTCTCCGGGGCCGCTGCGGCAGCCGAGCACTACCAGATCGCTGTGATCCACCTGCCGCACATAGCTCGCAATGATGGATGCGGTGACGGCGGGGGCAAAATCCAGGCTGGCCTCCGAGCGCACTCGGGCCGCGCGCTCGTAGCCCAGCGCGTACAGCGTCTTCAGGTACGGCTCGGCCTCCCCGCCGCCGACGGAAAGCGCGTCAAGGCCCATCGTGACCCCACGACCGGCCAGCGTATCGGACAAGCGCAGCGCCATTTCCAGGGCGCTCTCGTCGAAGCAGTTGAGGATGCGGCGGACGTAGCGGGTCTCCACGCCATGCGCCGCTCCCGCGATCCAATCCGCTTCCCGAAGCGCCTCGAAATCGGGGGTCACCTTGAAGCACACCAGGATCCTCATGGCGCTCACTTGGGGATGATCGTCCCTTTGTTCATGATGCCGTGTGGATCGAAGGCGCTCTTCAGAGTCTCGAGGATGTAATACGAGGATTGATACTCATCCTTGATCCACGGGGTCCGCGCCTTCCCCATCCCATGGTGGTGGACGATAGAACCGCCAAACCGAAGGGTCTCCCCACAGATGATCCCGTTGATGGGAACGTGGTATTTCGTGACCTCCTCCTCCGGCTCACAGTCGCGGACGTTGTAGAAGTAGACGAAGTACATGTTCGTTCCGTTGATGTAGCTGTGGGAGGAATGCCCACCTGCCATGGTGATGTCCGGTATCTCGTCCACGATACGACGCACGGCATTCTCGTAGATGTCGTTGATGCTGCCCCAGGCGGCGGAGATCTCGGTCGTGCGGCAGATGTTGCCGGTCTGCTTGATCTCCTCGCGTTCCTGGGCGATCTTGTCGGGGCCCCAGTTCAGATCGTCGAACCAGGTAGCGATGAACTTGCTGTCGACCTTTCGGCACTCCGGATGTCTCGCGACGATAGCCTCGACACCTTTGGCCGTCGCCTTGGCGATGCCGGCCGGCCCTTCGGCCATGAAGAGCAGTACGCACTCATCCTCCTCGGCAAAGTGGGAGAAGTGGAAGGCGGCGTCGGCGGGATCGTAGACACGCGCCACCGAAGGCTTATAGCCGTTCACCATGACCTCGCGAAGGACCTCGAAACCGGTCTTCATGTTGTCCAGGGTGTAGCCCAGGAAGATGTTGTTCTGAGGCAGGTAAGGAAAGAGCTTCACCGTGACCTCGGTGATGTAGCAGAGGGCCCCCTCGTTGCCGATGACGACATGCCGGATGTCGGGGCCTGCCGCCCGGCGGGGGACGTTCTTGATCCGGGTCACGGTACCATCGGGGAACACGGCCTCGAGGCCGACGACCATGTCTTCGATACCGCCGTACAGGGTGGAGAACTGACCGATGCTTCGCGTGGCCACGAGGCCGCCCATCTGGGCCAAGGGCTTCGACTGGGGAGAATGTCCGGTAGTGACCCCTTGCTCCCGCAGGCGGTCTTCCAGCACCTGGAGCGGAACACCGCACTGGCAGGTGGCCTGCATATTGTAGGTGTCGATCTCGAGGATCTGGTTCATTCCCGAGCCGTCGAGAACGATCGAGTCGGCCACCGCCGTCTCAAGACCGCCCTCAGTCGCAGTATGCCCCGTTCGAGGAACGACATTGATGCCGTGTTCGTTGGCGAAGCTCAGGACTTCGGCCACCTGCTGGGCGCTCCGTGCCATCGCCACCGCGGCGGGGATCGGCTGGGTGTAGACGCCATGAATGTCCTCGAACAGCCGGTAGCGATCGATGCTGCTTTCCCTGAGGACTTGTTCGTCGGTGATGACGTTCTCGGGTTCCAGGATGCGCTGTAGGCCTTCGACGATGGCTTCTCTGCTCAAGTGCATGATGGCGCTCCCTTTTGTGTTCGCGTCTTGCGTCGGCATCAGTGGAAGATCCGATAGGACCGCTTGAGGATCTCATCCGTGGCCACAGGTATGGTCTGGTAGACGGTTTCATTCATCTGCCGATACACGGCGGCGTTCGCCGGGTCCGGGGCAAACGACTCGCGGCTTTTCGCCATCCTGGCCACGGCGGTCTCGAAGTCCGGGTAGACGCCCGCTGCCACTGCCGCGCAGATGGCCGCACCGAGGCTCGCCCCGCCGCTTCCCACGCTCCGTGACGAGGGGATCCCGAACACATCCGCGAAGATGCGCATGAACAAGGGGCTGTTGGCGCCGCCCCCCGAGACGACGATCGAATCCAGGGAGATCCCCAGCTCCTCGCACATCGCATCGACCCGGTTCTTCATCGTCAATGCGATAGCCTCGAGAATCGATCGATAGACGTGGGCTCTGGTGTGTCGGGCATCGAACCCGATCATCACGCCCTTGCGGAAGGGCTTGTCGTTTGGGGCAAGCCAGTCCAGAACGGTCATCAGGCCATCACTGCCCGCCGTGACCCCCTCCGCGTCACGTTCGAGGTACTGCTCGGGGGAAAGCCCCAGGGACTCGGCCTTTTCGGCGACACCCTCGCCGAGAAGATCCGTGAACCAGCTGATCGTCCACATTCCCCGACGTATGCCGTGACTCTCGTAGAGGTACTTGCCGGGGATCGCGGCGAAATTCGTCCAGAACTGGCTGGGCGTCTTGAGGTTCTCCCTCCCATGCACCATCGCGGCGATGTAGGTGCCCAGGGAGATGAGCGCCGTCTTTTCGTCGAGGGATCCAGAACCCAGGGCCTCGACCGCCTTGTCGTTCGCGGTGGCAACTACAGGGATCCCCTGGGGGATGCCCGATGCCTCGGCGGCCTCCTGCGTCACGTACCCCAAGATGGTTCCCGGCATCTGCAGATCGAACAGCATCTTTCGGGGGATGTTCCACTGCTCCAGAACCGCCGGATCCTCGCTCCATTGCCAGGTGTCGGTATCGATCGGCCACTGCCCCAGGATGTTGTTGGCGGCGGTATCGCGGAATCGCCCGGTGAAACGGTGGGTCAGATACCCTGAGGACGTGGTCACATAGGCGGCCGCGGGGTCATCATGCACGTAGGGCTGGTAGGCGCGGGTGTCCATCCAGCTCATGCCCGGCGACGCCAGCGATCCGTCTTCCTTGAGGACGGCCCGCTCGCAGCGGATCGTGCACAGGCCCACACCGATGATGTCCCGCG
>Ga0209429_10000756_pt1 | contig 21066 bp, 17 predicted proteins | sample BarGraNGADG00212_3_FD_184493 | JGI IMG/M metagenome (GOLD analysis project Ga0209429, IMG submission 184493) | Arctic peat soil microbial communities from Barrow, Alaska - Barrow Graham LP Ref core NGADG0004-212 (SPAdes) (version 2) | ecosystem: Environmental > Terrestrial > Soil > Wetlands >...
GTACTTACTCGCTATTTCTGTGTAGATAGCACATCGGAAGCCGCGGGAGCAGATTGCTTTGCCGAACTCCACCCATCTCAGGAACAGGGAAGCCGCTGAAGCAGAAAAACTGCTCTTACGGATCGCTACGGCGCCATTCTTTTGAATCTCCGTGTAAGAATCACTTATACCCTGAATGAATGCTCTTTTTCTTAAATAATCAAGTGTCACCCTCTCTTTTGGAATCGCGTGACCTACGACAGCAAATGGTGTATAGACCACTTCGTATCCTTTCTCAATGACTTTGTTTAAGAGTCCGAGCTCACCGTCGCTCCGGTATCTTATGAGGGGCCACGGTGAGTATCTGGAGTCTAGCAGTCGATCTGTGGTGCCATCGCGGCGCTATTCCCACCAGTTTTGCTTGGCCGCGTTTTTCCTGCACTGTTTTCTAAACAGAAACTTCAGTTCCCACAACGCTTTTGTCCATAAATATGCGGCCGACAGCTCCCGCTCATAATTCTCTTCCCGAATCTTGGCGAGTCTATTGCGAAGTATAAGAAGTTTCTGCACAAAAAAGGCCCGGAATGATACGGCGGCACTACCAAGGAGATTAAGTCTCGTAGGATGGTGTATTTGCGACAGCAAAACGACTGTTGATAAAGTGTGGGGCTATAAACTCAAATGTTTATCGGGTGACCAACGGGGTTCCTTCCTCCTTTTTTCAAACAGATCATCTCGTCCCGCACGACATAGTTGCTATTAAACCGCCAATTGTGGGATTTGTGGGAACAATTGCTGATTGGCTTGATTTTGAACTGTTACGCTCTTTAGCGTCAAACTATGGTGACCTCTCATTTTTATTCATCGGTCGGATCAGCTCGACGAACACAACACTAGCTACCGTTAAGGCTCTAAAGGCACTAAAAAACGTATTTTTTCTTGAACAGAAGCGTCACGATGAGTTACCAGGATACATTAACCAATTCAACGTTGGCTTAATCACATTTAAAGTGAACGCTCTTACGCAGTCGGTGAATCCCGTTAAGTTGTTTGAGTACCTCGCCGTACGAGTTCCTGCGGTGTCATCGCCATTAGATGAGGTACGTGAGCTCCATCTGAGTGACAACGTGCATTTTTTGGGGTTGTTAACTGAGGAGGAGCTGGCCTTTATGTACAAGAATTGTGACGCCTTTGTCTGGACGGGCGATGACCAATCGTGGGGGTTGGCGCCCTTGGAAGCAATGCTGTTTGGGAAACCCATCATCATATCGGCAGGAAATGGCGTTAGTGAAGTATTAGATGAATCTGTAGCAATGGTCGTCCCCCTACGTGATCCCAAGCAATTCAACATGCACTAGAAGCGCTCATGCAAGATGCTACATGGGGAGAAGCACTCGGCGTGCGGGCACAACATTTCGTAAAGGAGAACTTCACGTTTGCCAAAACGGCTGATCAACTAGCGCGCCTGTGGCAGCTTGATAAATAAATCGTGAGGAGTAGCACAAGTGGTTAAATCCATTTGCTCTTGATATTCCCACAGCGGCACTCAACGCTCTATCCGACGCCGAATCTACGTAGAAACCTCAGAGAGTAGCGGGATGCTGCGCCTATTTCCATCTCACAAAGGCTTGATTATGCTCACGCCATTGCTGTTGCTGAGTCTATTTTTTTTGATGTGCTAATGTGGAACTGGGGTCGGTCTCGTTCATTTGTTTATCACCTGAGGTGTTTTTTTGCCTGGCATTTGGCTCAAACTGAGCCTTTGTTGTTCCGCTCTCTATGCGCCGCTCCAAAACGATCCCCATACGCCTCTACCCGTTGCCGAACCAACGGGGCACGCCGCGCGTTGCATCGACCGTTGGGGGAAAACCATTCGTAACGATCTCGATACGTCCGACGCAACGAGTAGTCGCACAAACGGAAGTTTGAAAGGCTTCGCCGTATCGCCGACCTCCGCCAGCGAACGCTTGCATCCTGTCGCATTAGAGCGAACAAAACCGGAGAACTTCGTATTTCCCCCTAATGACTGCACAAGCTTGTGGTTGAACCCACAAAAACAACGTAGATTGTGAGGTAATCCTCCCATGTCGACGCATTGCTGATTTTAATCAGCTCTGCAATTGTAGCCATTCGCAATACTGATCATACTTCCGAGTCAATACACCTTCAAAACCGAGGCAGCTATGCACTCTATTTTGTTAACATAGATTTTGAACAAGACGAAGAAAGAGCTATAATTTTGTTAAGGTATCTAACGGTTTTTTAAAATATTTTACAAATATCGTTGCTATACCGTATCTGCATTCGAAGCGTTTGATAACTCTCTAACAATCTTCTTGCAATCAGAAAAATAGACATCAAGTGTTCCTGTGCTAAACCAATAATGTCGTGCTGTTTGTCCATCGCTAAATCTGGTTTTATCTTGATATTGGGAGGGGTCAAAGTAAGATAGTTCATGTTTCTCTTGTTTCTTCAGAAGAACAGTGTATACCCATTGTGGAATCATCCAATCAAATATCTTAGGTTTGGATAAAATGTGTTCTATTAAATCCAAATTCATTGTTTCTTTATAAAAACACAACAAGCCAATGTTCACGCCGGCAAAGCAATCAGCCATATTAATTTTAGCAAGAAATTCTCTAGTTCCATGTGGCTCCTCCTCCCAAAAGTAAACGGTCTTTTTGCCGTCATGCAACCAGTCGATTAATATGTCTGGTTTTTTAAAAAAAAGAAGGTCTGAGTCGAGGGAAACGATTTTTTCGGACTCACAAAGGAGCATGTAATCAAACAGTTGAAGGGCCGATACATACTCATCTCTATATCTCCGGCAATTCGGATAATGATCCAATATTTTATTTATTTTAACATCGGCATAATCCCTGTCGATTATAGTAATATTTTTTATGTGCTTCTTAAGAGTGCGTTTATCCTTTTTTGTTAAAGAGTCATTATCGCCACCATCATGTACAATCACAGTCACGTCATTGTAAAATCTTAAAAAGGATTTTATCTCCAGGATGTAATTATACACGTGCCTGTGAGATACCAGCGAATGGATTTCGGGCCGACCATGCAATACACAAGATACTACTGGCGTTTTTGAAATGTTTGAAATTAAAATTACCTGTAAGACTCTGTTGTATCCCGTATGTAGATAGTTTAAAAGTCTTAACCAAAGCCTATATGGGGGGCGTGCAAAAATCTTAAAAAATTGCAGCCCTTTATTAGTTTTTGTGAAATCACTCATCTTTTAATTGACACTTTATGCATACCTACCTCCGCAAGATAGAAAAATATTTGTGTTACTGACCTTTTCTGTTGAGTGGATATTGCAGGAAAGGGCACGAGCGCCACCAATTATTTAAGACTGTCTTAAGGATTTTCCGCGGTGGATATAATTAACTCGTGCCTTCTTCGCGTTGTTTCTTACAGACAGGAAGACCAGCACCTTCACGTCATGTATTGACATACGTGTCGCGAAATCAAGCCAATAATCTACTTTGCTGTAGACTACCTTCTAAGCGATTTCGTGCGCAACCGCTGTTTCATCAACCTTAACGCGCTCGTTATGTCCTTTAATTGCGGAGCAAACTAGACATTCTCGATAGACCGCAAACCGCGTGTCAAAATCGACGATATATAGGCTCAGCTTTTCAGCGATTCGGCAATTGACAGTTCTGGGTCTCCTTCTTTAAGCTGAGTCATAATAAATTCTCGGTTGAAAAGCGTGTGTGAACAATTCAGCGGGCAGTTATAGCGAAGCGCTGCCATGATTTGGAGGCAAGAAATAACTAACGACAAACGCGGTGTGTCGTCACTTGTGGCGCAAGTTTAATCCGGCGGACGCAGTTAGCTCGCATCTCTTAGTCATTAATGCTATTCTTTTGATCGTGTCAGGGGCGCGGCTTTAGGTATCATGCACAACGCGCTTTTCATCGCATCGCGTGTGTGTCGCTTTAACACTTCTCTGTTAATCATGGTAAGCAACAACTTTCTGTATCGGGAGTTTAGCACGACTTGAATCATATCCCACGCTTGATGGTTTAAAAAGATTGGGCAGATATGATCTCGTAGTCGACTTTGGCAGTATTTCTCTATTTCTGACTTCCGTAGTCCTTCAGGAGCTTCGACCACTAATTTTTTTTGCACGTCTTCGAGCAGCAACAATGAGCGATACTTGAAAGTGACGACGGGGTAATTGTCTGGATCTCCTAGATAGTGAAAGCACAACAACTCCTCAACGGCAGCGCTGTTGTTGGTGAGACTCTTTAGATTTTTTAAGAAGACCATCTTGGCGGCTGCCGACTGTGGCCCTCTGAAGGTGTTTGTCAAGTTTGCGCTATGTATCCTATACTGAGCTAGAATCTCGTCAAGTTCGACTATTTTTGCGCGCCTGGAAATCCGAACCCACAGATCGTAGTCTTCTACCCGGTTTACTGAATCGTCGCCGTATCCGCCCAAACTGAGAACGAGCGCTTTTCTGAAGGTGACGGTGGGGTTATATATGGGGTCGTGGAAAGCTAACAAGTAATATATCTCCTCGGGGGTCTGTGCTGAACTGCTGCTAACAAGCCTGCCATCTCCGTCAATGACGAGGCATCTGCTGGACACCATTCCGACCTCTGGGTGGAGATCCAAATATTCGACTTGCTTTTCGAGTCGCTCTGGCAATGCGATATCATCAGCATCAATGCGTGCAATGTACTCTCCGCGCGCATAATTGAGTCCTCTGCGCAGGGACCCCACAACTCCTATATTCCTCCGGTTGGTGATGATTCGAATGCGCCCATCGCTGTAACTTTCAAGTATCGTTGCTGTCTCGTCGGTAGATCCGTCATTTACTACCAACAGCTCAAAGTCAGTGAAAGTCTGGGCTAACACGCTATCGAGCGCCTCTCGCAAAAAGCGCTCGCCGTTATAAACCGCTATTAAGACCGTCACTTTGGGATTTGGCGTACCATACTCCAAATCTGAAGCCATATTAACGTCGTGGTGCATTTCGCCCATGCAACGCCTAAATGAAGTCTAGCAAGATATATCCCTTTGCATCTCAGAAGTGACCCCCAGGAATTGAGGCTACAGATTGGCCAATCGTGTTTTAACACGGATAAAATTGACTATCTGAAAGCAGTTGTTGGCTCAAATAGAAATGTCTTCTTCCAAAGAACCAACTCTGGAATTTCAACTCGAAATGAGCGAAGATCCTATCTTGGTCTTCGAAGCACAACAAATGACATATAGCTCTCTGACTTCGACTTAGGTTAAAGGTCGCGTTGTTGCTCAGCTGCTAGACATCGGCTGGACACTACTCGAGGTTTGCGATAGCGACGCGGGGCTGAAGGCTTTGGAACAGCGCCGTGCGGTATATGCTAATTACTTTTAAGAAGAGACTAAAACGTGCTATTGGCGTTCTAGACTTATTTTTAGAAAGATATCTATTTCAAGATGCTGACAAGATCCGTGGAGGAAGAGAGCGTGTAGTGGTTCCTATTTGGAACTTGGCTAAAAGTGCAGGGGAATTCAATTCTTGGGCGCATATATAAAGATATGCTGAGCAGCGCCATTTGTGCGAGGTTTGAATTGTCTGGATGATGGTTCTGGATACGGTACTAACTACCTACCCCACAATACCTCATTGCAAGTAGTCGGAGTCGACTTATCAGCTGACGCCATATTTTCTGCGCAAAAACGCTACAAACGTGCTAATTTGACGATCAACCTAACAGATGCATTGGATCTGAAATTTAGCGACAGTACTTTTGATGCGATTATCTCTTTCGATGTCATTGAGCGATGCGAGTATCTGAACAAGAGCAGTTCATCGTTGAACTAAGAAGGGACGCTTGTCAAAAATTAAAGGTTCCATAATGAGAATTATCCGCCGAATCAAAGAAAGTACTCGAAAGACTGCGTTTCAGCGTTGTATACCTTTCTTCATACGCCAAAGATTATCCTGTACCAGAGCATATTCAGTTAGAACCTAAACGAAATGCAACTGCATGTGTCCTACGTGCACCAGTAGGATGTTGAGTCCTAATCGTCTAAAAGCCTAGGTTTGGAAGAATTCAAAAATATCGTTATACAAATCCCTACTCTGAAAACTATTCACCTTCAAGGCACGGGCGAACCACTCTTGTGCGGGGATCTCAAAGAGATTCTTGCGTATGGCGATTCGAGCGGTATAGGTTTTAGCAACTTCTAACAGAAGCTCGCTCTCCGATAAGAATATCGACCTCGTCCTCAACCATTTCAGTTTTTTCGCGATTTCTTTTGATGCCGGCACCAAGTCTAATTTTAAAAAGATAAGGATAGGTGCGAATTACGAAAAGACTATAGAAGGTATCCAAAAAACAATTAGACGCAAAGCAGAACTTGGCTCGAAAACCGTAGTTCGCCTAAATTTCATCGCGACGCAGTTTAGTTATTAAGAACTGCCTTTGTTTTTTGAATTCTGTGAAGATCTCTTCGTTGACGAAATAGGAGTGGTCGAGGCTGAGACTTGGCCGATCCCTTCACAGGAGGCCTATCATGATGAGAGACAATTTATTGATCAGGCTAGATTAAAAAAAGAGATAAGGGGATTTATCAAGGATCATAGCGGAAACGCGAACCTGCTATTTTTGTCATCAGATAAACGAAAGAAGTGGTGTCGATGGGGATTTGACAAGATATTCATTACGGACGGATGGATGTGTTACCCCGTGTTGTATAAGGGCGGATCCAGATGTAATAAACTTTGGACATGTCTTTGAAATGCCTTTTGAAGATGTTTGGAACGGAAAGACCATCAGGAAATTTAGGAGGGATCAGGTGCTAAACTTATTTAATCCAGTATGTGATAGTTGTCCCGATTTAAATTTAGCACGAATAATTCCAAACAGTTGCGAAGAGCTCACGGCAGCCGCGCAGAGATTTACTTCTTGATAATGAACAGTATATGCTTTTCCTTGTCGTGGTCCAGTGCTTTTATTTCCTGTGCGTGTCGCACTGCTAGGTCTTCTATTTTCTGCGTCACTTGGGGCAAATCAAATTCGTAGTCGTGAAAAGCAACGACTCCATTTGAAGATAATTTGTTCCAAACCAAGTAGAAATCTGATTCGACGTATTTGGGATCGTGATTGCCGTCAATAAACCCAAAGCATACGCTCTTGCTAGGAATTTCAGCCTGTGCGGAATCCCCTTCGAGAACAACTATGTTGTCGAGTCCCTCAATTGCCTCGAAAAACACTTGCCGTTGCGATTTTTTCCCATATCTTCCCATGTAATCCTTATATAGACTCGACATAGACAATCCAGTCACGTTTTTTGTGAGGTCGAAGTCTGGATCAAAAACATCTATGACATAAATCTTTTTTGGACAGTTGTTCTTTCTTAAGAATCTCGACAATTTGTATGCGCCGCCACCTAAGAACGTACCGATTTCAACCAAATCACCGTCGACCAAAAGTGTGTTGTTCAAAACCATAAAGTGTAGCAGCGTCTCGTATCCCACCAGATCGATAGGGGGTAGTTTACCTCTTATCCTTCTGCTTGTGCCTGTAATTAGCCCTAGGAAGAAGGTCAATAACGACACAGTTCGTGTTTCAGTGTGATGTAAGCTAAAGGTCTTTCGGTCTCTCGCTAGACATAGTATCACCGGAAACCTCAGTGCGGAAAAATCGCAGAAAGGACCTATCATCCACCCAAAAAAATCGCACTCAACACGGTTTAAAATCTGCTTGATTCAAGTACCCGTTGACGTAGTCCATAGCTCTACCTAGACAAGCATCCATATTCAGATATTCAAATTGCGCAAATCTTCCGACGAGATCAATGCCAAGGCCCTTAATATAGTCACGCACGGTTCTGATGTTTTTTCGGTAGTCTGTGTCGTTTATCACGTAGGCCAACTCAGTCCTATGAACTTTTGCAAAGGAGACTTCTCTCTCGTTTATAATGTTCAGTTTATCTAGATCGGCAATCACGCGGTCAGTGATATCCTCGTCGTGCATCCTCCAAACGTCGCTCTCAACGTCGCACGTTACTTCAGCCAACACGGAAGACTTTCCGGCGGGCACAACATTAGGGCTAAAGTTTGAAGGAAAGCTCACCTTATGTGGCAAAATGCTGTGCTCTGGAATATAAAGCCACGATAAGTTGCTCACATTCTCTCTGTTTACGCCTAATGAAACGCTGATAAGAGAATTATACCTGAGATTAGCAGCCGCAGATCGGACGTTTCCTGGAGCTTCTAAAGCTTTGACGATATGCTGAATCGGCATTGAGCAAATTAATTTGCTGTACAGTTTCTCTCTTCGTCCGCTGGAAACAACCCACGTGTCGTCCTCTTTTACGACTCTCTTCACATCGAAATTCTTGAAAACGTTGGCTTGAATTTCTCCCTCCAGGGATCTTACTAGAGCTTGAATTCCGCCTAGCTTCGGATAGTAGAAGTGGAGCTGATGCAAATAGCCTTCAGTTCGTAGTCCGAGTGATGATCTTATGACATCTTCCATTGGGGGATTTGGCACGCGCTGAACCCAACTCAAGTCCATATTTTCAAGCGGATATTTCCATATTTTCTCGTTATAAGGGATCAGATATTTCTCAGCTATTCCCTTACCAAAAGTGTAGTATACCCATTCTTTAAAGGTCGCAGGTTTGCTGGACTCTCCTTTTTCTTTTTTTACAAGATTAGCGACAAATGAGCAGAGACACTCAAAGTTTTCTTCTATGGGAAGATCTCCAAGCCCATTTTCGAATGGATACTTCACGTAGTGCTGTTTATATAGCACCTTAGTATTTCGGACGTTTTGTACGACGTTATCTTTCAACAGATGAAGCATAAAATTCAAGATTCTTTCATCTTTTGAGAAAATAATGTGGGCACCGGCACAATCAAATGTGTACCCATCTTCTTGCGCAGTCTGCATTAGGCCGCCACACTCATTCTGCTTTTCCAGCAGCTCGAATGTCACTTTTCTTTGGTTTAGTAGGTAACCAGTTGCCAAACCAGATAACCCGCCACCGATAACTCCGACGGTCATTTTTTGTCACTGTTTCATTCGCGGGCTGATGCCTTCAAGCGGTTTTTCAACCTTTTCCGCTTCTTGCGAACTCTCGGCATAAAGGTTGAGTTTTCGATATATAAGCGATTCTGCTCAACTCTTGCTTCTGGAGTTTTTTTTTGACCGATTGTATCATTTTCGCGAACATGTATAACGACCACTAAAGATGGGAAAAAAATCTGATAGCACTTCAAGTGACATAGTGGTCGCGCAGATTGACTTAGGTTAAAGGTCGCGTTGTTGCTCAGCTGCTAGACATCGGCTGGACACTACTCGAGGTTTGCGATAGCGACGCGAGGCCGAAGGCTTTGGAACAGCGCCGCACGGCAATAACCCGCTGGCGCTAGCACGCGCTCTACAAAAAAAGAAAGATATGGTGATTATGAGGTGGGAATTCTATTACATAACCACCGTACACCTTGTTAGTCGAAGCAAAAGATTATACACACATCCTCTTTGCTTGCTCTAATGGCCCCCAATAGATTAAACGTGCCACAGCATTTATTTCGAAATCCTCTTGCGGATTTGTTCATGAATTTTTTACAAATATCGTTTCTATGCATCACCTGCCTTCGAAGCGTTTGATAACTCTCTAACAATCTTCTTCCAATCAGACATATAGACATACTCTGTTCCTATCTGGCTAAAAAAATAATGTCGTGCTGTTTGTCCGTCGCTCATTCTGTTCCAATCTTGATATTGAGAGGGTTCAAAGTGAGATAGTCCATGTTTCTCAATTTGTTTCTTCAGAAGAACTGGAAAAATCCATTGTCCAGTCGTCCAGTCAAATTTCTCAGTTGTAGATAAAAGTTGTTCTATTAAATCTAAATTCATTGTCTCTTTATAAAAACACAATAAGCCGATGTTCATAGGGATATAGCAATCATCTAGATTAATTTTAGCAAGAAATTCCCTAGTTCCCCATGGCTCCTCCTCCCAAAAGTAGATGATCTCTTTGCCGTCACGTAACCAGTCAATTAACGTGTCCGGTTTTTTAAAAAAAAGAATGTCTGAGTCGAGCGAAACAATTTTTTCGGACTCACAAAGGAGCATATAATCAAACAGTTGAAGAGCATTCACAAACGCATCTCTATATCTCCGGCAATTCGGATAGTGATCCAATATTCTATTTATTTTAGCATCGGCATAACCCCTGTCGATTATGTGAATATTTTTAATATGTTTCTTGATAATGCGTTCATCCTTCTTTGTTAAAGAACCGTCATCATGCACAATCACAGTCACGTCATTGTAAAATCTTAAAAAGGATTTTATCGCCAGGATATAATTATACACGTGCCTGTGACATACCAACGAATGGATTTCGGTCCGGCCATGCAATACACACGATACCGCTGGCGTTTTTGGAATCAAAATGACCTTTAGAACTCTGTTGTATGGCTTGCTTAGATATTTTAAAAGTCTTAACCAAAGCCTATATGGGGGGCGTGCTAAAAACTTAAACAATTGCACCCCTCTATTAGTTTTTGCCAAATCACTCATCTTTTAATTGACACTTTCTGCATACCTATTTTCGCAAGTTAAAAATATTTGTGTTACCGACCTTTCCCTGTTCAGTGGATATTTTTGGTAAGATAAGGGCGCCCGCCCCCATACGTATTTTTTGATCTCAAAATCGTTTTCTTTCAGCAAATCAGCAGCTGTTTGTAATTCCCCTCGCTATTTCGCGTCCAAGCACGACCACTTCGTGCCTTTCTACTAACTTAGCGAAGTGTGATCCAATGAATCCTGCACCACCTGTTACAAGTATCTTCATCTTCGCACCTTACCAATCAAGCATGCTGCTTTTAAGCAGCTCCGGAATTATGACCATTCGCAATACTGATCAAGCTTCGAAGTCGATACACTTTAAACCGCTGCAGCTATGCACGCTATCTTGCAATATGGATATTAAATCAGACGAAGACTGAATGATAATTTGTAAAGGTGTCTACAGTTTTTTTAAATTATTTTACAGATACCGTTTCTATACTGTTTCTGCCTTCGAAGCGTTTGACAACTCTCTAACGATCTTCTTCCAATCAGACAAATAGATGTCACTTGATCCTGCGCTAAAAAAATAATGTCGTGCTGTTTGTCCATCCCTAAATCTGCTCCAATCTTGATATTGCGAGGGGTCAAAGTAAGATAGTTCATGCTTCTCTTGTTTCTTCAGAAGAATAGTATAAACACCTTGTCCAGTCTGCCAATCAAATATCTCAACTTCCGACATGATTTGTTCTATTAACTCCAAATTCATTGTTTCTTTATAAAAACACATAAAGCCGATATTCACGCCGACAAAGCAATCATCACGATTAATTTTAGCAAGAAATTCCCTAGTTCCCCATGGCTCCTCCTCCCAAAAGTAAACGATGTTTTTGCCATCACGCAACCAGTCAATTAGTGTGTCTGGTTTTTTAAAAAAAAGAATATCTGAGTCGAGCGAAACGATCTTGTTGGACTCACAAAGTAGCGTATAATCAAACAGTTGAAGGGCATTCACAAACGCATCTCGATACCTCCGGCAATTTGGATACTGATCAAGTATTTTATTTATTTTAACATCGGCATAACCCCTGTCGATTATGTTAATATTTCTTATGTGTTTTTTGATGGTGTCTTTATCCTTCTTTGTTAAAGAACCGTCATCATGCACAACTATAGTCACGTCATTGTAAAATCTCAAAAAGGATTTTATCGCCAGGATATAATTATACACGTGCCTGTGACATACCAGCGAATGGATCTCGGGCCGACCATGCGATACACATGATGCTACGGGCGTTTTTGGAATCGAAATGACCTGTAGAACTTTGCCGTATTCCCAGCGTACCTTGTGTGGATATCTTAAAAATCTAAACCCAAGCATATAAGCGGGGCGCGCTAAAAACTTCATAAATTGCAGCCCTTTATTAGTTTCTGCCAGACCATCCAACTTTTTGATTGACATTTTCTGCGTCCCTATTTCGGCAAGACAAATATAATTGTGTTACCGACGTTTCACGTTCAATGTCGCTGGGCTCCGATAATGTAATTCAATATGGTAATAATATTCACCATATTGTAAGAGAATCAGGAGCGTTTTCTAGAGTGCTAAGGCTTTAGATGACCTTGATTCGGATATCAAATCGAAACCCACCTTCGGAGCCTTAATGCGCGAATCATTTTCAAGATAATATAATCTACGTATATCGCAAAAGAGAGACTGCCTAAAGCGCAATACCTTTCATTTTTCAACCAACCCTCGTTGTTCCAGATCTTTATGCGCCTCTTCGAAACGATCGATGGCCTCAGTATCCTTTCCCCACGCTATTAAATCACCCATTCCTTCGTAAAACGTCGTTGTTGGCTTGAATCCAAGTGTGCTCGTAATTTTCGAAATGTCGGCAAAGCAGTTTCTTGTGTCACCTGCGCGGTACTTGTGTGTAATGTCTGGGGTAACCGTTTTATCAAATAAGCGAGCGAGAGTGGATGCAATGTCAATAATGGTCGTGGGGCAACCTGTTCCAACGTTAAACACTTCGTAGTTGGATTTCGCTTTCTTCATTGCTGTGATATTGGCATTCACTATGTCGTGGACCGAAACAAAATCCCTCATTTGGTGTCCATCTTCAAAAATAACGGGGGCTTTATCGTTTTTGATTCGGGCAGAAAATATCGCGCACACTCCCGTATAAGGATTGTTGAGCGATTGCCTTGGTCCGTAGACATTGAAATACCTAAGAGCAACAGTGGGGAGTCCGTAAGCTTTGCCAACGGCTAAGGACATCTCTTCTTGATCTCGCTTCGTTATCGCGTAAATCGATGATGGATTAAGTGGTTTACTTTCAGTTGTAGGAACCGGGCTGGCAATTTTGCCGCACGAGGTGCACCGGATCTCCCACTGTCGTTGTTTCAGTTGGTTTTCTGACCGTAATAAAGGGTAGACTGGACCACACTGTTCGCAGTGGTAAGCGCCTTCTCCATAGATGCTTTGAGATGATGCAACGACAAGCTTTTTCACCTCGTGTTCGGCATTCACTAAAAGATCGAGTAGATTCGCGGTTCCGCAAGTATTAACCTCAACATACTTCTTGATTTCGTACATGCTTTGACCCACACCAACGGCAGCTGCTTCGTGAAAGACGATTTCGACTCCTTCGATCGCTTTCTTAAGCGTTTCCGAGGTTCGGATGTCTTCAAAAATGTAGCTAGCTTGGCTGTTTAGATGTTCGGGCGCGCCTTTTGTATGGACCTGCTGCTCTAGGTTATCAAGTACGACCACTTCGTGTCTTTCTACCAACTTATCGACTAAGTGTGAACCAATGAATCCTGCACCACCAGTTACAAGTATCTTCATCTTTGCACCTACCAGTCAACATGCTGAAACTCGTTACTCTTTTTAGGTGGCAACCTTAACGTGGTTAGATGGTTGCTCGTACAAACTTTGCAGACATATAGCCCCTCTCCTTTGTGTCCTCAGGCTGAGAGATTTTCTCGTCTGCGCAGATCGATTCGTATAAGCCTTCAACTACCGGTTTATATACTTGTAAGCTTTCGCAAATAAACTCGGGTCTTAGAGATTCAATAACCTGCTTCGGATTTATCGATGCGGTTCGCAATCCGTAGGCGGATGATTCACCTAAAAGGAGTAGGAAAATTCCGCGCGGACGAGTGACTCTCTTGATCTCTTTTACAGTCAGGTCAACATTTTCAACATGATCAAGGGAATTAAAAGAGAACACGGCATCACATTCAGCATCTTTCATAGGTATATTCTCAGCAGGAGAATCTATATACTCCATCTTATGTAGATTTGCTCCGAGTTGCAGATATTCCCTGGCAAGCGGGTCTAGGCCGATACGGCGTGATGCCATTGAAGCCCATTCAAGGCTCCCGCATGGACCGCATCCAATATCCAAAATGACTTTATCACGATAATACGCATCATCCAATCCAAAATGGGCCACATAAAAGTATCGATAGTGGTCACGTGGCAGCACACCTTCTTCTTTTTTCATGCCTTTCCAGAAAGACAGTCCATTGAATTCCTTCCATTTTACGGGCGAAAGCTTTGATGCAATTCGAGGAAAAAAGCATCATCACCCAGCGTAACATTGTCATGTGCTAGCCACTTATCTCGTCTCTTGATCTCGATCCATTGATAGGATACATAAGCTGCGACAATAAGAATAGCCTAGATGCAATAAGTTTTTGTGCCCGGTTTCATGCTTATTCTCTTTTAGACCCGAACAGCCGGGCCCAGAAGCCAACCCTCGGGGTCGGAAATCTTAAAGTCACAAGCTCAAGCGGTTTCTGTAAGTTCTCCTTATCGGCCTTCAAGTCGTTATTTAATCCGTAAAGATGGCGAGTTTATAGTCCAGGTAAACATTTGCTGTAGCCCTCTCTTACGCGTATTTTTGGATTCCAGCCTTAATCATGTGAAATAGAATCGTCGCTCAAACCGACCGCGCTGAACATCAGCTTGTCGCGAAACTCCTGCGGGTCATATATTCGTCGGGCGTCAACGAGCATCGGCTCAGCCATGTGTTTGACGAAATCTTTTGGCTTTAAGGCCTTGAACTGCTCCCACTCGGTTACTATGACGCAACAATGAGCTCCGGCTAAACACGTCGTAATCGAATTTGCACATTCGAGCGCTTCAAGTCCTGGGACCGTGATCTTCTTGACAACTGGATCGTACGCACTAACGCAAACTCCGGCTTTTATAAGCGCCTTGGCGATTTTCAACGATGGAGCATCCCTTACATCATCGGTATTTGGTTTAAATGCGAGACCAAGGAGCGCAACTTTTTTGCCTTTGGGCTTGCCGAGCTTCGAGAGCGCGCATTTAGCCACATGAAGTGCTTGCGCGTCGTTTGTAGCGAGGGCTGCGCGCAACAGCGGGGTCTGATAACCGCGCTGTTCTGCAAACTTGCGCAATGCTTTTACATCTTTCGATAAACAGGAGCCCCCAAAACCCGCTCCTGCGTTAAGGAACTTTGGGCCAATCCTGGGGTCGAGCCCAACTCCTTTCATTACCTGTGCGACGTCGATACCAGAAATCCTCTCGCAGATATTTGCCATCTCATTTGCGTACGAGATCTTGGTGGCGAGAAATGCATTGCTTGCGTATTTCACCATTTCTGCCGATTCAAGGGCCATCCTAAGCATCAAAACGCTCTGTGTGTAGAAACTGGCGAATAAGTCGGTGAGCATCTGACCTGACGGCGCGTCATACTGACCTATCACGACGCGATCTGGAGATAACGTATCCTCGATTGCTGAACCTTGACGCAGAAATTCGGGGTTCATACATAGCCCGAAGTCGGGTCCGGCCTTTAAACCGGAGGTCCTCTCAAGGATAGGTCTCACTACATCGCGCGTCGTTCCAGGTAAAACAGTGCTTTTGACAACTACTAGATGGTAAGCATTTTTCTGTTTGAGTGCAAGCCCGATATCCTCTGCGGCACGTACAACGTAACGCAGGTCTATCCGTCCGTTTGCATGCTCAGGAGTGCCAACTGTGACAAAAGTTGCCTCGGTGTGGGTTACTGCTTCGTCACGCGCATCAACAGCTTCCAGCGTTCCTAATTCGATGCTTTTTTCGAGCAGTTGATTCAGGCCCGGTTCGTAAAATGGCGCCCTTTTGGCATTAATCGCCTGCGCCTTTTCCTTGTCTTGGGTCGCCGCAATGACGTGATAACCTCGTGAAGCGAAGCAGACTGCGGTGCTCAATCCCACGTAACCGGTGCCCACGATTGATATGGAGTGCATCCATTCGAGGTATGTAAAGATTGACTTAAAGGTTACGCAGTCATACGCGCCGTCTTCACTCCTTTCCCGACGTGCCGGGGCAATTGACTCATTAGTTAAAGAACCACTGGTAAGTCGCTGTAGGGTATCGGTTTAGGACGGTGGACTGGAGACACTAAAGGTGCGCTGCAGTCCGCCTCGTGCTCCTCTTTCTTTTTGTATTATTTTGTGCTTCAATGATTTTTTGTGTCTTGTCGAGTCAAATATGTGACCAGCAACTTTTATACAGCCATAGGTGTATGTGTCGATCGTGATCCGTGAAATCTTAGATCGCAGGTTCTATAGTCGGAGATACCGCTTTCGCAATGATTTGAAGTTGCACCTTGGTTGTGGCGAGAAAATAAAAAAAGGGTGGATCAACATCGATTTTTTTAATGCGAAAGCCGATCTGCTCATCGACTTAAGAAAAAAACTTCCCTTCTCGACAGGCTCGTGCGCAATTATTTATAGCCATCATTTTCTTGAGCATCTTGGTTATCCCGAGCCAGCCAATTCCTTCTTAAAAGAATGTTATCGGATTCTTAAACCCGGGGGATTTTTTGATGTTGGCGTTCCTGATTGTGAACAGGGTATAAGAGCCTATTTTGAAGGAGACAACGCCGAATTTCTTAGATTGATTGGGGAACAAAATCATCCGAAATGGTGCCACACAAGGATGGAACATATTAACTATCGTTTCCGGCAAGATGGCGAACATCTCTTTGCGTATGACTTTGAAACTTTGAAATACTGCCTGGAGAGACAAGGGTTTAAAGAAGTAAACCGACGGGATTTTGATAGAGAGAGGGATATTGAAGAATTAGCATTGTATACACTATACGTTACTGCAACTAAGCCCGTGGTTTAATAATATTCCCAAAGGCTAAAGAATAAGGCTTACGGTGGCAGCGTAATTTAACTTCTGCGTGCCTCAATTGAGATCGATAGTGAGAAATAGCATTAAAGGTGAGCGGATTTGTCATGATTAATCGGGCGGTCATACCTGCAGCTGGACGGGGCTCGAGGTTTTTCCCTGCGACAAAAGCTCAGCCAAAAGAGATGCTCCCGGTAGTCGATAAGCCAGTCATACAGTACGTCGTCGAGGAGGCAGTTTCTGCAGGAATTGAAGATATACTTATCATCTCAGGAAAGGAAAAAAGGGCGATCGAGGATCATTTCGAGAGAGCCGACGGCACTAGCGAGAGTTTACAAGAGCTTGAAGAATTGGCCAACTCTGCAAATCTGTTTTATGTGCGACAACGTGAACAGAAAGGTTTGGGAGACGCTGTCTCGTACGCCCAGAGTTTTACAGGCGACGATCCCTTCGTGCTTCTTTTGGGCGATACAATCACTCTGCCAAACTGCACGCAACAGCTCATGCAGCACTACGAAAGGCATAAGGCGACAATCATTGCGGCTGAGGAAGTTTCGAAGGCCGACGTGAGCAAGTATGGGATAATTGCGGGCGAGCGAATCGAGGGCGACACATTCAATGTCGCGAATCTCATAGAAAAGCCTGCTCAAGAAGATGCGCCCTCCAATATGGCGATAATTGGCAGATACGTACTCACACCTGCGATATTTGATGCAATCGCGCGCACGCAACCGGGAATCGGGGGAGAGATCCAGCTGACCGATGCGTTGCGAAACCTGCGAGAAGACGTCCTGGCAGTGATTTATCACGGAAATAGGTACGACATCGGGACTAAGATTGACTGGATAAAAGCAAACGTCCACCTGTTCTTGCAAGATGCACGATATGGTGACGATTTGAGATCTTTTATACGTACACTGGAATGACGACAATTAAGACGATGCTCGGAGACGATATTGACGAGATAGCAAGTAATCTTGACGATGTACGTGACAATGTGACGGACAAACGTGTCCTCGTGACCGGCGGTGCGGGGTTCTTAGGTTCATGGCTTTGCGATGTTCTTACCTTTCTTGGCGCCGACGTTCTCTGTCTAGACAACTTTGCGAGCGGCCTAGAATCCAACATATCACATCTACTAAAAAAGGACAACTTCACGCTCATCAAGCACGACATTACGCAGCCGATCTTCTTTGACGAAGATTTGGACGTGGTGCTGCATCTGGCGAGTAGGGCTTCGCCGTTTGAGTTTCAGAGATACCCAATTCAAATCCTGAAGGCAAACACGCTGGGAGTTTGGATTGCACTGGGTATTGCGAAGAGCCACAAGGCGCGTCTTCTCTATACTTCTACGTCCGAAATATACGGAAACGCAACGGAGATTCCGACGTCAGAAGCGTACAACGGAAATGTGAATCCGGTTGGAGTGAGAAGTTGTTATGACGAGGCGAAGCGTTGCGGGGAATCCTTCGTTATGGCATACCGGTTGGAGCACGGGATAGACGCGAGAATAGCACGGCTGTTCAACACGTATGGGCCGAGAATGCGGGCGGATGACATCTATGGAAGGGTCGTGCCGCGATTCATCGAACAAGCGCTATCGAATGCGCCAATAACCGTCTTCGGCGATGGATCACAAACAAGAAGTTTTTGCTACGTCACCGATCAGATAACAGGGCTGCTGAAGCTTGCGTTTCTCGACGATCTCTCAGGGGTCGTAGTCAATATAGGAAACGATGAAGAGATGACGATTAGTTCATTTGCGGACTTAGTGAGGCGGCTTGCCGGTTCTACCTCGGATATCGTGCACCACGATCTTCCAGAAGGAGACCCTTTACGCCGAAGGCCAGACATCGGTAAAGCTCGCAAGCTCTTGCAGTGGGAGCCAAAGGTCAGCACAGAAGAAGGAGTCAAAAGAACGATGGAGTGGTTTCGTGCCAGTTTTGCTTGAAGAGGCAGCGAACAGCGGCACAGTTCGGGCTTAAAATGTCTAAAAATCCTCCTCAAAAGTCGTTCACGATTTGCAGACAACGAAATTCTAACAACATCCGAGGTACATTTAGGTGCAGGTGGACAAACCCTTGCAAAGCTCTTCGGTATGATGAGTCCACAAGATAACTTGCTGTTATAGTTCGCAACGAATGTTTTGCAACTGCATTAGATGAGTGCAGTAACGCATTGTCATTTTAGCCCGCGATAAGAGTCGGGCTGCTGCAAAAAAGGAGAAATGCCTCTTTTTGTGACTTCCGTTAATTGCCAGACGTTGATCATCAACAAGACGAGAGCAGGTTTCAACGTAGACAAGAGTCGACGTGTTAGACCGCACGTCGCAGAGCAAAACGATGAGATTAGACAGCTCTTGCCGTGTACTAACTGTCGCGACAATCAGAATATCCGTAGCAGCACGCGTTTATTGACCTAGCTCCATGTCTAGATAATCATGTTGCAAAACGTATTCTAGAAGCTTCTTGTCGTTCGACACTTCCGTTTTGTGGTACCTTATACCCTTCTCATAGCAGTTGTAAAAAATAGCCTCGTATCTAGCGAGTCGCAACCCTCCGGTGGCGACTGCGATGCAATAGGCCAACCAGTGCCCCAATGAGGACTTAACCGAATCAATAAGGCCGCTTTCGGTGAGTGCTACGCTGCCATTTTTTCGTATCTCGGTATATGAGTCACACACGCCCTGAATAAACGCCCTTTGCTTAAAATAACCCATTGTAACCCTTTCTTGTGGAATTACGTGGGTTACGACAGCAAGTGGGGTATACACCACGTCATGATCTCTCTCAATAGCTTTGTTTGTGAGGCCTACCTCCCCGTCACCCAGGTATCTCATAAGGCTCGGAGGCGTACTATCGGGATGAAAGCCACCGGCATCATATAATACCGTCTTTCTAACTGAGTAGTTGCACCCGTATATTTGGGCGTCGTTGACTTTTGCGATCTCATTTGCCCTATCAAGAATGCTCAGGGAACTAGGGAAGTATTTGGCCCACGCCGGTTCTTTTGTTTCAAAACGAGGCAGTATCTTTCCACCGACACATCCCACTTTTGGATCTGTGTAAGGCCGTGTAAGCTCTAAAAGCCAGTCAGGATCACATATTGCGTCGTCATCTATGTAGGCGAGTATGTCCCCTTTTGCTATCTGTGCCCCTGCGTGCCTCGCGTAGTGAAGACCAACTCGCAATTCTTTGCAATAGATAATCTCTTTTTTTCCCTGCTGTTTGCCTTCTTCGACAACGCGTCGAGTATCGTCCGTTGAATTATTATCTATTACGATTATCTCATACCGATCGTTAGGAAAATTCAGTTGCTGGAGGCTGACTATTGTGTTTCGCAAAGACTCACAGTGATTGCGAGTTGGTACGATAACAGACATATACACTTTTATTCATCCACCAACTTGTTGCACGACGATAGCGTACTCACACTTCACTTTAGATATATTTCGCGTAACGTCGATTGTCGTTCCTATCTTTAGTGACAAAAAGTCGATGTTCCGTTTCGTCACCATTGCTGGTTGTATGAGATGGTCTGTAACGTTCTACATTCTCTCAAATAGGTCTCAGGCCGATTCATAGCTGCATTAAGCTTCAAATTATCACCGTGGTCTTCGCTTCGCCCGACGTATCCGGCAGCGAAACGCAAAAATCACGGCGCGTTTTTAATCGATTTAAATTTTTACGTCTTCCTAAAGTTGCAAATAAGTCCCAAAAATGTTCTCCGGCAGCGGATAACGGACATTGCTCCACGCAACACCTCTCACCGTGCGTGAGCACATACGCCCGATTCGACCTTCTTGTCTGTGATCCATCGCCAAAAACGGTTATTGGTCAGCACCGCTGTCGTATCCTCTACGCCGACCGAGATCCAGTACCCGTTGGTGACCAAGTAGAAGATGCACTCTTCCCGTTCACGGTCGATAAGGTGCTTGTGTTCGTAGTGTATGAAGCGCGGCTTAAAGCGAGCGAAATCGATGGTCTTGATGATTTCGTAGTCTAAGCCCTCGGTATCTACTTGCAGCAGATCTACTTTGCTCTCCCCGGCCTCGTCCAGCAGGGAGTTGAACGTCAAGCACTGTGCTCTCTCGACTTCCACCTGATTATCGATATTTGGGATGGCGTCCTTGTGCTTTAGGATATTCTCACGTTTGAATGAGGCAATCTGCCCGCTCCACGCCGGCATGCCCTCCCCGTCCTTCACTCTGTAGAAATCCTGCACGCCCTCCTGTGCGGCCAAGGCGGCGTTCAGCAGGCGGAGTTGGGGCTGGTCGCGGTAGTTCTTCTGAAGGAGAAGGAACACATCCCGCTGTGGCTCCAGCAGGATACCGCGCCACCCGTACCTGCGGATGTACCCGCAGATGGGGTCTCCGGTAACCCCATCATA